>TARA_B100000686_G_scaffold197942_1_pt1 | contig 11020 bp, 9 predicted proteins | sample TARA_B100000686 | Tara Oceans TARA_B100000686 (sample SAMEA2622733) | marine metagenome | biome: marine biome (ENVO:00000447); feature: marine epipelagic mixed layer (ENVO:xxxxxxxxx); material: "saline water (ENVO:00002010), including plankton (ENVO:xxxxxxxx)" | depth 150 m
GCTGGTTCACCCATTCATCAATGAATCGGAATCATTCCCACTCTATTGTACCCGGTGGTTTGTGGGTAATATCGTATACAACACGATTTACGTGGCCCTTCAGTGTGTTTGTAATTTCAGTGCTAATTGAGGACAGTACATCGTGTGGAATGGGGGAGTACTTTGCACTCATTCCATCGAGACTGGTAACGGCTCGGACGACCACTGTCTCCCCATGAACACGTGCATCTCCGTGCACGCCCACACTCCTAACTGGCAATAGGGCGGCGAAGTATTGCCAAGGGAGGTCGCATTTGCCGTCCCCTGCAGCCTCATTAAGACGCTTCTCGACAATGTGGCAAGCCTCTCTGCAGGCCTCTACCCTCTCGGGGTTTAGTTCCCCTAGGACCCGTACTGCTAGGCCTGGGCCAGGGAACGGCTGCCTTTCACTGGACTTTATTCCCAACTCTCTGGCTATCGACCTTACTTCATCCTTGTAGAACTCATGTAGTGGCTCTACAATCACTAGATCGACGTCATCTGGGAGGCCCCCGACATTATGATGGCTCTTGATTACGTCTCTCTCTCCGCCACCCGACTCTATCCAATCAGGTGCTATGGTCCCTTGAACTAGGTACTTGGCCCCACAAGAAGACTGCTCTTCCTCGAAGACCCGGATGAATTGCTCTCCTATCACCTTACGCTTGTGCTCTGGATCGGTGACCCCTTCCAAATTAGAGAAGAAGCGTTCAGAGGCGTCGACCACCTTCAGCTTGATTCCCATTTCGGAAAACATTTCTGAGACCTCCTCTGTCTCATGCTTGCGCATGAATCCGGTGTCGACATAGACGCAATGCAAGAGGCTTCCCACGGCACGGTGAGCGAGTACGGCGGCCACTGTGCTGTCTATGCCACCCGAACAAGCGATAATGGCCGTATCGTCGATTTGAGATTGAAGTGTCTCTACTGCCTCATCGACCAGCATTTGGGTATTCATCAAATGGGTCACCCCTGGATTGACTCGTCGTCTGCGATTACCTTGGCAGTCATTGCGGAACGATAATCTGAGTATGCTGAAGCGAGTTCCTTGTTGGTCGTAGCGAGAATCTGGACTGCTAGGGCGCCAGCGTTGTCGCCCCTGTCGACCCCAACTGTTGCCACAGGCATCCCAGGGGGCATCTGAACAATGGACAACAGGGAGTCGAGTGGGACTTTGCCACCGACTGGAACGCCTATCACGGGCATGGTAGTCATAGATGCAATTACACCGGGAAGCGCAGCTGCAACACCGGCCATACCGATGAAAACCTTGCATCCCGACTGTTCTGCTGACTCGATTATCCCTTCGAGATACTTAGGAGCCCTATGGGCTGAGGCAACTCTGATTTCGTATGAGACATTGAACATGTCCAGAACGGTTTTGCACTTCTCGGCCACTGGCATGTCAGACTTGGAACCCAGTACGACGCATATGTCCATGCACATCGGGAAGGAAGGAGGTTCAAATGCCTGCCGTCTGAAACTACTCTTCCAGCACTGGGAGAATGAATGAGCTTGGCCATTCCGCCACTTCAAATTGAATGGGCGGGGAGGATAATATTTCGGACAGAGTTTCGGATTCGGGGTGCCCCTCAAAGAAGCAATCTTGAACAAATCCGGTGTGGTGCCTGTACGCCAATGAAACGAAGTCGAAACCGGAACGGCTATTCCCGCTTATCAGGAGCGATCCATTCTCTGTTTCAAAAGTGGCTATTGGACCCCTGTGCCACCTATCCGACAACACATTCCACTGGCCATCGATAGTGATCTCGTTCAATGCCCCGGTATCGACCGGGATAACTAGTCGAGAAGGCGGGATTACGAAGGAGTCGGACATCATTACGAAAGATCTCATCATTGATGCTATGAAAAATGAGAATGAAATCCATCCAATCCTCGGATCGATTTCAATATGGAGCGGGAAAATGACAATTCCGACCAGAAGGAGTTTCCAATCTATGGGAAGGGAAAGGACCCCGCCTGCTGATGATGGCTGAGAGTTTCTCTCGAGCAATTGAGGGACGATCAAAAGGCTCCATGAAACTAGGAATAAAACTGAGGCCAATGCCTGGTCATCGGGAGTCTTGCCGGGGAAAGCCAGGGGGAAAGAGCTGGCAATCAGAAAGAAGGGAGCCCATGCAGAGGGTTTCAAAAGGCCCCATGCAAGGGGCCTGAGTCTTTGTCTCGACCAGCCCGTCTTGTTGGTTCCAACACCCCCCCATGCTTCGGGAAGGGGTATTTCGCCACTCCTGAGCGAGGGGGGAAATTCTCCCTCTTCGAGTTTCCACCAAGAGGGGTGTCCCAAAAGCCAGAATCTGTCTTCGGAGGCCTCCATGGGCCCCGGAGGGGGGGCTTGGCATTATCGCCTTCGGCGATTTGCTCAATCACGACCGGGGTGGCGTAATACAAGATTGCGTGCGGCTTGAACCTCATCGACGCGCCTCACATCGGTATTGTGGGGTGCAGTTGACACTATCTGAGGGTCCTCTGCCAAAATGTCTAGGAAATCATTCGCGAACTTATCGAGGACCTCGCGACTCTCTGTCTCTGTTGGCTCAATCATCAGACATTCAGGGACAATCATCGGGAAGTACAGCGTGGGGGACATGTAACCATAGTCCAGTAAGCGCTTTGCAACATCCTTTCCAGTAACGCCCGTTGAATCCTTGAGAGGACTCATGCTCAATGTGAATTCGTGTTTGACGACCTCCGCCGGAGCGCCGTCAACAGGCATGGCATGAATATCATGAAGATTACGAGACTCAGGATCCGGATTCAATATCCGATGACGCAGGTAGTTTGCATTGAGTACCGCATGCTCGCTCATTAGCTCTAATTCACGACCATAGCGTCGGTAGAAGGCCCATGCCCTAACTACTGCACCAGCATTTCCATGCCACTGCTGCACCTTTCCGATCGACTTCTCCGGAGTCCTCCAGAAATATCGGTATCCATCGCCTGTGGCTCCGTCATCATCTGCTTGTTCGCGATCAGCTAATGGGGCGGGAAGGAAGTCTGCGAGATGTGATTTAACGCCTATTGGTCCGCTTCCTGGTCCTCCGCCACCATGAGGTTGGCTGAATGTCTTATGTAGGTTGTAATGAACAGCATCAAACCCCATCCTCCCAGGATCAGTCTTGCCTAGAATCGCATTGAAGTTGGCGCCGTCGTAGTACATCTGCCCGCCTACCTCATGGACAATTTCTGCTGCCCTAGCTATGTCGGGCTCGAAGATTCCCAGGGTGCTAGGATTGGTGATCATCATAGCAGCTGTGTCCTCTCCTACGGCAGCTGTTAGTGCGTCGAGGTCGAGCCTTCCGTCAACTCCACTAGGTATCTCAATAATTTCGTACCCGCACATGGCTGCGGATGCTGGGTTTGTGCCGTGAGCAGAATCCGGGACGATTACCTTGTCTCGATGGCTTTCTCCGTTTTCTCTGTGATACTCCTGAATGCACCTAATAGCTGCGAATTCTCCCTGTGCACCGGCGACCGGTTGCAAGGTCACTTGATCCATGCCCGAACAAATCTCTAGCATTTCCTGCATCTCAAAGAATATGGAAAGAAGGCCTTGGATTTGGTGCTCAGGCTGTAGAGGGTGGATCCTGTCTATTCCTGGCAGCTGTACAATTCGCTCATTGATTCGGGGGTTATGCTTCATAGTACAGGAACCGAGCGGGTAGAATCCCGTATCAATGCCGAAATTTCTCTGGGAGAGCCATGTGTAGTGACGGACTAACTCGGGCTCGCTTGCTCGTGGCCACTGCGGCAATCTAGCCCTGGCCAGGGATTCAGGGACCGTCTCAGCCGCACCTTCCATTATGGGTTCGGGCTGGGACCAACCAGTACCTTCAGCACCGTTGAACTCAAAGATGTCACTCATTCCACTGCCTCCTTAATCCAAGACATCATTGAGGAGGTTAATGCCTCAATGTCTGAATCGCTTGTACGCTCATCGCACCCTATTAGGAGGCAATCCGACATGGAATCCCACCACTCGCCAAGCGGGAATCCGCCAAGCACCCCCTCCCTATCCATGTGGGCTACTGCATCGGCTGCTTCGCCTGGGATTTTAACGGCGAATTCTCGGAAATTGGCAGATTCAGGATTTATCAGATCGACTCCGGGCAACTCACAAATTGCTCGCTTGGTCGCTTCGGTAGTAGAGGCCACTCGAAGCGCCAGCCTCTGCAATCCCTCAGGGCCTAGAAGTGCCATGTGCATGGCCCCCATCAAAGCTATGAGTGTCTCGTTGGAACAGATATTAGATGTCGCACGATGGCGGCGGATATGTTGCTCTCGGGTGGAAAGGGTGAGTGTGAAAGCATCAAGTCCATCCTCATCTAGAGTCTTTCCGACAATACGGCCTGGCATCAAACGAAGAAACTCCTTCTGGCAGGCGAACAGCCCGTAAATCGGACCCCCCGCAGTCGGGCCAATCCCAAATGGTTGGCCCTCGCCCACGACGATGTCGGCCCCATAATTGCCCGGAGCCTCGACGATCCCCAAGGAAACCGCATCGACGCCCACGATGAGGGCGGTATTTTCGCCGAGGATTCCTTTCAGTTTCGCTATTCCTTCATCGAGCTCGCCGAATGCATTCGGTTGCTCCACATATACTGCACATGCCCCAACAGCAGAGGTGGCATGTTCAAGATCGACGCATCCATCTGAACCATGTCTCAGAACACGTAATTCAATTCCGCCGCCTTGAGTGTAGTTTCTGATTACAGAAAGGCGATGGGGAGGGACAAATTGGGAGACGTAGACGACTCCCTTCTGAGTAGCTTTCCTGCCCTTCGCCCTTACGGCACACGTGATGGCTTCGGCTGCAGCGGTACTGGCATCGTACATTGATACGTTGGACACAGGGAGTCCAACTAATTCGGAAACCATTGTCTGAAATTCCCACATGGCTTGTAGCATCCCTTGGCTGACTTCGGGCTGGTAAGGGGTGTAGGAAGTAAGAAATTCGCCCCTTGTGGCTATCATCGGAACCATGGTGGGGACAAAATTACGAGCCAGACCAGCTGCCAAGAATGATGGGCGGGAGTCTAGATCCACGTTAGCACCTAGCAAATGCTGAGCATCCGCCCATATCTCTTCCTCGGACTGTGGCCCACGAAGTGGAAGAGGCTCGTTCCTCCTGACTCCCTCGGGGATATCAGAAAACAAATCATCCATCGACTTTAGGCCCATCTCCTCGAGCATTTCCTGCTCCCTGCCAAGGTTTGGAAGTTGGTCCATCCTGCGCCCTCGGGATGAATGGCCGTCGAGAGAGTATATGATTTTCTTCGGTCGAGAGGCTGCAAATTGACTAACATTCCACCGACACACTCTTATTGCTTCGGAGAGAGAGCCACATGCTAGCATGAGAGTCGCCATTACTGCATCGGATTCATTCGTGGCCCCCTACATAGTGGAAGCGCTTGGAGACAGGGCTGTGGTCATTCCGGATGAGGCCCTCGAGGACCAGACTTCGATAGATGTGCTGCTTACTCCATGTACGGCCCTGATACACATCAATTCGCGTCCTGTAGACACGTCAGTAGCTCGAAACGAGAGAGAGGCGAAGATAGTCATGAGGGAGGCTGCAAGACCAGTATTGGATGCCGTAGATAGGCATGGGGAGCTGCATTTGATCATTCTGGGGACGCTTAGGGTCCACCCACAGTGGTATCCTGGTGACGACTACTATGGGCCTGAATCCACCCTCTCTCCACGGGACACTGCTGCAGAGGGACAGCTGTGGATTGAAGAAAACGCTCTAGAAAGGGCCGAGGCAGGCAGGCCAGTTAGTGTGATCAGGGCATCTAACGTTCAGGGCGTCCCCCTTGATGGCCCCCCTGGAAATGGGATACTGCACAGGTGGGCTGTCGAAAGTCAGATGGGATGGGTCAACGTTCCCGGTTCGGGCGAGGATGTCAAAGATTTCATTCACGTGGAGGACTTGGTTCGGGTCATTCAAACTGTTTTGCAGGATCCTCCGCTCACGAGAGAGAGTTTCGCAGTGGGCTCTGGCAAGGGTGTAACAATGAACGACTTGTCTGAAATCTACAATCATAGAACTGGGGCCACTGCGGAACTGAATCAGAATTCGGAAGCTGAAGTGTGGGGAATTGTAGATGCTTGGTATCTGGAACACAGGTGTGGCTTTAGGCCCCAAATAAGCCTCGAGGAAATGATCGAGGAGGCCTTTGAGGTCGCTAATCTCTAAGAGGCCAATATGACTCTCTTTCGAATGGAGTTCCATCCCTGTACGGAGACCCTCATGACTCCCTCATGTCCTGCTTTGTAGGTGCTCGGATCAGCAGAAGATGGGAGCCTGATCTCGGACTCGCAGGAGAATGAGGGGCTTCCAACGGGGGAAACTTCAGCAATCAACGTGCTACCCCCCCTGTATTCCTCCGAAAGCCCGATTCCGAAGGTCTTCTCCACGGACATCACTTTGAGGGAAACCTCGAACCAAGAGCCCCCATGGGTTTCAACGAGGCGTTTCTGATCAGACAACAATCTCGCTTCAGAGAATGACCTAACCACTTCAGAGAATGGGTCTTGATCGGTGGCCTCTGTAGTAGGTTCCGATGGTGGCTCCGGGGCGACGTCCTCGAACCCAAGTGGAGGGGGTGGCGGGGACTTTGCGGGGACTTGGGAGGGGGCTTGCTCAAGCGCTGCGGCTTGGGTACGTTCTGCTTCATTGGGGGCAATGGTTTCTTCCTGCTCACCGGGCGAATCATCCGAGACTACCGCATCGTCATCGGTATCGCCCCCATAGGAAGGGGCTGTCCCCCTTGTGGCGGACGAAAGGGCCGCGGCCGCTATTCCTGCCGCGGCAACTCCAGCTGCTACTGTCTCGGGAGGAGGGAGTTTTGCGACCATCGTTGCTTGGTAGGCATCCGCTCTTGCATCCCAGATTCTTCTTGCCGGTGATTGCAGTGAGAAGGGGAGGCTGGAAATCTTCTGCTCTATCTCGGCATCCGCCTTGTTTCTCCCCGCCTCTATCGCCTCGATGCTGCTTGACTGGGGGTCAATAGAAGCCAGGATGTCGGAGAACTGGCCAGTGACGCTATCCAGTGTGATCTCCTCTACGAACTCGAACCTGGATTGGGCGATCATTTCGTAGCCGTTGTTCGCGAACAGTCTCGCTTGGTACATGCCAATGTTTTCCGATCTTCTTTCGGACGGTTGGAAAGTAATGTTGCCTCCGGATATCGGAGCACTGGGCGGTGTTTGCTCGCCATTGAGATACTTCCACCAACCATTGTGATTCTCATGTGCTCCCCCTTCCCCGTATATTCCCACCCAGGCAGTATTTTCATCTGCTCCAGTGAAGGAAATTTCTAGCGGGCCATCGATAGGCACACTGTCGCCACTGACGACGGTGATGGAAGGCTGGGGAGCGGTTTCGATGCCGCTAACAGTGAATGCAACATATGCCATCTCGTTACCGTTGTTATCCGTATCATGCAACCTCAGCGTCCATTCGCCAGGCCCCGGGTTGGGGAGGCTAGCCTCACCCGTCGTCTTCCCATGGAGGTGCACGAAACTGGTATCGTGCATATCATTGACAGCCTCATCCCCATGGGGGATTCCAGAGGGAATAATCCCGATCCATGCGTCTCCAGGCAACTGGGGGACCCTGAAGCGGAAGGTGATTTCTTCCGAGCTTGAGAAGGCCGCCTTCGAGATATTGATCTCCGGGTTGCTCACTGCCTGATCTTGCGGTGGAATTGGTTCCGACGCACTTGGCCCTGGTGTACTTGGGCCTGAGGCGGAGCTGATAGTGATCTTTCCGACGCCCACCCATCTCCTATGGCCGAGGGGCAATCCCCCGGAGCTCGGCACGCGTGTCCAGCCACCTCTGTACCAGTCATTGCTACCATCCTGGTCCCTGTCATCTAGGCTCCATGAGGGGGCACCTCCCGAGCCGGCGTTGTAGTAGTAAAGAACGGCTCCTTCAGAATTCCTGAACGAAGGCTTCCCATTGACTTCATGCTGTGGAATATACTCGCCATTGTATAGGGGGTTGGGGTGATCACTGACGGTGATTCCGGAACCCTCCGAGTACTCCTCATTCGCGTTTGACTCGACCAGAGAGATTACTTCTGAGAGGCTCAGAGAGCCGTCTCCATCTGAGTCGAGAGCGCCCACAATTGCCCTCACAATTGCCTCGGGAGCTGACTGCCCAGTGATGGAAGTTAGAGCCGCCGAAAACTCATCTAGGCTCAATGACCCATTGCCATCAATATCATATTTTGAGAATAGAGACTCTGCTGAGATTCCCCTTGAAACAAACAGGGTCTGGAGATTCTTAATGGCCACTGCTTCTAATCCAGCGCTCACGCGAATGCCTCGGGCCATGACGGGAGACATTCAGCAATGAGGTTTGTCACGGCAACATGCGAATTACGCGTTCTGAGGCTGTCATCGCTTGAAAGGTGGCCTTACTATCTTAGCCCTAACTCTACGCCTACGACTTGCTTGAATCCAAACATCGTCACCGACGACCATTCCAGTGACATAGGCCATGGCGATTCCCGTACCGCCCATTGAGGGTGAAGGCGCTCCACTGGTCACATAACCAATCAACTGGGCGTCCTCCGTAGGCCCATCCAGCACACTATGTCCGGGCCTAGGCGATGGGCCCCTCTCCTGACACAATAGTGCATGCCAACGTTCATTGCCCTCTAAGGAAGAGGCGAGCCTGTCTCGGCCAATGAAATCATGGTCCATGCTTAATCCGAAGGGGACGGCGGTCTCGACAGTGTCCCTGGCAAGGAAATCCTCCGGAAGTCCAAAATCTGGAGTTTCTCCGAGACCAGGCCAGAGGAAATCCTGGCCCGAAAGGAGGTATCCCATCTCCAACCTCAAAGTGTCGCGAGCACCTAGTCCAACGGGGACAATCCCATCCTCTGAGCCAATCTCCAGCAAGGCTGACCAAAGCTTGGGCGCATGCTCGTTGGGGACAAAGATCTCCACTCCGGACTCCCCTGTGTACCCCGTACCCTGGATCCACCCCGTGATTCCGAGATCATTCTCTGCTATCTCTTGGCATCGAAATCTTCCAACGGCGTTTTTACCTCCCAATGTGTCGTGAATTATCTTGGCAGAATTGGGGCCCTGCAACGCCAATATGCTAGTCTTGCTAGAGAGGTCTTCCAGGGCGATGGAACCGTCCGACGGCAGAAGGGAAGAAAGCCACTCAAACATAGTTTCGACCATGGATGCATTGGGGACTCCCAGGACCTCATTATCCTCTTTGACTCCAAAAATCATATCATCGATAATGTTGCCCTTTGGATCCAAGAAATGGGTGTATCCACACCTCCCACTTGCGAAGTTCAAAAACTCCTGGGTGCCAACAGACTGTAGCCATGACAAGACACCACTGCCGTGGAAACGGAAAAATCCCATGTGGGAGACATCGAAAAGCCCGGCGGAGTTTCGAGTTGCCAGATGCTCTTCCTGGATCGACGTGTACCATATCGGCAGTTCAAAGCCGTGGAAGTCGACGATGTTTGCTCCCGACTCAATATGCTGCTCAAATAGAGCGGTCCGGACAGGGGGCATGCTTCCCATGGAGATAGCGAGTAGAGGAGATGCAATAAGTTTCGGGAGTGCATAATACGATGACAATGACTCATTCTGTGGCTCGTTTTAATGATCACATGAAAGTAAACATCAATTAGAAAGATTTAAATAATAAGGTCGTCACTATACAACTGCGAGTTGAGAAGATGGAAAGGGACACTGCGAAGCAAGCCGGAAAGAAAATGGAACCCTCTAGCAAAACTGCTAGAAGGCGTTCCATTGTTCCATCGAGGCGGCCTTCTAGGAGCAGGGGGACTGAGTCAGTTACTGGGCCTTGCAAGGTCTGCGGCTCAAACTCATGGGACAATGATGACATCAGAGGGGAGACGTCATGTTCGGACTGCGGGTACGTTGCTGCTGAGAATATGATCGACCCTGGCGCAGAGTGGACCAACCATTCAGGAGGGGACGATAGAAGCAGGGTTGGGGCTCCTACTACGCTCACACTTTCCGACAAGGGACTATCGACTGAAATCAGACGATCCGACCTAACCTCTGGTTCAGCCAAGAGGCATGGGATGTCTGGCAAGGCACTTCGAGACTGGAGGAGGAGGCAGCGAATTGACCAGAGAAGCAAAACACGGGATAGCCGTAGCAGGAACTTGTCCAGGGCCATGCAGTTCATCAGGGACAGAGGGGACCTCCCCCCTCAGATTGAGCAACAGGCCGCAGGACTGTACAGGCATGCTGTGGAAAGGGGACTCGTGACTGGAAGGAGTATTCGAGGAGTTTCTGCCGCCTGCGTATATGTTGCAGCCAGGGAGGCGGAGATCCCTCGTAAAATAGAAGAGGTTGCGGAGGCCTTTGACATGACGAAGGATGTTGAAGTCAAGGAGCTCAAGAGAACCATTAGGCTCGTAGCAAGAACCCTGGGGGCGCATCACATTACTGGACCGGAAGAATACTTTGAGAAGTTCCACTCTGACCTCGGCTTGCCCCCCGTTGTACTTGGGAACGTGAGAGAGAAATGGGATTTGGTGAAAGATGACCTTTCGTGGCAAGGAAAGAAGCCCTCTGGCATTGCGGGTGTACTCCTATACAAATCATCCCAAGAAAGTAGCTCCCCTAGGACCCAGAGCGACGTCTGCAAGGTTGCTGGGATCAGCGAAGTAACTCTCAGGGGCCTTCTCAAGATTCTCAATCAGATGCTGGAAATCAGAGAGAACCAATAGCCCTGGTTTGGCAAATAATGGTGGACGCTGGGGGATTTGAACCCCCGGCCCCATAAGTTTAGGGCTCCCTAAATTTTGAAATACCGTTCCCTGTCCGTAGAAAATGAAAATGTCCGACAGTATGAGGAACTACCGTATTGCCCTTTCCGAAATGAGTTCGGGAATATTTTTATTTTCGATATTCATGCTGTCAATAACTGTACCTCTGAATATCGCATCTGCAGATAACAACGAAGATG
>TARA_B100000686_G_scaffold336861_1_pt1 | contig 11015 bp, 10 predicted proteins | sample TARA_B100000686 | Tara Oceans TARA_B100000686 (sample SAMEA2622733) | marine metagenome | biome: marine biome (ENVO:00000447); feature: marine epipelagic mixed layer (ENVO:xxxxxxxxx); material: "saline water (ENVO:00002010), including plankton (ENVO:xxxxxxxx)" | depth 150 m
CTTGCGCAAAAGATATCGAGATGTTGATCGAAAAAGTACAAAAGACGGTAGCAGATCACACCGGCGTATGCCTTGAGCCGGAAGTGCGATTTGTAGGAGAGCATCCATGAGCGCTGACACGATCGACCTGCCTGACATCAGGCCTGTTTCCAGTACGCAGGCGGCTCCTGAGGCAGCGGGTACCGAGTCGGATGGGCAGAGACGTTGGCAAGTCATTGCCACTTTGGTGCTATTGCTGATCAGCGCCCTTATTGCCGATCAGGTTATCCGATCAGGCTACTTCACTATTGAGAAAGTGACGGTGTCCAACGGGCTTACGCATGTGGATCGGGGTATCGTCGAACGAACTGCCTGGCGCGGTATCCATGGCAACTATCTGACCGTGGACTTGAGCAAAATAGAGGAGTCTCTCGAAACGTTGCCCGGTATTTATCAGGCGATGGTGCGTCGTGTTTGGCCGAATGCGCTGGAACTCCATCTGGTGGAAACCCAGGCTATGGCCCGTTTCCAGACTCTGCAGAATCCGAACGGGACATTGACGGACAGTTATATCAACCTCGCACCCACCCAAACCCTACGGGCATCACCTGTGCTGAGAGGGCCCAAAACGCAGCGTCAGACGCTGGTCGATACCTTCTTTTCCATCATGCCTTTGTTGCAGGAGGCCGGCCTCCAGCCTTTGGACCTGTCTGTCAGTAAGGCAGGCCGCTGGACACTGGAAGTGTGTTCAGAGGGTCTCCTTTCGCAGGCACGGTTTGAATTGCTGCTCGGCCGCGACGGGGTGGTTGAGAAAGTGGATCGGTTTACCCGCAGTTTCACCATTGCCCTTAAAGAGAAGGCGGACCTTATCGGCAAAGTCGATATGCGCTACGCAAGCGGATTTGCGGTTCAGTGGGAGCAAGGGGACGCCGGGACAGCGGTGCAGTTGGCCGGACTTTCAGGAAGCTAGAGGTTGATCCGAACATTATGACCAAGCGACTCACTAACGAAATCATTGTCGGGCTCGATATCGGCACTTCAAAGGTGTTGGCCGTGGTCGCCGAAGTGAAAGAAAACGAGGAAATCGAGATCTTAGGGGTAGGTCAGCATCCCTCAAGGGGTTTGCGTAAAGGTGTGGTGGCCAACATCGACTCCACCGTACAGTCGATCCAACAGGCCATCGAGGAGGCAGAACTGACAGCGGAGTGCAGGATCAGTTCGGTTTACGCGGGTATTGCCGGGGGACATATCAACAGCATGAACTCCAGCGGCGTCGCCGCCATCAAGAATCGAGATGAGGTCGGCGCTGAAGATGTTGAACGGGTACTTGATGCGGCGCAGGCGCAGGCTATCCCGAATGATCAGCAGGTGCTGCACATTCTTCCCCAGGACTTCATCATTGATGGACAAGACGGCATTCGCGAGCCCATTGGCATGAGCGGCGTTCGTCTTGAGGCCAAGGTCCACATCATTACGGGCGCGGTCAGCGCCGCCCAGAACGTCATCAAATGCATCACCCGATGCGGGCTCGACGTCGAGGAAATCGTGCTCGAACAGGTCGCCTCCAGTTATGCTGTTCTCGATGACGACGAAACAGAACTTGGGGTTGCCATGGTCGACATCGGTGGTGGGACCACCGACATTGCCGTGTTTACCGATGGCGCGATCCGCCACACAGCGGTACTGCCCGTCGCAGGGGATCAGATAACAAATGACATTGCGGTTGCCCTGAGAACACCTACTCAGGCTGCAGAGGAGTTGAAAAAGAAATTTGGAACGGCCCTGGTCCAGCTGGCTCCCGAGGGCGAGATGATTGATACCCCCAGTGTCGGCGAGCGTGCACCCCGAAAGCTTGCGAGAACAACCCTCGCTGACGTGATTGAGCCCCGGGTGGAGGAACTCTTCTTGCTCATTCAGGCAGAACTGAGGCGCAGCGGATTTGAAGAGCTCTTGGGCACGGGGATCGTGCTGACCGGGGGCAGCGCCAAACTGGCTGGTATGGTGGAACTTGCCGAAGAGATCTTCCACATGCCGGTGCGTCTTGGTGTACCTCAATACAACGGCGCTCGCAGCGAGTTGATTCGTAATGCGTCCTACTCAACAGGCGTTGGCCTGGTTCTGTTCGGCCGTGATCACCCAACGCAGCATAAAAGAAGCGCCCGCGCTTTGCCGGATATTCCTGCCGCTGAATTCGTCAGCAAGATGAAACGCTGGTTTTCATCTCAATGGAAGGAGGATTGAGCATGGGCGCACTCACAGCAAAGCGCAATCCCTGTCAAACGATCTTCTTTTTGGTTACCCATACAGCCATTGTCTTTTGTTCAACCCCTATCTGAGGAGAACGACTATGTTTGAACTCATGGAAGTATCCGGCCAGCAGGCCGTCATTAAAGTTATCGGAATTGGCGGCGGCGGCGGAAACGCCGTGGATCATATGATCTCAGCCAGTCTAGACGGGGTTGAATTCATTGCCGCGAACACCGATGCCCAGGCTCTACACCGTTCCGGCGTTTCGAAGGTGATGCAACTGGGAGAGGGGCTGACACGCGGTCTTGGGGCCGGTGCAAATCCGGAGGTCGGCCGCCAGGCAGCCTCAGAAGACCGGGACAAGATTGCGGCTGCTCTGGATGGAACCGACATGGTTTTTTTAACCGCCGGTATGGGCGGTGGGACTGGCACGGGTGCAGCGCCGGTAATTGCGCAACTTGCCCGGGAAAAAGGGATTCTTACCGTTGCGGTGGTGACACGGCCGTTTGCGTTCGAAGGTAAAAAGCGCATCAATGCCGCCGACCAGGGGATCAAGGAACTGGGCGAACTGGTCGATTCACTGATCGTGATTCCAAATGAGCGCATCATGGAAGTGATGGGCGGGAACGTGACGCTGTTGGAGGCTTTTGGCAAGGCAAACGAGGTGCTCTTTAATGCAGTGCAGGGCATCTCCGAGCTGATTACGCGACCCGGCCTCATCAACGTTGACTTTGCAGATGTGCGTACGGTGATGGCGGAGATGGGAATGGCCATGATGGGTTCAGCGACGGCGACAGGACCGGACCGTGCTATGCAGGCGGCGCGAGGCGCAGTATCCAGTCCATTGCTGGAAGAAGTGGATATTCATGGCGCCAAAGGCCTGTTGGTGAATGTATCGGCAGGCCCGGATATGCAGTTGGATGAATTTGCCCAGGTTGGCGAAATCGTCAACGAGTATGCGTCGGAAGACGGCACTGTGGTGATTGGCACCGTCCTCGATCCGGAAATGGAAGATGAACTACGGGTGACCATGGTGGCGACAGGCATTCGCAAGGCGCCGCAGATCAGCCTGGTCAAAGACCCGGGAGTAGGCGAGAGTCCGAACGGTCATGAAGACGATTACGATGTGCCTACCGTGATTCGCCGGCGGCCGCGTGCTGCCGGTGATGTCGATGTCCAGGGGAATGCCGCCGTGGATATGGATTATCTGGATGTGCCGGCCTTTTTGCGGCGTCAGGCTGACTGATTGAGGTAATCTCCGGAAATCGTCCAATTTGGCTAATTCTGCAAAAAAAAGGGTAAAAAAATTTCAAAAAAAGTCCTAATTTCTGATTTTTCCGTGTAGAATTAAGTCAATGCACACATTAAAAGTGTGCAAAAGCCCGAAAAACTGGGAAATCAGGCAGGATGATTCGGCAAAGAACGCTTAAAAATGTCATCGGCGCCACAGGCGTCGGTTTGCACACCGGTAAGAAAGTCTATCTGACGCTCCGACCGGCGCCCGTTAATACGGGGATCGTATTTCGCCGGGTCGACCTTCATCCGGTTGCGGAAATTCCTGCCGCACTTGATCGTGTGAGCGACACCCGGCTTTCCACCACGATCGAACACAAGGGTGTTCGGGTCTCCACGGTCGAGCACCTGATGTCGGCGTTTGCGGGCCTGCACATCGACAACGCCATCGTTGAGCTCGACGCAGATGAAGTCCCGATCATGGACGGCAGTGCAGGAATTTTTGTGTTCCTCATCCAGTCCGCCGGCATTGAGATGCAGTCCGCTCCCAAGCAGTTCATCCGTATCAGCAAGCCCATAGAGATCAATGATGGCGACAAGTGGGCGCGCTTTGAGCCTTTTGACGGATTTAAAGTGAGTTTCAGTATCGACTTTGAACATCCGTCGATGCAGTCTTCGGCCCAAGAGGCAACGATTGATCTTTCCGAGATTTCCTTTGCCAAGGAAGTCAGTCGCGCCAGGACATTTGGGTTTCTCCAGGATGTGGAGGCGCTGCAGGAAGCCGGACTCGCACGAGGCGGCAGTCTGGATAATGCCATCGTCATGGATGACTTCCGTGTGATTAATGATGACGGTCTTCGCTACGGTGACGAGTTCGTCAAGCACAAGATTCTCGATGCCATCGGAGATCTTTATCTTTTGGGTTGTCCGCTGATCGGCAGTTTTTGCGCCCATAAATCGGGACATGGCCTCAATAACCGACTCCTTCGTGAGCTGGATGAACGTCAGGACTGCTGGGAGACCGTGACCTTCGATGGGTCCGAGGACACAGCCTCTCCAGAGTTTCTGCATCCGGCATTTGCCTGATCGGCCATCTTGCCCCCGCCAAAGCATTAACGCTTTGGCCTAACCTAGACTTCGCACGCCCAAAGGCCGTTTTGCTGCCAGTGGGTGTCGCGCTCAGAACGCTCCATTCGAAAGACAACCAGTGAAATTCACTGCACTCAGAGGTTCGGTCGTGGTGAAATGATCTTGGTAGACGAATGAATCGGCGGCCTTGAACCTTGACGAAAGCCGGCTCGTGCGTGACGATGTATCGGTGGATTGCTCGGGTTGCGGTTAGTCCGAAATCATCGACCCGGTAAGCAAGTTTCGAAATGACACCGGTAGGGGCCGTCACTATCAAACCAAAGGGCAAGACAAGGAGAAATCGATGGATTTTTCGCTGAGCGAAGAGCAGAAAATGCTGATCGATAGCGCTCGCACATTTGCGGAAAAGGAACTTTATCCCTACGAGGACGAGGTCGAATCATCAGATGAAGTGCGTCCTGAGTTGGCTCAGCAGATCCGCGAGCGCGCGATTGCGCAGGGATTTTACGCGGCCAACATGCCGGAGGAACTCGGTGGCGGCGGTCTCGACAGTGTGTCGCTTTCTTTGGTGGAGCGAGAGCTGGGCCGGGCGAACTTTGCCCTGCAGTATCTTGTCGGCCGGCCGAGTAACATTCTTCAGGCCTGTATCGGTGATCAGCGTGAGCGTTACCTGTTTCCTTGTATTCGAGGAGAAAAGACAGATTGTCTGGCGATGACGGAGCCCGGCGCGGGTTCTGATCTTCGGTCGATGCAGTGCCGGGCAGAGCGCGACGGGGATGATTACATCATCAACGGTACCAAGCATTTCATCAGTCATGCAGATATCGCCGATTTTGTAATCCTCTTTGCAGCGACTGGTGAAGAGGAATCCTCTCGCGGCCCCCGAAAGCTGATCAGTTCGTTTCTGGTAGACAAAGGTACGCCAGGGTTTACCGTGCGTCGGGGATACCACAGCGTATCTCATCGGGGCTATCACAACTGCATTCTTGAATTTGAGAACTGCCGGGTGCCGGTATCCCAAATGTTAGGCGCTGAGCATCAGGGCTTCAATGTTGCCAACGATTGGTTGGGCGCGACCCGGCTGCAGGTGGCAGCCATGTGTCTGGGACGGGCATACCGGGCCCTGGAGCATGCAACCGACTGGGCTGCGGAGCGCCAGCAGTTTGGACAGTTCATTGGAAGATTCCAGGGGATTGGATTCAAATTGGCTGAGATGAAGATGCAGTTGGAAGCGGCTGAACTGTTGACACTTAAGGCAGCTTGGAACACGGATCACGGTACGGCGACCGATACCGATTACGCTATGGCCAAACTACATGCCACTGAAATGCTGGCCTTTGTGGCCGACGAGGCCATCCAAATTCATGGCGGGATGGGACTCATGTCAGATCTTCCCTTGGAACGAATTTGGCGGGATGCCCGCGTTGAACGGATCTGGGAAGGGACCAGCGAAATCCAGCGTCACATTATCTCGCGGGACATGCTGCGCCCCCGCTGGACCTGATCTGTCAGCCTTGTCTCTGAAGCGTCTTCTCCAACCCGGCAGTATTGCGGTGTTTGGCGGCCACGAGGCCCGGGAAGTCGTGCGTCAATGTCGGCGCATGGAGTTTGATGGAGACATTTGGCCTGTCCATCCCACTGCCGCTGAGGTGGAGGGCTATCGTTGTTTCAAAAGTGTGGAGGCACTCCCCGACAGCCCAGACGCGAGTTTCATCGGTGTCAACCGCCATATTACGGTTGATATTGTCAGGAGCCTTTCGCAAAGAGGTGCGGGGGGTGCTGTGTGTTATGCCTCAGGCTTTAAAGAGGTGTCGGACGGGCAGAGTCTCAATGACGCACTCATTCAGTCCGCGGGAGGTATGTCGATTCTCGGACCCAACTGTTACGGCGTGATCAATTACCTGGATGGCGCGCTCTTATGGCCTGATCAGCATGGAGGGCGACGGGTCGACCGGGGTGTTGCACTGCTGACCCAGAGCAGCAACATTGGCATTAATCTCACGATGCAGGCACGGGGCCTGCCGCTGGCGTACCTGATCGCGTTGGGAAACCAGGCGCAGACAGACCTTGCCACAGTCCTGGAGACTCTTGTCGAAGACGACCGCGTCTCGGCGATAGGGCTGTATATAGAAGGTTTTCCGGATGTTCGGGAACTGGAAAAGGTAATGCGTCTCGTCCGTGAGCGACGAATTCCGGTCGTGGCCGTTAAATCGGGTGTCAGTACACAAGGCGCCAACATCACGCGTTCCCACACCGCGTCGATGGCGGGATCGGATGAGGCGGCCAACGCATTGCTCAAAAGGCTCGGTATCGCACGGGTTCAGGATCTCGACACCCTGGTCGAGAGCCTCAAACTGCTGCATGTGCACGGACCCCTTAAAGGCAACCGGCTTTGCTCTATGAGTTGTTCCGGCGGGGAAGCGTCTCTGATGGCGGATACGGCTATAGGTCGGGATGTCGTATTCCCTGAACTCACATCTGAGCAGCACGACTCCGTTCGCGCCACGGTGCACGAACTGGTGAGCGTCTCGAATCCCCTTGACTATCACACCTTCGCCTGGAACAAAGAAGAGGATCTTTTCGGCACCTACAGTGCGATGCTTGCTTGTGGCTTTGACCTGTCCATGCTGGTGCTGGATTTTCCCCGCGAAGACCGGTGCAACCTCGAGACATGGGGTCCCGCGGTAAACGCCATCAGTCGGGCGGTCGACAAGACCCAAGCGCCGACTGCCGTTGTGGCAAGCCTTCCCGAAAGTCTTCCGGAAAAGATTGCCACGGATCTCGTCAGTATGGGTGTGGCCCCCTTATGCGGTATTCGGCAGGCTTTGGACGCGGCGCAGGCGGCATCCCGGATCGGTGCGGCCTGGCGTGGACCGTTTCTTGATAAGGGGCTGCCGGGTCCAGGATCACATCTGGAACAACCTGCCGAAAACCGTGACGAAGCGCGGGCCAAGGGCGAGATCGAAGCTTTCGGTGTGAGTGTACCTCGTGGTGAATGTGTGGACTCTCTCGACGCGCTAGAGAATGCGGCCAACTTGTTGACTTATCCATTGGTGCTTAAGGCCTGTGATGCGGCAGTACTGCACAAAAGCGAGGCTGGCGCGGTCATGGTGGGCATTGAGGATCTGGACGAGCTCGTTGCGGGAGCAAAAACCCTATTCTCGCGCTATTCGATCCTGCTTGTTGAGGAGATGATTACTGATGCCGTCTGTGAGTTGATTGTGGGTGTACGCCAGGATCCTGTAATTGGCCCATGGATGATGATCGGCAGTGGAGGCCTCTACGCAGAACTCCTGGGCGACAGTAGGGTAGCGCTGCTACCGGCGCGGGACAGTGAGTTTGAGGAGATGATTCATTCGCTCAAGATTTATCCTTTACTGAACGGTTACCGAGGTCGTGAAGCTGGCGACGTGCCGACATTGCTGGCGACTTTGCGAAGTGTTGCAGATTTTGTAATGGAAAAGCGAGATTCGCTGGTGGAACTTGAGATTAATCCCTTGCTGGTTCGGCCCCAGGGCAGCGGCGTGTGTGCCGTTGACGCGGTACTCCAATATGCGAGAGCATCATAAGCCATGTCTTTATTGAGTACAGATCCTGCGAAAGCCTCGGTGGCCAAACCGGTTGACGCCCTGATTGAGTTCCTCGGCGGGGAAACCGGTAGACTCCTCGATATCGGCTGCGGTGAAGGGGCGCTGAGCGATACGCTCTCGCAGCATGGCTATAACGTTACCGGAATCGATCCGCTAGTGGGTAGCGGTGCCTCTGCATGGCGCGTGCGCGCGAGTGCCGGCGCTATCCCGCTTGCGAGTGACAGTTTCGATATCGCGGTGTTTCACTGGTCCTTGCACCACGTTCCTGAGGAGTCGATGTCGCCCGCGCTTGCAGAAGCGCAGCGGGTGCTCACCGATGCCGGCAGGCTTATTGTGATTGAGCCGGAACCTATCGGCAGCTGGCAAGAGGTGTCGCAGCCGTTTCATGACGAAACCGAGGTTCAGGCAAAGGCGGCAAAGGCGGTCGACAAAGTTGTTAGTGTCAGCGCCAGCACCTTAACAAGACGGCGGCAGTATTACCTCAGTGAAGACCGTTACAGTTGTTTTGACGAATTTGTTGAGTCAATGATGTCCTACGCGTATAACCGCTACACCGAAGATCAAATTCGCCAGCAACGCGTGCGGGATGCTTTTGAGTCTTACCGCGAAGGCGATATCTTCCGTCTTCAGCATCGGATCCGAATGGAGGAGATATGCCCGAGTGCAAACAACTAGATTGGGCTTTCAGGGAGGCCCCTGCTGATGGGTAGCGGCAGCGTGCTCACCGAGCAACGGGGTGCCGTTCTTCAGGTGACCCTGAATCGGCCGAAGGCGAATGCGATCGATGTCGAAACCAGCCGGGAACTGGGAGACGTGTTCGCCGGATTTCGGGATGACCCCGATCTGCGGGTGGCGATCATCACGGGTGCAGGTGAGAAGTTTTTCTGTCCTGGATGGGATCTCAAAGCCGCCGCCGAAGGTGAGGCCGTTGACAGCGACTATGGCGTGGGCGGTTTTGGAGGGCTGCAGGAGTTGCCAGATCTCAACAAGCCTGTCATCGCGGCAGTGAATGGGATCTGCTGTGGCGGTGGATTAGAGTGGGCGCTGTCGGCGGACATGATTCTTGCTGCCGAGCATGCCACGTTTGCCTTGCCCGAAATCAACTCGGGAACCATCGCGGATGCGGCCACTTTGAAATTACCCAAGCGCATCCCCTGGCACATCGCCATGGAGTTGCTGTTTACCGGCAGGTGGATGGATGCCGCGGAAGCGCATCACTGGGGAATCGTCAACGAAGTGACACCATTGGATAAGCTACTCGCGCGTGCTCACGAACTTGCAGCGATGCTGGCTGAAGGGCCGCCTCTTGTCTTTGCAGCAATCAAGGAGGTCGCACGAGCGTCTGAGAATATGCGGTTTCAGGATGCGCTTGATGGAATCACCGGCAGAAAGTTTCCGACTATCAATAAACTTTACTCCAGTGAAGATCAGCTGGAGGGCGCCAGAGCTTTTGCCGAAAAGCGAAAGCCGCAATGGAAAGGGTGTTGATTTCACGAACCACTTACCACTTTATACCTATATAACCGGATTCTTTCGTTCCTTTTGTTTAGAACTGAGGAATTTCGCTATCATCGTACCCGTTGCTAAGAGTGTTCTCCTGCTTAGATGAACAGAATAGAGACAGAACAATAAATAATGGAAGAATGGTCGATAGTTCATAAAGTTGCGCTCCTCGGTTTTTTGGGTGCGCTCATTTTCGGCGCCATCGCCAACAAGACCCATTTTTGCATCATGGGATCAATCAGCGACTGGATCAATATGGGATCCCGGGTGCGGTTTCGGGCCTGGATGCTGTCGATCGGCATTGCGATTCTGGGTTCGCAGGCAATGGTGCAGTTGGGCTGGGTTGATTTCGATACCACCATGTATCGGGGGTCCAGTTTTGGATTGGGGGGTTTTCTGATCGGAGGAATTCTCTTCGGCGCGGGAATGACTCTTGGGGCAGGTTGTGGTCAGCGCACGTTGGTACGGGTTGGCGGCGGTAATCTCAAATCGCTCGTCGTATTGATTGTCATGGCGATTACGGCATACATGACCTTGCGTGGTTTGTTGGCGCCAGTGCGGATTGATGTCTTCGGACCTCTTGCCATTGACCTCGAGTCACAAGGAATCAGTAATCAGGGAATCGAGACCATCCTCGCACACTGGGTCGGCGTATCTGGCGAAATGATGGCCATTATTGTCGCGCTGGTACTGGGTCTTGGCACCATAATCTATGCCCTTAAAGATAAGGGCTTTCGTGCCAGTGGCGACAACATTCTGGCAGGAGTGACGATCGGGGTTCTGGTGGTGGGGGCTTGGTACACAACCGGTGTGATCGGCAATGATGACTTCGAGCCCGTCCCCGTCGAGGCGCTTACCTTTATTGCGCCCACAGGTAATACGGTTAACTATCTCATGACCTGGACAGGAGCCGAGATCAATTTTGGAATTGCTGTGGTGCTTGGTATGATCCTGGGTTCTTTTCTCTATGCGATTTTTTCCGGGAACTTCAGAGTCGAAGCCTTTGCCAACCGGGCGGACATGCGCAACCACCTGGTGGCGGGCGTGCTGATGGGGTTTGGCGGGGTGCTATCTTTTGGCTGCACCATCGGCCAAGGGGTATCGGGAATGTCGACGCTAGCTTTAGGCTCGCTGGTAGCCTTGTTGTCGATCATGTTGGGATCGGCGTTGACCATGAAAATCCAGTACTACATGCTGGACGATGGCTTCTGGAGTTCTCTGCGCCAGTCGCTCGCTGATCTGCGGTTGTTTCCCGCGCCGAAATAATTTTGAAACCCTAGGTTTGGGTGCACTGCTCAATGAACGGTGGGCAGGTATAATGCGCTCGCTTTCGGGCCGTTAGCTCAGTCGGTAGAGCATCTGACTTTTAATCAG
>TARA_B100000686_G_scaffold36880_1_pt1 | contig 11011 bp, 10 predicted proteins | sample TARA_B100000686 | Tara Oceans TARA_B100000686 (sample SAMEA2622733) | marine metagenome | biome: marine biome (ENVO:00000447); feature: marine epipelagic mixed layer (ENVO:xxxxxxxxx); material: "saline water (ENVO:00002010), including plankton (ENVO:xxxxxxxx)" | depth 150 m
GTGCAAATGATTTCCGACATACAAAACTCTTTAGGGAACGTAAATATCTTAATCAATAATGCCGGGCTCAGAGAATCCTCTGAATTCGCAACGATGTCTACACAAGAATGGAAAAGAGTTGTTTCGGTAAACTTAGATGGCCCTTTCTACTGTGCAAGAGCTGTGATTCCAGGAATGCTGGAAGTTGGGTGGGGAAGGATAATTAATGTGTCCGGGTTAAATGCGTTCAAAGGACATTCTGGATGGGTACACGTAAGCGCCTCAAAAATGGGCGCCATTGGACTAACGAGAGCATTATCTGAAGAAGTTGCAAGAGATGGAATATTAGTCAATCATATAGTACCGGGAGGATTTGACACAAAAAGGGAAGATAACAAAAGGCCGACTAATCCATCCATCATTCCAAGAGTACCAATTGGAAGATTAGGTAAGCCTGAAGAAATTGCTGAAACAATTGCATTTCTTGTGTCGGATGGGGCTAACTACATTACTGGCCAAACGATACACGTTAACGGTGGAGCATTAAATTATTGATTAATCCAAGAAATATTAAGTTATCTATTCGGATCTCGAGAATATGTTGAAAATTAAAGTACTTTTATTTGCCAGCTACCGAGAACAAGCAAAAACAACTTCTACCAAGATAGAGGTCTTGGAAGGAAGTACCCTAGCAAAAATAATCGAAACTGTCTGCGAAAGATATCCGGGCATAAAATGCCCTCCTCAGAAAATTGTAGCAGCGATAAACGAAGAATATAAAGAACATTCGACTGTTATAAAACAAGGGGATACTGTAGCCCTAATTCCACCAGTAAGTGGTGGATAAAACAACCAGGTTAAAATAATGAGATATGAATCATAACTCTCCCTACGCAATAAAAATAACTGAGGATCCTATATCTGATGAGAATGGTCGTAAATTCGTATCAGATAGTTTACATGGAGCTGTTGTAGTCTTTCACGGAGTCACTCGAGACCATACTGATTCCAGGAAAGTACTATTTCTCGAGTATGAAGCTTACTTACCAATGGCCCGAAAAAAATTGGCAAAAGTTGCGAAGGAAATGTGTGAGAACTGGGACGTTAAAGCCCATATCCAACACCGGCTCGGTAGAGTCGATATCGGAGAAGCAAGTCTAATCGTTGCCGTAGGATCCTCCCACAGAAAAGAGGCATTTGACGCATCTGTTTATTCTGTAGACCGAATCAAAGAAGAAGTTCCTATCTGGAAAAAAGAGCACTTTGTTGGAGGGGAAGTATGGATTGGAGACGCAGATGGATTCAGACCTTTGAGAAATACTAGCGATGCTGAGGCATGACCTTACCCATCAACTACATACGGAAGTTAACCTCTTTGGGTAAAATTAAAAAAATTAAATACCTATTGCTAGTCAGCTTAGCTATGCCTATAATTGTGAGTTCAAATCACAGAATAGTAAGGAGGGATCGCATAGAGGTCTAGTGCGGCCGCCTGCTAAGCGGTTAGGGGGTGAAAGCCCTCTCATGGGTTCGAATCCCATTCCCTCCGCCACAAATATTTAACATACCCCAAAAGTTAAGATATTGTCGAACAATAAAATTAAAATGAAAACCTATCATATTTGGACTACAGGTTGTCAGATGAATAAGGCTGATTCTGAAAGACTCGGAAGTGCCTTAGACCAGATGGGATTGGCTCCTACGAAATCGAAGGAAGAAGCCGACGTTGTGGTCCTAAACACATGCGTTGTACGACAAAATGCAGAAAATAAGGCAGTTGGTACAGTAACCAGCCTTAAACCTCAAAAAGAAGCTAACCCTGAAAAAGTTATTGCCATTATGGGATGCATGGTAGGCCCAAAAACGGATTCTCTCAAAACCAGATTCCCATATGTTGACGTATTCATGCGACCTCAACAGTATGACCCTTTGATTGACTTTCTCGCAGACAAACTCAAAATAGACCCTGAAGGCTGTATAGGGCCATTAACAGCGGCCCCGTCGATAGCGACATTCATACCCATAATTCATGGATGCGATAAATTTTGTTCTTTCTGCATAATTCCGTATAGACGCGGCCGAGAAAAAAGCAGGGAAATATCCGACGTTGTACATGAAACAGAAAGGCTGGTATCACGAGGTGTAAGAGAAGTGACGTTACTTGGACAGAACGTTGATTCTTATGGTCATGATTTACCTGGGAAAGTTAACTTAGCTGACCTTTTAGAAGCAGTAAATGAAGTTAAAGGATTAAATAGAATCCGATTCCTCACTTCTCATCCGAATGATATGGAAGACAGAATAATCGAAGCGGTTGCAAACCTTCCAAAAGTTTGTGAACAAATAAATCTTCCTTTTCAGGCGGGAGATAACGAAATACTAAAAAACATGAGGAGAGGCTATACTAGAGAGGAATACAAGAATCTTGTATATAAGATTCGCGATAAAGTACCTGACATTAGTTTAAGTACTGACTTGATTGTCGGTTTCTGTGGAGAAACTGACGAGCAGTTTGATAATACACTTGATATGATTAGGGAAATCAAATTTGACAAGGTACATTCTGCGGCATATTCAACTCGAACTGGAACAATAGCAGACCGTCAAATGGTCGATAATGTTCCCGGGCAAGTTAAAAAAGATCGGCTGAAAAAAATAAACACAGAACAAGAAAAAATCGTCACTGAAATCAATTCTAAGCTTAAGGGTCAAACTCAAGAAATATTGATAGAAGGTGAAAAAGAAGGAAAATGGTTCGGCAGAAATCGTAATGACAAATTGGTATTTGTGAACGATGCTTCGGCTCAAGTTGGAAAATTGCTTAACGTACAAATAGAAGAAACCAGCCCATGGTATTTAAAAGGATCCGCGGTCCAATTAATATAAGAAATGGGGAGCACCCTTAATGGCTGTAAATACAGAAAATTACCCGATCCCAATCACGGAAATTGAACAGTCAGCGTTTTGCCAAACGGATGAAAAACTGACATCTAAATCCCTAGAAGAAGAATTCAATGCGGGAGTCAGGTGGCAAAAATTACCTGTCAGTTACATGAGAAAAACCCCTGACGAACTCGATAATAACATACGACACGCCCGGGAAATATTAGGATCAAAGGTGGTAATTCTTGGCCATCACTATCAAAGAGATGAAGTAATTAAATATGCCGATGTAAGAGGTGATTCTTATAAACTTTCAGAATACGCAGCTTCACAGGAAAATGTCGAACATATAGTGTTTTGCGGAGTACATTTCATGGCTGAAACAGCCGATATACTGAGTTCCACGAAACAAAACGTCATTCTACCCAACCTGACAGCAGGATGTTCTATGGCAGACATGGCACAAACAGACGACGTATTAGACTGTTGGGAAGATCTCAACGAAATCATATCGAAAGAAACTGTTATACCTATAACTTACATGAACTCCACAGCAGACATAAAGTCTCTGTGCGGCGAAAATGGTGGCATCGTATGTACGTCGTCAAATGCTGAACAAGCATTCGAATGGGCATTTGAACGTGGGTCAAAGATTTTGTTTTTACCAGATCAGCATCTGGGAAGAAATACAGGGGTACAAATGGGAATAGATACAGATGACATGGTTGTATGGAACCCATTTAAGCTCAATGGCGGGCACGACGAAAATGATTTGCGCAAAGCCAAGGTTATATTGTGGCAAGGCCATTGCTCTGTCCATACCAGATTTACAGTAGAACAGATAGAACAAGCCAGAAAAACAAACAAAGATGTCCAGGTAATAGTGCATCCTGAATGTACGTTAGACGTGGTCAAATCTGCTGATCACGTAGGATCGACCGAATTCATTAAGAAAATGATAGCCGATTCTGAGCCCAACTCCACCTGGGCTATAGGAACTGAAATAAGTCTGGTTAACCGATTGTCAAAAGAAAACCCGGACAAAAAAATATTCTGCCTAGACTCTGTTGTTTGTCCTTGCTCGACTATGTATAGAATCCATCCAGCATATTTATCATGGGTGTTGGATGGTTTAGTAGAAGGTGTCATAGTAAACCAAATAAAAGTTGATGAAAACACAAGAAAGTATTCCCGAATAGCGTTGGAAAGAATGTTATCCCTTAGGTAAAGACTACCTGATACTCAAAGATGCACTAGGGATAAACATACCTCAAGATTAATATTAGAGACCATTTAATGCACATTACCCCAGACATATCTAAATTGATAGATTTAGCTATCCAGGAAGACTATTGCATGGGGGATATAACTACAGAAGCTTTAATCCCAGATAAGGCGGCCGGCACCGCAACGATAGTCGCAGATATGAGTGGGATTCTAGCTGGGCTAGATATAGCTTTGGAAATTTTTACAAGGATGTCTCAAGAAACAGAAACGATCAAACTTGTTAATGATGGGAATCATTTAATAAAAGGTCAAAAAATCGCAGTCATAAATGGAAAACTTTCATCAATATTGACTGCTGAAAGAACATCATTGAACTTCCTGAGGAAATTAAGCGGGGTTGCAACGGAAACTAATAAATATGTTAAAGCTGTTGAACATACTAGAGCCAAAATTGTCGACACCCGTAAAACCACCCCGGGATTTAGACTCCTAGAAAAATATGCGGTACGAACAGGCGGAGGACATAATCACCGCCATAACCTAGGTGATGGCATACTAATAAAGGAAAACCATACCCGTACTCTAAAATCGGAAGGCATGACTTTAACCGACATTATTCAAAAAGCTCGTAACAACGCTCCACATACAATAAAGATTGAAGTTGAAGTTGAAGATCTTTTACAATTCGAAGAAGCTATAGAAGCAAAAGCTGAGCTCATTTTACTGGACAACATGTCGTTGCCCGACATGACAAAAGCAGTGAACTTGTGCAATGGTCGCGCCTTACTCGAAGCTTCCGGGGGCATAAATTTACAATCTGTTAGTGAGGTCGCTGGTACAGGAGTAGATTTAATATCTATAGGAGCTTTAACCCATTCTTCTCCAGACCTTGATTTGAGTCTAGACATAAATTAAGAAACCACCTTTCCCCGTCATCTTGGGTCTTCCGAATCTAACCAAATAGTTACAGGGCCATCATTAATCAACTTTATATCCATATGTGACCCAAATTGACCTTCGGCTACAGCAAGCCCTGAATTGGATTTAAACCTTTGAATCACTTTATTGAAAATATCTTCAGCCTCAACCGGACCCATGGCATCCGAAAAACTTGGCCTCCTACCTCTGCGAGTATCACCATATAAGGTGAATTGGCTTATTACCATTAATTCACCTTTTATATCTCTAACAGAAAAATGAAATTTACCATTAACGTCAGGAAAAAGTCGCAAATTAACAGATTTGTCTACGACGTATTCAATGTCGGAATTAGTGTCTGATTTAGATATACCTACGAAAATTAATAACCCTTTATTGATTTTCCCCTTAAGGCATCCGTTTACGGATACTGAAGCTTTTTCAACTCTTTGGATCAGAATTCTCAAGGATCAATCGGAACTCGTAGATTTAGTTGATGAAGTCGACGTACTTTCTTTTTTAGGTGACGTGGCAGCATCTTTGGAATCCTTTGATGAACTTTTTTCTGCCGATTTAGATGTGGAGTCAGAAGATGCCGTATCCTTATCATTACTCACAGAATCAGATGCCTTACCTGAGGAACTAGCTTTTTTTCCGTAATCGTTTACATACCACCCACTTCCTTTAAATACTATGGGCACCGCAGAAAACTGTCTTTTAGCAGTAGCGTTACATCCTTCCATGGGACATGGTTGATCAACTTCATCGCTGAATTTCAGGCGCAGCTCAAATTTCGATCCACAACTATCACAGCTATAATCGTAGGTTGGCAAAACTTCCTCCACAACTGGTTTGCAAACAAAAAAGCAGTCTTTAAAGACCGCCTTTCGGTAAATAAAATCTAGCATTAGCCCAATACACTGTCAAACTTTTATAACGGGGCATTGTGTTGGGGATACTAAGGGAAAGCAATCATTCAGTATCATTGATTAAAGAATCCAACCCGCTCTTCCATATATTTTCCAAAGTATCCATAGGCATAGAAATGACATCCTTCAATTCAAACTTGCTCGTCCCTACATGCCCTAGCATTAAAACATCGATCCCATGGCTATTACAGGCATCGTACAATTTTGATTCGTTTTCTTCAGCAAAGCTAACAACAATCCTTGATTGTATTTCCCCAAATAAACAAGCATCCCACCTACCCAACACATCGAAAGAGCCTTCAAAACCCAGCCCTCCCGCAATACTAGATTCAACAAGATTGATAATTAAACCTCCATCGGAACAATCGTGAGATGATTTAATTATTTGGTCATTGACAAGACTCCTTACAAGCTTCTGCACCTTCACTTCCTGAACCATGTCAATTCTTGGGACACCTGCAACCACTCCGTGTATAACATCAAGGTATTCACTACCAGCAAAACTATCAACGTCTCCCAAAAGTCCGCTCCCACCCAATAAAACAACACAATCCCCTGCATCCTTAAAACTTAAAGTAGAGGTTTTCGAAACATCCTCTGACAGCCCAACCGATCCAACCACAGGTGTGGGATATATAGCTCCTCCCTGTGTTTCGTTATACAGGCTTACGTTTCCACTGATTACCGGTACATTTAACAAATCACTTGCGGCCGCCATTCCATTAATACAATTTTCCAATTGATAGTAAATTTCTGGATTTTCCGGGTTCCCAAAATTCAGACAGTTTGTAAGAGCTATGGGTTCTGCTCCGCTACATGATACGTTCCGACAGGACTCGGCTACCGCTATCATACCTCCCAAGTACGGATCCAAATAGCAAAGCCTACCATTTCCGTCAGTAGCAGCTGCCAAGCCCTTTGAAGACGTTTCAACTCTAATGAGTGCACCATCACCTCCGGGACCTATAACAGTCCCAGTTTGTACCTGATGGTCATATCTTCTAAAAACTATGTGACGACTAGCCAAATTCTGAGATCTAAGCATATTTTTTAAAGTCTGTTCCGGATCCAAGGGAATTGGAACAGAAGCAAGATCGTAATTCTCAGTAGCATCTATATAACGAGGTTTTTCACCTGACAATCTGTACAACGGAGGTGAAACAAGATGCTTGATGGGAACATCCGCTATTAACACTTCTTTATCAAATATTCTTATCGCCTCAGATGTTATTGACCTACCAACAACGTTGCACTCAACATCCCAACGATCAAACACTTCTTTTATCATTGCGAGTTTATCCGGTTTAATCGATATCAACATCCTTTCCTGAGTCTCGGATAACATCACCTCATAAGGTTCCATCCCTTTGTCTCTTCTAGGAATTTTGTCAACATACAGTTCAACTCCAACACCACCATTGGATGCACATTCAACTACTGCACTAGTGAGACCCGCAGCTCCTAAATCTTGGAGTCCATCAATCTCACCAGACTTAGACACCTCAAGACAAGCTTCAATAAGTACTTTCTCAAGAAACGGATTGCCTACCTGGACCGTTGGTCTTAATTCTCTATCATCTTCAAACGTACGCGACGCTAACCCAGAAGCCCCATGAATGCCATCTCTACCCGTCCCAGAACCCACCAGAACCAGAAGATTACCAGATTCTCCTGCTGTAGCTCTAACTAACTGTTCCGTTTTCAATAAACCTATGCACATAGCATTAACAAGCGGGTTTCCCGAATATGATTTATCAAAATTAACCTCTCCACCCACATTGGGAACACCAATACAATTTCCATATCCTGATATCCCATGCACGACTCCATCAAACAGATAGCTATTTCTGTTTTCCTTTAATGGACCAAACCTTAATGAATTTAAAAGTGCAATGGGTCGTGCTCCCATTGCAAAAATATCCCTAACTATCCCCCCTACCCCAGTGGCAGCGCCTTGATATGGCTCTATTGCGGAAGGATGATTGTGGGATTCTATCTTAAAGACCACAGCTAACCCTTCTCCTATATCCACCACTCCCGCATTTTCTTCCCCTGCCTTCACCAACAATCTAGGACTATCAGAACTGAATGCTCTTAACAAAGGTTTGGAATGTTTATACCCACAATGCTCGCTCCACAAAGAGCCAAAGAGGCCTAATTCCAAACTGTTTGGTTCTCTACCCAACTTATCAATAATCATTTCGTATTCAGATTCCGATATTGCAAGTTCATCAAGAATTTGCTGGTCAAACGGCATTGGTATCTAGTCCCTTACCTATGAAAGGTTTATAACTTTGTATCTGTAAAAGCATCTATGATCCTGATTTTAGGCTCCGCACTCATTTTCAAAAAGAAGTATTTTGAAGGTTCCCCCCCTTTAGAATCACGTTAATTTAATCAAAGTAATCTTTAATAGACTCAAATATCAACAGTCCATCGTCACCGCCTAGAATCGGATCACAACATCGCTCTGGATGCGGCATCATGCCCAACACATTGCCTTCTTTATTAGTAATTCCAGCTATGTTGTTTAAAGAACCATTGGGATTTACACTTTGCAGTAATTCCCCCTTATCCGATGAATATCTAAACAAAATTTGTCCATTATCTTCCATTGTTTTCAGGGTACTATCATTAGCAAAATAATTGCCTTCTCCATGCGATATTGGGATTCTCACTACTTGCTTATCAACCATCTTGGAAGAAAATGGGGAATCTGTATTTTCAACTCTGAGATTTACCCATTCACATCTAAATTGCAGATGGTCATTGCGTCTCAATACTCCAGGTAATAAGCCAGATTCACATAAAATCTGAAATCCATTACATATGCCTATGACAAGACCACCATTTTTAGCAAATTTCTCTACGGAATCCATCACAGGAGAAAAACGGGCTATTGCTCCACAACGCAGGTAATCACCGTAAGAAAACCCTCCTGGTAATATCAGACAATCAAAATCTGAAACCTGGGTATCTTTATGCCAAACATACTCAACCTCTTGTTGGAGTACTTCATCTACAACCCTGTAGCAATCAGTATCACTCCAGGTTCCCGGGAAAACGACAACACCGAATTTCATTCAGAAGACTTCAATATTTGGGTCACCATTCCGTTAACGACTTTGCCATCCGCTCTTCCCTGGACTTTAGGCATTATGGCACGCATAACTTTGCCCATATCTGAAATATTCTCAGCTCCTAGATCCCGTATTACACTTTTTACTATTTCCCTTACCTCATCATCAGACATTTGTTCCGGTAAATAGGAAGAAAGGATGTTTAATTCTTGAGTTTCCTTGTCAACTAAATCATGTCGCTCTGCTGTGATGTAAGCCTCGATACTATCCTTCCTTTGCTGGGCTTGCTTAGTTATCACAACTTCTATGCCGCTATCATCAAGAGTATTTTGTTTCGCTATCTCAGTATTACGAATCTCTGACAAAACAGTACGCAAAACCGTTCGCTTAATAACATCTTTGTTACGCATAGCTTCTTTCAAATCAGAATCCAAAGTTGCCCTTAGGGTCATCAATAATTCTCCATAGTTTCATTCATTCATTCTAGACGAGTATAAAATCACATTTTTATAGGGTCAATATCATCCAAACCTTCCATTCCTTGTTGTAATAACAATTTTACACGGTCTCTTCCCAATAACTCCAAAGACTCAAAAAGTGGAGGCGATACCTTCTGCCCGGAGGTAGCAACTCGAATAGTACCAAGCAACTGACCTATTTTAATATCGATTTCAGAAGCTAAAGCACGTAGATGATGTTCAATTGTCTTCGAATCAAATGAATCTATATTCGACAGTAAATGGTAAGACTTCTGTAAAACCTCATAAGAGTTCTTGAGGTTCATACCTTTTTGGACGAGAGTTTCAGGATTATATTTAATTTTGTTTTTGAAAAGAAAAGCTATAAGAGGAGCAGCTTGAGATAAAGTGCCCAATCTCTCTTTCACCATTGATGCTACAGATATAGTCTCTTCTAATCCTGGTGATCTTTCAAACTCATTTGGAGGATATTCATTCCAATATTTAAATAAAACTTCTCCAAGTTCTTTCTCGTGCATATTCCTTATATATTGCCCATTCATCCAATCTAACTTATCTATATCAAATATAGCCCCTGACGCACTGATTCTAGTTGGGTCAAAATTATCAACCAATTGATCAATAGAAATAATAGTTGTGTCCCCATCCAAAGACCAACCGAGAAGACTAAGAAAATTTACCATCGCCTGTGGTAAATACCCCATTTTCTTATATTCGAGGACAGAAGTAGCCCCATGGCGCTTACTCAGTTTTGATCTGTCCGGAGCTAGGATGGTGGGCAAATGGGCGAAAAATGGTTTATCCCAATTAAACGCCTCATATAATTGAATATGTCGAGGAACACTTGACACCCATTCTTCACCTCTAAAAACATGGGTGATCCCCATGAAATGATCGTCTACCACTGACGCAAGATGATATGTAGGAAATCCATCAGCTTTCAGGAGAATAAAGTCATCTGCTAATGAATTATCGAACTCTATCTCCCCTCTGATAAGGTCCTTTACAGAAGACAGCCCAGTGTCAGGCATAGCAAACCTTATGACATAAGGTAATCCTTCGTCTTCATATCGTGATCTTTCTATATCAGTAAGCTTCCGACATTTACCGTCGTAACCCAATATAGAAGCCTTTTGCATCTTCTGTTCCTCACGTAATTCCTTAAGGCGCTCACTAGTGCAATAACATCGGTACGCCTTTCCACAATGCAATAGATAATCTGTTTGTTTTGAGTAAATCTCCAATCTTTCTGATTGTACATATGGGCCATATTCACCTTCTATACCCATACCTTCATCCCAAGAAAGCCCAAGCCATCTGAGTACATTTTCTTGTTTTTGTATAGAACCTGATATTTTCCTGTTCTGATCAGTGTCCTCAACCCTAACAATGAATTTACCTTTCTTATTTTTTGCATACAACCAATCAAAAAGCGCTGTCCTTATATTGCCGACATGAGGGTCTCCCGTAGGGCTAGGAGCGTACCTGACACGAACTTCACTTACCAATGTGCTTT
>TARA_B100000686_G_scaffold350359_1_pt1 | contig 11006 bp, 12 predicted proteins | sample TARA_B100000686 | Tara Oceans TARA_B100000686 (sample SAMEA2622733) | marine metagenome | biome: marine biome (ENVO:00000447); feature: marine epipelagic mixed layer (ENVO:xxxxxxxxx); material: "saline water (ENVO:00002010), including plankton (ENVO:xxxxxxxx)" | depth 150 m
TAAATTTTGTTTTTAAGCATCGAATTTGATATATAAATAAATCAACTATTAAGAAAATTCAATCTAAGGTTTAAATATGATAAATTTTAACAGCAAATTTAACTCAAAAGCGTCAAATATTGGTTTTTTTATACCTAGCGAACTTAGATTTAAGGCAAACAAAACAGTAAAAGCAGAAACAGTTAATAAGATCAATTCTTTCTTAAAAAAAGTTTCTAAAAATAATAAAAAAGAAATTCTTTCTTTTGATTTATCAGAAGATCAAAAATGTTTTTTGGTAATTGTAAAAAAAAACCTTGAAACTCATGAGGTCAATAATCTTGGGGCTTCTCTAAAATCTTATTTAAAACTAGATAAAAATATTAAAAATATTTGCATGTCTGCAGAATCTATTTCTGACGATATTATTTTAGAATTTTCTTATGGTTTTGAATTAAAAAGTTACAACTTTAATAAATATAAATCTAAAAAAGATGAAACTATCCAAAAAATTGATTTAACAGTAAAAAATTTAAATTCTATCAAATCTAAATATAAAAATTTATCTTCAGTAAAAGAAGGAGTGTTTTTAGCAAGAGATCTTGTGTCTGAACCTCCAAATGTTTTAAATCCTAAAAAGTATACTGAAGAAATTAAAAAACTTACAAAACTAGGTTTAAAAGTAGAGATTTTAAATGAAAAAAACCTTAAACAACTTGGAATGCATTCTTTGTTAGGAGTAGGCCAAGGAAGTTCAAATGAATCATTTATGGTTGTTATCAAATGGAATGGAGCAAAGTCAAATTTTGGAAAACCTCTAGCTTTTGTTGGAAAGGGTGTTTGCTTTGATACAGGAGGAATTTCTTTGAAACCAGCAAGATTTATGGAAGAAATGAAATATGATATGGGCGGTTCTGCAGTTGTAGTTGGTTTAATGAAATGTCTAGCAATAAGAAAAGCAAAGGTTAACGCTATTGGAGTAGTAGGTTTAGTTGAAAATATGCCTGATGGTAATGCACAAAGACCTGGAGACATAGTTAAATCTTATTCTGGAAAAACTATAGAGGTACTAAATACTGACGCTGAAGGTAGACTAGTATTAGCTGATGCATTAACTTACACAGAAAAAAAATTTAATCCTAAATTTATTGTAGACTTAGCAACTTTAACAGGAGCTATTATTATGGCTTTAGGCGAAGAATATGCGGGCTTATTTTCTAATAACGATAAATTATCTACAGAACTTTATGACATAGGAAACAAGATCAATGAAAAAGTTTGGAGATTACCGCTTCACAAAAATTATGATAAGCTAATGAATTCTGCTTATGCAGATGTACAAAATATTAATTATGCAGGAGGAGCAGGTTCAATAACAGCAGCTCAGTTTTTACAAAGATTTATTTTAAAAAACACTCCATGGGTTCATCTAGATATTGCTGGGATGGCTTTTTCTAAAAAAGCTGCTAGCTTAAATTCTGGTGGAGCTACAGGGTTTGGTGTTAGATTGCTCAATGATCTTGTCAAAAATCATTATGAAAAGAGATGATTGAAAAAACATTATCAATCATTAAGCCAGATGCTGTAGAAAGAAATCTTGTAGAGGATATTAAAAGTATTTTTTCAAAGAATAATTTAACTATAAAAGATAGTAAAAAAATACATATTTCAAAAGAAGAAGCCTCTGAATTTTATAAGATTCATCAATCAAAACCTTTTTATGATGCTTTGTGTTCATACCTATCTTCTGGTCCTATAGTTGTGATGATTCTTGAAGGAGAAAATGCTATTTTAGAAAACAGAAGAATTATGGGCTCAACAAATCCTAAGGACGCCGAGCCAGAAACAATTAGAAAACTATATGGTATTTCAATAGACAAAAATTCAGTTCATGGCTCAGACTCAGCAGAAAATGCTAAAAAAGAGATTAGTTTCTTTTTTAAGAACTAAAATTACATGTACAATTTAGTAATAGCTTCAGAAAAGGCTTTATATTCCATTTTTTGGGTCTTTTTTTTTAAAGTTTTGACGTTTTCATCTTTAGCAATTTGAAAAGATTTTTGTAAAATTATTTTTCCAGAATCTAATTTTTCATTCACAAAATGGATTGTACAACCAGTTTTTTTCTCTCCAGCTTTTAAGATTCGAGAGAAAGTATCAGTCCCTTTATAGTTTGGTAGCAATGAAGGGTGTATATTAATTATTTTGCCTTTATAATTATTTATAAAATTTTTTGATAAAATTTTCATATAACCAGCGAGACAAATTAAAGATATCTTTTTTTTATTCATCTCATTTATCAATTCTTTTTCAAATAAAGCATTTTTAGTATTGATAATTTTAATCGGAATAGAATATTTTTTTGCTAGTTTTAGTCCCTTAGCGTTCTTTTTGTTCGAGATCACCAGCTTGATGTTTATAGGGAAATTATATCTTCTTGAGCTTTTTATTAAAGCATTTAAATTTGTGCCTGATCCAGAAATAAAAATACAAGAATTTTTTTTTACCATTTAATATTTTTAGATAAATAAAATCTTTTTTTACCTTTAGAAATGTAACCTATTTCATAAGGCTTATAGTCTTTTGTAAAATATTTTTTTATTTTTTTAATATTATTTTTTTTCACGATTATACAAAATCCAATTCCACAATTAAATGTATTTATCATTTCTTTATCAGATATATTATTTTGTTTTAACCATTTAAAAATATATTTTATTTTAATTTTTGATAAATCAATATTTATAGAAAGATTTTTAGGAACTGACCTCTCTATATTTTCTATTAAACCTCCCCCAGTAATGTGAGCAGCTGAATTAATTAAATTATTTTTAGTTAAATTTAATATTTCTTTGGTATAAATTTTAGTGGGCTTCAATAGTTCAATTTTCATTTTCTTTGATATTTTATTTTTTTTTAATACTGATCTTACCAACGAGTAGCCATTTGAGTGTATACCGCTAGATGGGATAGCTAGTATTAAGTTTTTGCTTTTAACATTTTTTTTGTTAAGAAGTTTTTTTTTAGAAACAATACCAACTGAAAAACCTGCCATATCAAATTTATTCTTTTCATAAATTCCTGGCATTTCTGCTGTTTCTCCTCCAATTAATTCACAATTAGAAAGCCTACATCCTTTTATTATACCTTTTAGTATTAACTTAATTTTTTTTAGATTTAATTTTCCAACAGCTATATAATCTAAAAAGAATAACGGCTTTGCTCCTTGTACAATCAAATCATTAACACACATAGCGACGAGATCTATGCCAATAGTATGGAATTTGTTGAATCGATTTGCTAAGTCAAGTTTAGTGCCAACTCCGTCAGTACAAGATACAATTAGAGGATCTTTGATCTTAATCTTGCTTATGTCAAACGTTGATCCAAAAGCCCCAATATTATCTGAACTTTGGATTTTGTTCTTTTTTCTGACATTCTTTTTTGTGATTTTAGCTATATGTTTTACAAAATTATTTGCAAGAGCGATATTTACCCCACTTTTTTTATAACTATTTTTTGTTTTTTCCATTAATAAAATGATAATTATTTAAACAATGAACAAAATTACTTTTTTTCTATTTATAATAGTATTTTTATTTAAAACTGGAAATGTTTTTTCAGACGCTAATATATTTTATGTTGATAATATAATAGTTGATAATAAGAACAGTCAGAACAAAGAAAAACTACTCAATAAAGCTTTTAAGCAGGGGTTTGAAAAACTTATCAAAAGAATTCTATTAAAAAAAGATCAAGAGATAGCTTTAAAAACTAGCCTACAAGAGGTTAAAAAAATGGTCTCCTCCTATCAAATGCAAAATAGCCAAGATCTGAAGAAGATGAACAAGCTAACAATCAACTTGTCTTTTGACAGAGAAAGGATGAATAATTTTTTTTATTCCAGAGGTATTTCTTATGCAGACATCTCTAAAACAAGGCTGGTTTTATTTCCTATATTAGTAGAGAAGGAGAATATTTACTTATTTTCAGATAATTATTTTTTTAAAAATTGGAACGTTGTCGAAAAAGAAAAAAATAATGAATTTGTAGAGTATATTTTGCCCGTCGAGAATTTGGAAGACATGCTTTTTATAAAAAACAATAAAGAAAATTTGGAGTCCATAAAACCTGAGGAAATATTATCTAATTATGATATAAAAAATTATCTATTTTTGATCGTTAAAATTTCTGATGAAAAGATAAATATTTTTTTAAAAGGTACTTTTTCAGAAAATAATATTGTTAAGAATTTTGATATTTATAATCCTAATAGCGAAGACAGAGAAGGGGATCTAAATGTTTTCATAAAAAAGATTAAAAATGAGATAAATGAAATATGGAAGTCACAAAACTTAATTGATAACAGAATACCTTCCTTTTTAAGTATTACTGTGGGCATTAAGAATCAAGATGACCTTTTGAAGGTCCAAATGGCATTAGAAGGTATCGAATTAATTGAAAACTTCTATGTTCTAGAATTAACTAAAAATTACGCAAGAATTCGAATAAAATATTTGGGAAAAATGGATAAAATAAAAAATAAATTTTATGAAAAGGGCCTTGAATTGACAAGTTCAGACAATCAATGGAAAATTAGTTTGATATGAGTCAGTTAATTTTTAAGTTTCCATTTAAAGCAACTTATTACGAAAATGATTTTTATGTCTCTTCTAATAATTTTGAAGCGTACAAATTGGTAGAAAGCTGGCCCAAATGGCCCGGGAAACTAGTTAATATTTTTGGACCAAACGGATGTGGAAAAACACATCTATCCAATATCTTACAAAAAAAAATGAACACACTTTTCATTGAAGCTTGCAATTTTAACAATGATTCTTTAGAAAAGTTCAAATCAAAAGAATGTTTAATTATTGATAATTATAATAATAATATTGATGAAAAACTGTTGTACTCATCTTTGAATCAAGTCTACCAAACAAATAAATATATTGTAATAAATTCCTTATTTTCTATTAAGAGCAGCAAAGTTAGTTTAAAAGATCTTCAATCAAGATTTGAAAGTTTTGTTGATTTAGGAATTAAACTTCCAACAGATGACTTATTAAGAGTTATTTTAACTAAATCCTTTTCTGACAAACAAATTAAAGTTAATGTGAAGTCATTGGAGTATATTTTAAAAAATATTGATCGATCTTATGAAAAAGTCTTTGAATTTATCAAAGAAGTTGACCTTGAGTCTTTATCTGCTGGAAAGTCAATAAATATTAATTTAATAAAAAAAGTATTAAGCAAATGAACAAATACAGATCTCATAATTGTTTTGAACTAAGGGAACAAGATATTGGAAAGAAAGTTAAACTTTCTGGTTGGCTACATAGAAAAAGAGACCATGGAAATTTACTTTTCCTAGATGTAAGAGATCATTTTGGGATTACTCAATGTGTAATTGAGAATAAAGATAAAAACTTTAAAGTTTTAGAAAAGTTAAAACCAGAATCTGTAATTTTGATAAAAGGAGATGTTGTCAAAAGAACTAAAGATACTCAAAATAAAGATTTAGACACAGGATTGATCGAGGTTAAAATAAAAGATTTTGAAATTCTTTCATTTGCTAATGAGTTGCCAATGCCTGTTTTTGGCGAGCAAGATTACCCAGAAGAAATTAGATTAAAATATAGATTTATTGATTTAAGAAGAAAAGAAATGCACGATAATATAGAGCTACGTTCTAAGATAATTTCTTTTTTAAGAAATAAGATGGTTGAGAATAATTTTTTAGAATTTCAAACTCCAATTTTAACTGCATCTAGCCCTGAAGGAGCTAGAGATTTTTTAGTACCTAGCAGAACACATCAAGGAAAATTTTATGCTCTACCACAGGCGCCTCAACAATTTAAACAAATGGTAATGATAGCTGGTTTTGATAGATATTTTCAAATAGCTCCCTGCTTTAGAGATGAAGATGGAAGAGCAGATAGAAGTCCAGGTGAACACTACCAGCTTGATATGGAAATGTCTTTTGTAGAGCAAGAAGATATATTTAAAGTAGTTGAACCAATATTTTATGATTTATTTACAAAATTTAGCAACGGTAGAAAAGTTAATAAGAATCCATTTCCAAGAATTACCTACAAAGAATCTTTAGAGAAGTATGGAACAGACAAACCAGATTTGAGAAATCCCATAGAATTAGTTGATGTAACTAATCTATTTTCTTCAAAAGAAGTATCTTTAAAGATTTTCAAGGAAAATATAGAAAAAGGCGGAGTAGTAAAAGCTATACCTGCATCAAATACAAATTCAAAACCTAGAAGTTTTTTTGATAATCTAAATAACTGGGCTATTTCAGAGGGAGCAAGTGGTATGGCATATATTACATTTGAAAAAAATAAAGATAAAATAGTTGGAAAAGGGCCAATAGCAAAATTTTTTTCTGATAAAGCAATTTTAGAATTGTTAAAGATTTGTAAATTAACAGAAAAAGATTCTGTTTTTTTTGTATGTAATCAAGTTTCCGAAGCCTTAAGATTTTCTGGTATAGCAAGACAAAAAATAGGAGATGAACTTAAGTTAATAGATAATAAAAAGTTTTCTTTTTGTTGGATTGTTGATTATCCAATGTATCATTACGACGAAAAGGAGAAAAAAATTGACTTTAGCCACAATCCTTTTTCCATGCCTCAAGAAAATATAGATGAATTTGATAAAAAAGATCCACTAAAAATCTTAGCCCATCAATACGATCTTGTTTGTAATGGTTACGAACTATCATCCGGTGCGATCAGAAACCATATGCCAGAATATTTATATAAAGTTTTCAGCAAAGTTGGATATACAAAAGAAATGGTAGAAAAAAATTTTTCAGGAATGATAAAAGCACTTTCTTATGGTGCACCTCCCCATGGAGGCATGGCGCCAGGCATTGATAGAATTGTGATGTTGTTAGCTAACGAAAAAAATATTAGAGAGGTTACGCTTTTTCCTATGAATCAAAATGCTCAAGATTTATTAATGGGATCACCTTCAAAAGTCAGTGAAAAACAATTAAAAGAACTCGGTATAAAATTAGATATTAAAAAATCTAATTCTTAGTTTTAAGGTTAATTCTAATATCGCTTAAGTCGACAAGTTTTTCTTCGTAATTACTTCGCACAAAACCTTTTGAAGTTATATTCTTAACGATTTTTAAAAATTTATCATCTGCAGAGCTCATATTGCTGTTAGTAGCGCTAACAATTGATGGCGTATGAGCAAACTCTTCTTTACCTAGGTAAGAAATTGCTAATTCTCTAAAAACATAATCTAATATTGATGTGGCACTTAGAATCCTATCATTACCTTCTACTTTACCAGATGGTTCAAATTTAGTGTCTATAAAAGCATCAACAAATTCATCTAGCGGAACCCCATATTGTAATCCTAGAGATATCGCTATAGCAAAATTGTTCATTAAAGCTTTTACCAACTCACCTTCTTTGTTTGTATCTATAAAAATTTCACCTATTTTTCCGTCATTATACTCACCTGTGTGTAAATATATTTTATGATCTCCTATGGAAGCCTTTTGAATATAACCTTTTCTTCTGTCGGGCATTTTAAACCTTTTTCCAATTTTTCCTTTAATTTTATTTGATAACTGACTTTCGTTTGTTTCATTTTTTTGAATATTTATATTATTTTTTAATAAATCTTTATTTAACTTTTCAGATTTTTTATCAATTGAGTCAGCGGTCTTAGAATCACCACCTATTTTTCTAGTTTTTCTATTGTTTAATTTGACGTCGATAACTTCTACTTCACCGTCATTTCTATTGTCTATTTTTGAAAGTTCTTTGTCATTTAACTCGTTTAAAGTATGCGTAGTTTTGAAGGTGCAAGTATAATAAGTTTCGACTACAAATTTTTTCATATGATTTTTAGGGATCTGCCTTATTGTAGATATATATTAAATATAGTAAGTGTCTATGATATTATTATACACTTATAAAGTGTGTGGATTTTAAATTTAAAAATTATGATCAACTTAAAACAGATTTTTACTTGGTGGCACCGACAGACATTTGGCACTTTCCTAAAAACTTTATTTTATGGAAAATTTGTTGGAAAAGATAAATTTGGCAACAGATATTACAAAAGCAAAAAAGACGAAAGATGGGTAGTGTATTCAGAAAGTATTGAAGCATCAAGAATAACTTCTGATTGGTATCTTTGGATTCATCATACAGTTAATGATGTTCCAAAAGATGAAAGAAAAAAATATTTTTGGGAAAAAGAGCATTCTGAGAACTTAACAGGAACGATAAACTCCTATAAACCAAATAAAATTTCTAAATCAAATAATAAAAAAAAATATGAAACTTGGAAAAATTAAAAGTTTGCTAATTTTTTTATTATTTTTTAATTTTCATTTAAATGCTGAAGATAAGATTTCAACAGTACCGCTAGTTAATTTAGAAGATCTCAAACCTAGCTATGAAGAAATTGATAGCGATGAAAAAGAAACTGAATCAAGACAAACTTATCAAATTAAAGAAAAAAGTAAAAAATTATCTAAAGGCAAAAATGCTAGCGTCAATATTTTAGGTTTAGATAAAATTACTGCAAAAACTACTGAAATTAATATAAAATTAGGTCAGACAAAAAAATTTGGATTACTTGAAATTAAAGCAATTAAATGTGGAAAGATAAAATTGAATAATAAATCAGGAGAAGCTGCCTATATACAAATAAAAGACTTGTCTGATAATCAAGAGGAAAAAGTTTTTGTATTTAACGGATGGACCTTCTCTTCGAGTCCTTCTTTAAGACCAATTGACCATCCAGTTTATGATGTATGGTTAGTAGGCTGTGAAAATGTTTAAAAGAATTTTTCTTTTGCCATCCAATTAGTATCAAAATCAGAATCAATAAATTTTTTATGTCTAAGAATTTTTTTGTGTAAATCTACTGTTGTTGTTATTCCTTCAACCACAAATTCATCCAGTGACCTCAATGTTCTTTGAATAGCTTCCTTTCTATTTCTACCTTTGCAGATTATTTTTGCAATTAAACTGTCGTAGTATGGTGTAATCTTACATCCTTGAAAAATAGACCCGTCTACTCTAGTTCTAAATCCAGAAGGTTGATGGCATACCTTGATAATTCCAGGGCTTGGTTGAAAATCTTTTGCTGGATCTTCAGCGTTAATTCGACATTCAATGGAATGTCCTCTAGGATCTATATCGCTTTGTTTTAGAGCCGTTTCTCCAGAGAATGCAATCCACATTTGCTCTTTAACAATATCAATTCCAGTTTGTACTTCGGTTACAGGATGTTCAACTTGAACTCTTGTGTTCATTTCTAAAAAATAAAATTTTCCTTTTTCATAAATAAATTCAACAGTTCCAGCTCCTTCATATCCAATTTTTTCAACCATTTTTACAGTCTTTGTTAGTAAATTTTTTCTTTCTTCTTCGGTTAGAACTGGACTTGGTGTTTCTTCTATTAGTTTTTGATGCCTTCTTTGAACAGAACAGTCTCTCTCGCCTAAATGAACGGTTCTATTTTTACCAGACATTATTTGAACTTCTATATGTCTCGGATTTTTGAAATATTTTTCAATATAAAGCTCATCATTTCCAAAATACTTTTTAGCCTCAGATTTTGCGATCAAAAATAATTGTTCTAGCTGATTTTCTTTTTCAACAATCTTCATTCCTTTTCCACCTCCACCACCGGCTGCTTTTATCAAAACTGGATAACCTATATCATCACATATTTTTTTTGCATCTTTATAAGATTTAACACCGCCTTCAGAACCTTCTATTACAGGCAAACCATTTTTTTTTGCGATTCTTTTTGCCTCTATTTTATCTCCCATCTTTTTAATCAAATCTGCACTCGGTCCTATGAATTTAATGCCATGCTTTTGTACTACATCCGCAAACTTAGCATTTTCAGATAAGAATCCGTAACCAGGATGTATTGCTTCTGCTCCAGTTAAATCAACAGCTGACATTAAAGCAGAAATATTCAAGTAACTATTTTCTGGTTGATGAGATCCGATACAAACACTCTCATCAGCAAGCCTTACATGCATAGAGTCAGCATCAACATCTGAGTGAACAGCAACTGTTGAAACTCCCCATTCTTTGCAGGCTCTTATTACTCTAACAGCAATTTCACCTCTATTAGCTATCAAAACTTTTTTGAACATTTTATTTTACTTAAGAAGAACTAAGGTTTGACCAAATTCAACTGGCTGGCCATCATTTACTAAAATTTTTTTAACAACACCATCATTTGTAGAAGCGACATGATTCATTGTTTTCATTGCCTCAACAATCATTATCGTTTGTCCTTTTTTTACTTTATCGCCTATTTCTATAAATTTTTTTCCTCCTGGTTCAGGAGCCAGATAAGCTGTACCTATTATTGGAGATTTGATTCTTATTCCCTCATCATTTTCATCGCTCAAGACAGACTTATTGCTCGGCATTACAGTACTACCTTTAGACATCTCTAAAGTCTTGCTTCCTTTAGAAACTTTTATTTTTTTATTTCCATCTTGATATTCAAGCTCTGTTAGACCGAACTCATTTAAATGATCTACAAGTTCTTTAATTAATTTCTTATCTATCTTCATTTTGATAATATATTTTTCATTGCTTCAAGAGCCATTATATAACCTTTAACGCCAAAACCACAAATTATACCGGTTGCAACTTTACTAATTAGTGATTTATGCCTAAAATCCTCTCTATTATAAATATTGGTTATATGCAATTCTATAATTGGAATTTTTAATACTTTCAAAGCGTCCAGAATTGAAACTGAGGTATGTGTGTAACCAGCGGCATTAATTATTATACCTGAATATTTATTTCTACAATCTTGAATTAGGTTGACTATTTCACCTTCAACATTAGATTGTAAAAACGATAATTCAATATCATTTTTTTTTGCGTATTTTAAACAATCTTCCTCTATATTTTTTAAGGAAACGTTACCATATTTCTCTTTTTCTCTTTCACCCAAAAGGTTAAGATTAGGACCATTAATAACAATAATTTTATATTTCATTG
>TARA_B100000686_G_scaffold328004_1_pt1 | contig 11004 bp, 12 predicted proteins | sample TARA_B100000686 | Tara Oceans TARA_B100000686 (sample SAMEA2622733) | marine metagenome | biome: marine biome (ENVO:00000447); feature: marine epipelagic mixed layer (ENVO:xxxxxxxxx); material: "saline water (ENVO:00002010), including plankton (ENVO:xxxxxxxx)" | depth 150 m
TCACCATCGGTACAAGACATCAACCTTTCACCTGTATCATCAAATTCAATAGATGCATATACTGAAAGTGTATCGCCATCATCTGAATTTACATCAGCTGCAGTAACACTAAGATCGAAATTCTCGCCATTCTCTACAGCAGCGCCGTCAGACAAAGTTGGAGCATCATTAATTGTTATCGAAAGACCACTAGATGTAGAGCCTGTTTCCTCATCGTTGCTAGGTGTGTAAGTTATTGACTGTGCAGAAGATGCCCACGGAACTGTGGATGTAACCGAAAATTCAATACCATTTTTACATGCATCACTGTCTACTCCAGAATTTGTCAGACTGCCGCTATTTTCACCAACTGTGAAGTCAATTTTTGGAGTTCCTGTACCTGAAAGATCAAAAACGCAATAAACTGCTGAGAAAGTAACGTCGTCAGCTTCACCAGCACTTGTAGCAGAAACTGCTTCATTCTTTAACCATGGTGTTTCAGTATCTACTGTGAAAGTAGTCGTACGGTCATCAACCGCATCATCGTGAGTATCCGTAGCACTAACTGTAACTGTCAGAGTACCACCGAGTTCAGTGTTAAAGGTCGCAGAGTAGACTGCCCCAGCAGTGAAATCAGAATCATCCGTAGATAATGTGACGGCCTCACATGTAGCACCTGTATCACAGACTGTTGCAGTAACAGTTCCTTGATGGTTATCTGCATCTGTATAGGTGATTGTGAGAGTGTAATCATCCTCTGGCATTCCACCACCAGTTACCGAAGCGTCGTCGGTCAATACTGGAACTGTATTAACTCTAACATTAGAATCTTCCCAGTGATCACAGGCAAGATAACACACATCGTCTTCACCATCTGTACTGGCAATAAAATTGTAATGTATCTCATCGCTACCAACACTGGCAACAAGCGTGTTTGCTAACGGCTCGTTACCATCAGCAATAACCCAAGTTCCATCTGGATTGTCACCATCTATACAAGCAGTTTCATCTGATGCACAGACCATCTCCACTTGTGTACTTACGCCATCAAATACGGCCACAAATGATGTAGGAAAATCACCATCTGCATCCGTATACTCTACAGTGAACTGCATGGGTTCACTACCATCAACTCTGGAATCGTCAGGAATGATTGATGGACTGTTTAGGGCAGGAGGTGCTGCCTCTGTACCTGAAAATACGAACACGGCCAATATAGCCATAGCGAACACGAATGCAATGCGATTGCTTGTCATTTTATACACCAATTTGCGAAAGACTTGAATCTATGACTCCAGCAGACTCGCTAGTATCACGCCATCAAAGTCAGTGCGTTACCACAATCGCTCTTTATATAAATTTATTTGTTGTATTAAGGCCGGAACAACAGATAAATATCAATTCTACTGGCAAGGCTAAAGTATGATTCAGAATTCTACCTTTAACTTGACGTTGCCCGGACCTATTGTCTGCATATCATCGTCGGAGGATGGAAGAAAAATAGCTGCAGCAGATCGTAATGGGACTCTATCGCTATCAGGAAGAGAAGGTGAGCAGAGTTGGGAAAAAGATGTTGATGAGGGTATACACGGCCTAGCAATCATAGGTAACGGTAGCAAGGTCGTTTGTGGTGGTAAAGATTGCAAGGTCAAGATGTTTAACTCATTAGGTAACATTGAATGGGAGCAAACCATAGGAAAATCGATTTGGTCTATGGATGTGGACACCAGTGGTCAGTTTATCGCAATAGGAACCGGAGACTCAATAGCTCTTTTCACTGAAGGTGGACTGCAATTATGGGAATATCCTACAAATCGAGCTATGGTTGGTGTTGGAATTTCAAGAAATGGAACGACCATTGTTGGATGTGGAGATGAATTTCTTTATTGCCTAGACAATGACGGGAATTTGATGTGGGAAAAGCAGAGAAGTGATTCTCTATGGGATGTATCTACAGTAAAGGAAGGTGAGCTTATCTTCATCGGTGGATGGGATTGCAGAATCCATTGCCTAGATCGAAACGGTAATGATTCTTGGAATTTTGAAACGGGCGGGTATGTAAGATCGGTAATGCCTATGGAAGATGGAGGAGTACTCGCTGGATCTCATGATGGGTTTCTATATCGTCTGTCCGATTCCGGCAAATTGTTAGAAAGATTTGAAACTGGTGAAGAGATTACTTGTGTTGCAGCTTCAAAGCAAACCAATTTGGTTGTAGCTGGTTTTGGAAACCAAGTAAAAGGATTTGAAATAAATCCTTCAGCAGCACCCGTGACAGAGGAAAGAATTCCTGATGGACTGACGACGGAGGAACCTCCAACGGAAATAATAAACGAAGAATCCAAAGAAGAATTTGAACCAATGTTTGGTGTGGGGATGTTTGATGAACCTATACCTGATTCAATCGGCATCTCTAGTAGCTCGGCATCTTCTACACCTAGTCCGAGCACAACGTCAAACAGCTACTACAACCAAACTGATACACCAGCGAAAGGCGGAGAATTTGGTAAGTTTGCTTCTGAAGTAATCAAAAGTGATGTGAAAAACTATTTGAGACTTGGAAATGCAGCTTGGGCAGAAAAAAGACTTGAGAGAGCTGAGGAACATTACAAAAGAGCAACAGAAGTTGATCCCGAAGAGCCTCGAGCATGGCACAATCTTGCAATCTGCAACTACCATCTTGCGCTTAAAAGAAACCCTGAAAATGTCAAGGGAGCTGTACAGAGTGCCTTTGCACTCTTGGAAGTAGCAAGAGAAAAAGGAGGCCGTGAATACACTGCCCCAAATGAAACACTGAAATACTTTGCCTCTCAACTGGGATTGATAGAGGAAACTGATTAGAGTTCTGTTATAGTCGCAGTGTAATAGAAATACTGAACGTCTAGGAACCAATCATTACCTTGATCTGTATCAAGAAAAGTATTCAAGCCTAAGTCCGTTATTGAAGGTGCCTCATTGCAAATTATATCAGTTTCCCATGGGCCCTGACCCTTTGCGCTTGTATAGCCACTATCGAAAAGATAATTCCAGACTTCTGATGTAGAGTGCATAGATATAACAAAGTCATCTGGTATATTACTCATATCCAAAAATTCCAGATAAATCTCTCCAGAAGTTCCAGCTTCCGTTAAATTAAGAAGATAATTTGTCATTACATTCAAAGTAAAGTTATCTGGATAACTGACCAGATCTTGGCTTGCATCTGCTTGCTCGTCCTCCACCCACTGTAAATTATATGATACACTTGTCAAATTGTAAGGATAGTTGTGTTGTTCTGAGGTCGCATCTCCCTCAGCCGTATAACCTGCAAGAGTAGGAATAGTTACTGTGTACTCTTGAAAGGATACGCTGTAGGTCCTTGATGAAACAAGAACCCAAGTTTCTGCTGTGCTAGACAAATTACCTGGATCGGTGACTGTCAAGGTTACGGTAAAATTGCCAACCGATTCATAGAAGTGGTTTGGCCGTATCCCTTCACCCCCTGAACCATCGCCAAAATCCCAAACGAAGGAAAGAACATCGCCATCCGGATCACTAGATGAACCTCCGTCAAAAAATACTAAACTGTTGACTTTCATATTTTGTCCTTCACCACCATAAGTTGAGGCTAAACTAGCTACCGGGTGTTCATTACGGTGCAGAATCTCTATATTCTCTTTAGCAGTTCCTATACGACCTTCATCATCAATCACTGTTAGAGTTACTGTATACTCTCCTTCATCAACAAAAACATGCTTCACGTTTTCACCGGTTCCTCCTTCTCCATCACCAAAGTCCCACAGGTACTTGGCCCTATCTGGTTTCGCTCCAGATGCTTCAAAAATAGCTGTATCTCCCTCAATAACTGAATTAAGTGGAAGTTGTATTTCAATACCTGAAAGTGGCTCAGGCGTCGTGTCAAGACAACCGGGTGTGAGCATCAAAATGGCTATAACTAAGGCCTTACGCACACAACGCTAGATACTGGACGTTTAATAATTAAGCCATCTACCGATACCCTTTTTTACTATCTGAGACCGTGGCAATTAGGGATTTTTAATGCAAGCAGGACACATGGCCTATGACCGGGCTATAACAGTATTTTCTCCCGATGGGAGACTATTTCAGGTAGAGTATGCCAGAGAGGCAGTAAAAAGGGGGACAACCACAGTCGGTGTCAAGTTCAAGAACGGAGTTGTTCTTATCGTTGATAAAAGACTTAGTTCAAAACTTATTGAACCTGAGAGTATTGAAAAAATATTCAAAATAGACTCCCACATTGGGTGTGCAACTTCAGGGCTGGTGGCTGACGCTAGGGCGCTAGTCGATAGGGCTAGGATTGAATGTCAAGTCAATTCATTCAACTATGGTGAGGACTTGGCTGTCGAATCGCTTGTAAAGAAACTTTGCGATTTCAAACAGAGTTACACTCAGTACGGAGGGGTGAGACCTTTTGGCACGGCAATGTTGGTAGCTGGAATTGATGCGGGAGGGCCACACCTCTATGAAACCGATCCATCTGGTGCAATGATGGCTTACAAAGCTGGAGGTATCGGTGCTGGTAGAAATGAGGTAATGGAAGTTTTTGAAAAAGAATACAAGGACAATATGAGTGAAGCTCAAGCCGTTACACTTGGTTTGAAGGGACTCTCGGCTGCTAACGAAAATAATCTAAAGCCTGAAGTCGTAGAAATAGCCATCATAAATCCTGAAAAAGAATTCCACACTCTTAATTCTGATGAAGTAGCAAAGGCGGTAAAGAAAGTCAAGTAATGGTATCACTTGAGGATGCGGTAACTGCCAGATTTGAAACTGGAGGTAATCGCTTCGAGATTCTAGTTGACCCAAAAGCTGCACAAGAATACAAAGAGGGTGAAGAGATTGATTGGGAAGATGCTATTGCTGCGGATGGTGTGTGGAGTGATAGTTCCAAAGGCGAAAGGGCGCCAGATATACTAGTAAACAACACTTTTGGATCACTAGATTTAATTGAAGTATACAAAAAAATACTAGATGAAGGAACCATACAACTAACGTCACAGCAAAGAAAGGAGATGGTTGAACAAAAAAAGAAACAGATTGTGGCGCGAATAGTTGCAAACGCAATGAATCCACAAACTGGTGGCGCACATCCTCCTCAAAGAATAGAGAATGCAATAGAAGAAGCAAGATATTCTGTGGATCCCATGGAGACTGTTGAAAAACAAGTCGAAAATGTTGTTAAAATGATAAAACCCTTGATTCCTATCACATTTGAAAAGATTCGTGTAGCAGTGAAGATACAGGCTATACATGTTGGAAAATGTTACGGACAGTTATCAGGCATCGGAAAGATTGAAAATGAGGAATATCAAAAAGATGGAAGTTGGGTTGGAATTATGGAAATGTCTGCTGCCTCATACAACAAATTAGAGGACGTACTGGGTTCTGTGACCAAAGGTACAGCCGAAACAAAAATTCTCTGAAAACTAAAGAAATCTTCAAATAGACCTGAGTTTGCGAAGGATTGTATTAGAAGGAAAAAAAGGATGATTTACGATGAGCGAAGAAGTAAGCGATAAATCTGATAGTGGTAGCTCTATAAGTTTAGTTTTACCTGGTGATTTACTAGATACAAAGAGCAAACCTGGACGGGGAATCTTCAGAAGTGAAGGAAGAGTTCACTCCTCTGTCTTAGGACATTCAAGTGACAGGTCTGGATATGTGAATGTGAACCCAATATCAGGAAGATATAATCCCAAAGTAGGAGACAAAATTGTAGCGATATGTGTTGAAACTGGACCTTCAGTATGGAGAATGGACATTGGTTCTTCATTTAACTCAACGCTACATCACAGTGAATCTGGATGGAAAGTACCATTTGGTGATACTGCAAGATTTTTAGCTATCGGAGATGCAATATGGGCTGAGGTTTTCATGGTTGATGCTGCAGGTTCACACCAAATATCGTTGAAAAAGGATGATTGCAGAAAACTATACTCAGGTACAGTAGTAAAGGTGGATCCTACTAATGTTTCCAGAGTTATTGGCAAACAGGGATCTATGATTACTAATATTAGAGAAAAGACTCAGACAAGAATTCAAATCGGTCAAAATGGTTACGTCTGGATTGATGGAAAAGGAGAAGATATTGCACTTGCGCAAAAAGCCATCGAGAAGATAAATCGTGAATCGACCTCAAAAGGATTAACAAAGAAAATAGAAAAATTATTGGAGAAATAAAATGGCTGGACAAACAGATATGGAATTGATAAAGAATGGTGTTCGACTAGATGGAAGGAAAGCGGACGAGCTTCGAGAAGTAAAGATAACTGCTGGTGTCTTAGACAATGCTGACGGGTCTTGCTATCTTGAATGGGGAAACAACAAAGTCTACGCTGGTGTCTTTGGACCAATGGAATGTCATCCTAGACACAAACAAAAAGCTGACAGAGCAATAGTTCAGGCTAGATATACAATGGCGCCTTTCAGTGTGAATGATAGGAAACGTCCAGGTCTAGACAGAAGATCTAGTGAAATTTCCTATATTGCATCACAAGCTTTTGAAAAAGTGGTTATGGTTGAAGAATTTCCAAAAGCATCGATAAGAGTTGATATGCAAGTTGTTGAAGCTCACGCTGGAACAAGATGTGCTGCAATGACTGCTGCATCTGTTGCTCTAGCTGATGCGGGAATACCCATGAGAGATATGATACCTGCATGTGCATCTGGAAAAGTCAATGACGTGGTTGTTCTGGATTTAAACAAGGAGGAAGACAATTACGGGCAAGCTGACCTGCCTCTTGCAATAATACCAAGCACGGGTGAAATAGTACTATTGCAGTTAGATGGACACCTCACACCTGATGAATTTGAGCAGGCCCTAGATCTTGCAACAAGTGGATGTATGGACTTGTATAAGATTCAAAGGAAGGCGCTTGAAGACAGATACGGAGGTGGAAAATGAGCAACGATAGTGTTTCAAATCTGATGAAAGGACACATGGAGTCTCTTGCTGCCGAAGGAAAAAGAGCTGATGGAAGAAGTATAAATGATTTCAGAGAAGTAAAAATTGAAACTGGGTTAATTAACACTGCTGAAGGATCCGCAATGGTTCATCTTGGAAACACCAAGGTTCTATGTGGAATAAAACTGTTAATCGGAACACCATACTCCGATTCTCCAAAAAGCGGTACGATGACTACTTCAACAGAATTAGCTCCATTGGCTGATCAATCTTTTGATCCAGGTCCTCCAAGAGAACGCTCAATAGAATTAGCTAGAGTTGTTGACAGAGGTATTAGGGAATCACGGATGATTGATTTTGAAGCTCTTTGTATAGAAGAGGGTGAAAAAGTTTGGATGGTATACATAGACTTACACATTCTAGACAACGGTGGAAACCTATTCGACTGTTGTACTCTAGCTTCAGCTGCTGCCCTTGCAAATGCAAAAATTCCAAATGTTCAACACGGCATTGCAGACGAGGATGTTGATCTTCCAGTAACATGCTGGCCCATATCATGTACATTCGCCAAGATTGGGAATTCAGTAGTACTGGACCCAAACGCTGATGAGGAATGTGTCATGAGTGCCAGATTGACCGTAGCACATGATGAGGATGGAAATCTTAGAGCTGCTCAGAAAGGTATGAATGGTGCATTTACTGATGCTGAAGTGAGAGAAGCTGTAAAGACTGCTAGAAGTGCCGATAACGTTTTACGTGAGGCTCTGAAAGGTGCTACAGGATGAGTCAGGGGACAAAAAAAGTTGGAAGCACCGGCCGATTCGGACCAAGGTACGGCGTATCTGTTCGAAGAAGACTAGGTTCTGTTGAGAAAAAACAAAAGCAAAAACACGAATGCCCATCATGCTCTAAAGTAAATGTCAAGCGTGTCTCAACTGGGATATTCAAATGTAACAGTTGTGATTATCAATTTGCCAGCGGGGCTTACTATCCAACTAGGGAGGACTGAAAATGGTCAACTACAAGTGTGCTAGCTGTGGATCAAGATTAGACATGGATCTGGAAGTTCTCGGTCTTACATGCCGTGTCTGTGGTGAGAAGATTTTCTACAAGATAAGACCTTCCACTAAGAAAACCGTTGTTTCTGACTGATGAAAGCTCAAGTGAGCTTGAAAACTGGAAAGGATACTGAAGCTATTGCTAAAGCATTGAATGTAGAAGCAAAAGAAGGACTCCCAAAAGTTGATGTCAAGGTTCATCCTGCTGGTGAGAAATTGAAAATTGAAGTTGAGGCTGAAGATTTGACGAGTTTGCGTGCTGCCCTAAACTCTTTCTTAGGCTGGGCTCATTGTGCACAAGGAGTCACTAGCAATGACTGAGATAACGCCTGAGAATGTTCAAGAGAAACTGAGTCTCTTCCAGCAGATGCAACAGCAGGTGCAAACTCTATCACAACAAGCATCTCAGATTGACATGTCAATAAGAGAAACCGAAAGAACTCTAGAAGAAATAAAAGATGCTGGAAAAAATTCCGTTCTTTATCGTGCAATTGGTTCTGTGATGAAGAAGGTGGATGACATTGAGAAACTCAGAAGTGAACTTAATGATGAAAAGGAGACTATGGAAATAAGAAATAAAAGTCTCAAGAATCAAATTGAATCAATGAACAAAGAACTCGAGGAGATGCAGAAAAAATTAGCGCCTGTTCTTCAGAAAGTCCAGGAAGGAAGCGGTAAGAATGCTTCTGAATGAAAAGATTAAAGAATCGCTTAAAGACGATTTACTGCTTCTAATTCACCACCATGCCGATGTTGATTCTGTAGCCTCGGCTATTGCTCTTAAAACAGTTTTCAAGGATGCGACAATATCTGCATCAGAGGGCATAAGTGTCTCTGGCCAAAATATTGCCAACATGAATGAAGAAGAGATTTTGGCGGAGCCACCTGCGAAATGGGATGGAACTGTTATTGCATTAGACAGCCCCAATCCAGAACATTGTGGACCTGTGCCTGAAGCAAAACAAATCATAGTCATAGACCACCATGATAAGATAGTAGGATGGCCAAAAGGAACTGAATTCATACATCTACCTCATAAAACAAGTACTGCTGAAATAATCTTTCTATTCATAAAAGAGCTCGAAATGGAGGTCAGTAAACACTGTGCAACAGTCTTACTTTCTGCCATATACACTGACACTGGGCAATTCAGACATGCCAATAACGAGACGTTCAATGTTGCAAGTGAACTTTGTGATGCTGGGGCTGACCCTCAAGAAATTATCAACCTCTTAGATCGTGAACGACCATTGACTCAGAAAACAATGTTCCTTAAAGCGGCTCAAAGAATGAAATGGATACAAGAGGGGAAGTGGATAATTGCAACTAGTCTTGTGGGATCATTTGAGTCGGGAGCTGCTAGGTTACTTATTGTCCTAGGAGCTGACATATCTATAGTGGCCTCAGAGAATAAAAAAGGTGAAATGAGATTGTCTACAAGAGCGTCGAATAGGATAGTAGCAGACGGATTTAATCTTACCAAAGTGCTTGAAAAAGTTGAGAATATCAATGGTGGATCTGCCGGAGGACATCCTGGAGCTGCAGGTTACAATGGCAAGGGAGATGCAGAGGCTATAACTGAAATTACAAAACAAGAATGTATCTCTATGATAAGGGAACTATCTTAACTGTAGATTTGTATAGCTATATGTGAAATATAGAGCAATATTCAGAATTTATGGATTGATAACCGCCAACATTCTACTAATCATGGGGGGACAGTTAGGTTACCTCTACATTGTTGGCCCAATATCAATGGATGATGGCAGACCTATGACGTTACCTGAAATTCCTTTTCTCAGTCTACTGATATTAATCTTGATGGCAGCTGGAACTCTGATAACTGCTGCGATATTGCAGAAAATGCCTGCTCCAATAAGATATGTTGCTATCAGTAACAAGCCATACACTAAGGAGATTAATGAGGAAAATGAAGAAGTTAAAACCTCGACTTACAGACCTATCTATCCTGGACAGTTTAGTAAAGAAACTGGAGATGTATACTACGATAAGGCAAATATTGATGGTGATTTAGACTGGAAAGGGGAGATTTTACCGGAAAAAGTAAAACCAAAGATAGGTTCATTTGAAAAAAAAGAATTGGAATTGCCTAAATCTGGTTTTTTATTTTTTGGATTCCTAATGTCATTAGCACTTGGAATAGTGGCTCTTGGTGAAAGAGGGCCATTCATCTATCTTTTCCCGGTTGCTTTCGTAGTAGCTTTCTCATTTCCAGGACTTATTTGGGTGAGTTACATCTATTCTAGAACTGTAGTATCACCTGAACCTCAGAGATTAGTGCTGATAGCATTGGCATGGGGGATGTTCTCAACGTTGCCCGCTAGTCTCCTGAATGATGTAGGTGCTAGGTTGCTTGAAGTTGATCAGAATGCACTACTAGGAAATGGTGGCTTTGGAAGACCTGAGTTGATGCTAGTTTCTGTTGTTGCACCTATAGTTGAAGAATTGTTGAAGCCAATAGGACTTTTGTTCGTTATGAAAAGATTGAGGACTCCTTATGAGGGAGTACTGTATGGAGTTGCTTGTGGGATGGGATTTGCAATAATTGAGAATCTACTTTACGAACTTTTCATATTGATATGGTATGGTTCTGATGCATGGACCATAAACGCATTTGTGAGAGGAATTGGTTCAACAGTCTTGCATGCGGTCGGGCCTGCTGCTGTGGGATATGCTGTTGCATACGCTAACCAGATGGAGAAACCAATGACAAATTACGTTGGAATAGCATACATTTTTGGAGTAGTAATGCATGGTCTTTGGAACGGGATAGCCACTATGCCATTCATGATGGAAGGAAAAGATTGGGAATACACTGCTTATGTACTTATTGCCCTAATGGTTGTTCTCTGTTTAGCCTTCATAGCTAAAATCCTAGAATATGGAAAGAAGTATTCAAATATGGAGTTGGAGACTCAAAAATTCGAGGATGAGTTAGAAGAAGCAACAAATAGTGGTCACTAGATACAACGAACACCGTCCTTAGCTCAGACTGGCCAGAGCGGCCGGCTGTAGGGGTCT
>TARA_B100000686_G_scaffold139098_1_pt1 | contig 11001 bp, 9 predicted proteins | sample TARA_B100000686 | Tara Oceans TARA_B100000686 (sample SAMEA2622733) | marine metagenome | biome: marine biome (ENVO:00000447); feature: marine epipelagic mixed layer (ENVO:xxxxxxxxx); material: "saline water (ENVO:00002010), including plankton (ENVO:xxxxxxxx)" | depth 150 m
TGCTTTGCCAGATCCTGTACTTTGGTTTTGATGTCGGGGAAGTATCCTGTCCTGCGCTGTATTTTCCGGATGCCTCATCCATAAGTTTCAGTCGAAGCATGACTTATGGAATAGGAGTGATACAAACCGCCATGAAATACGCCTTCGCTAAACGAGATATGGGCCATTTCAAAATCTTCAACTCAAATGGGAAAAAATTAGAAGTTTAAATAAGTTCTTCCCCCCTTATATTCCACCTTTATAAGGCAGAGACCTTCGAATGGGGTGGTGGAAACTGCTTAATCAATGACAATAGATCTGTCATGGTGATAAACAAATATCCTTCAGCTTTTAAATAATCCACAAAATTAATTAAAATTTGTTTGCCTGAATATTTATTGACACTATAAATGCCCCTCATGAATGCAGGTAACTGAGTAAAGCTTTTTTCGTTTATGATGTAATCGTGCAAATGGCTGTCGTATACAATGATATCTGGCAACCCAAAAGTTTTATATAGTGCATGAGACATCGAACTCCCCAATAACTTCTGATAACTGAGAGAAACAATAAGCCGGATTTTATTTACAACTGCGAACGGAATTTCTAATAGACCTGTATCATAATAAAAAGGGTCTTGTGGGCTTTTTAGGTTATTAAAAGTACCAACTCGGAGAGAGGGGAACAAACTGGATGAAAATAAAAAACCCGTATCGGTTATCAACTTTATATCTCCATGGTATAAAACTCCTTTTGGGGCTCTATAACCCAACGGCTCATATCCAAAATGTTCTTTAAATTTTAAAAAACAAGTTGTTATTTCATTTTTGCTGTCAAAAGATTGAGTATTATGACTATGGGAGTGACAATGGTAATCATTAGCGAGCCATTTTATCAACTCCGTCATATTTTCATTTTTGTCCAGAATATTTGTTGTTATAAACGCAGAAACTGGTACTTTTAATGAATCATACAAAGATTTTAATTGTTCTATTTCAACAAATGAGTCCTTATAAATATTGCACTCCTTGACCCTGTCTCCATAATCCTCTTCAACATCCAAAGTAATGCATGCATATTTTTTATTCAGATACATAGTAATTATCCTTTGACCTCTAATCTGGCATTCTTTATTGAAAAAATGCGCGCGATGGATGCAGATGACAGATTGAGAAAAGCTAGGGTCATCAAGGCCTGTACTCAGGTCATTAGACGCGACATATAGGATAGCATCATAAAGTGGTATTGCCCGAACAACTCTTCTGTTTGAATTTTTCTAGGAAAGCAAAAAGTATTATTAAAAGTCACCTCTGTTCCCGGGAATATATCATAATCCAAATTGAATCCACTTTTTGGTTGCTGTTGTAGCTCTTTGGGGTATGTATCTTTAATCGCTTCTCTGAGCAGGAATTTTAATTTACTCCCGCAGACTTTTATTTTATCAGGAAGCCTCCAGCAGAAATCAACTAAGTCAGGATCTAAGAAAGGCACTCTCACTTCTAATCCATGGGCCATTGACATGCGATCCACTTTGACTAGCATATCATTTGGAAGATAAAAGGTTAAATCAGCATAAAGACAACTATCTAAGATTGACAAACCGTGTTCTCTAGCTCGATGAATGGGTTTCGCATAAACCTCAATAGGGTCGAAATCTTTAATTTCCTTAGAGAATTCCGGTTTGTACAGTTTTTTCTTTATATGTGAAGGCATAAAAACTCGCCAGGAGGAATGATCGCGCCCAAAGCCTTGTTCTGAACCATACATAAATCTCCCTGTCTTTTCCTGAAAACTATATTTTCCTCCAAAATCGGGTATAGCACCCACCAGAGGTCGGATAAATCTTTCACGGATTATATTAGGAATTTTTCGATACCATCTTGCTAAATCGTTAGCCTTATAAACTTCATAGCCTCCTAATAATTCATCGGCCCCATCTCCACCCAGCACAACTTTCACATGTTGTGACGCCATCTTACAAAGCAAATAAGTGGGAAGTCCTGAGGGATCGGAAAAAGGTTCCTGCATAGTGGGCTTAATTTCTTCGATCAGGTTATCCACGTCTATAGTCATGCGACTGGAGATGAGTTCTACACCCAGAGCAGCAGCTGATAATTTTGTGCCTTCTAATTCATCGAACTTATTATGATTAAAACCCATGCTAAAAGCTGTTGTCATTCCCTTGCTGACCTCCTGCATGGCTTGGACAATCGCAAAAGAATCTTTTCCACTTGACAAAAAAGCTCCTAACTCCACATCAGATACCATCTGCCTCTCGACCGCTTGTTTAAGCAGTCTCTTGAATTCTTCACGGAGTTCGTTCTCCGAACCATTTAATTTTGAAACAGAAAGAGGAAGATCCCAGTATTTTTTAAATATTTTTTTTCCATTTTCAATCAGCAAAAACTCACCAGGCAGTAATTGTTTAATATTCTTATAAGCTGTCATGGGTGCAGGAACATAACCAAAGGTAAAAAACGAGTCCATTCCGAAAGGGTCATACTCTTTGGGAAATTCAGGGTAATGGAAAAGAGAGGGGATCTCTGATCCAAAAATAATTTTACCTTTCCAGTCAGAAAAAAATAGCGGTTTAACACCAAAAGGATCTCGAACCAGCCATAGTCTTGCTTTTGGTTGATCCCAGATTGCAAAAGCAAAAATACCGTTTAACTTTTGGAGACATTCAATACCCCATTCCAAGTATGAATGAAGCAGTACCTCTGTGTCAGAGGTTGTATTAAAGCTATGTCCAAGTGCTATAAGCTCTTTTTTAAGCTCAAGATAATTATAAATCTCACCATTATAGATCAACCAAACTCCACGGTCCTTAAATGCCATGGGCTGAGCAGCACGATCGCCATCAACATCCAAGATCGCCAAGCGTCGATGCCCAAGGCCTATACCAGGTTCTTGATAGCATCCTCTTCCATCCGGACCACGATGGATCATGGAGTCTATCATCTGGTTAAAATTTTTGGATGATAACTGAAAGTCTAATCTTTGGTAGTCAAAATACCCAACAATTCCACACATAGTATTATCAGCTAAAGATTAATCAAGAATAAGTCAGAAGAGGATTTCGCGTTGAAGTTGCAGGGTGCTTCAAACTATTTGAAGAGTAACACTTTAGGTAAACTGCTTCAATTGTATTCAAGACTAATGCATATAAGAAAAAATACATCAGCTTGGAACAAATTCACTAATCCCACCATTACTACAACCAATATCAAGGATAGCTTTTCAACAACTTCCCGGAATATTGAACCTATAATCCCTTGAAGAATTTTGTATTACCGTAGATCCCGACAATCATTAGCTTCAGGCATATCACCAAATTTTTTAGCGAAGCGATCATATCTGGAACGCCACTTTAAACTACTTGACATAGTTGACTTGGAAATATATGGAAGTCTCAGGAGCCATGCTTTAAATGCTTATCATGACAATCCCAATAATAATTGCTATCAAGCCGGCAACCTTAGATAAAGTCGCCTGTTCTTGGAAAAAATATATTCCGGCAAGAAAAGCAAAAATGTAAGCTGAAGCAGTTAATGGATAAAAATAAGAAAACTCATACTCCCCTAAACAGTAAATTAAAAAAATTGCTGCCACTCCGCACGTAACTATACCCACTATCAAATACGGATTCTGAATCCACAACATAAAATTGGATAAGGCACTGAGATTCTTCTTCCAGAGACCATCGTTCCTTTGCAATCCATATTTGAGAAGCACCTGCCCTCCAACACCAACCGCGCTACAAAATGTTACCAGCAATACTGCCTTCATTTCTTTCATACATCCAATTAAAAGTTTGATTTATAGAATCTTCAATCCTAATGAAATTTTATCCTGATAAGCTAACAGCAAACTCTGCGAACATCGGGTGACTGAGTGTTTGAACAATCTGATAGACCGCGAATGCAAAAACAGGGCGTGTCAAGCCAAGCAATATGCCAAGCTTAAATTAAAAATATTATTCAAGCCTCTCTTTTCTCAACTCTGTTATCTGGTCACAAATAAGCCCCATAAACAAAGTCAGCATTCCGGAAATTATTAAGGTTGATGCAAAAACTGAGAATCCACCACTACTGAGATACCAAGAACCCCAAAGCAATCCAGCAAAAATTTGCAGGATACCCAATATCGAGAAAAAGGGTAATGCATTAAAAAGAACAAGAATTCGCACAATAAGCCCTAGGGTAACTAGTCCATCATAGACCATGTTGACAGAGGATTTCCCTATTCGCTTATTAGCTATTATATTTATAAACTCCATGCGGTAGCCGCGCTTTTTCATTAGAAGCGTAGAGGTAGTTGACGCAGAAAAACCTTCAGGAAGCAGGTGCAAATAACGTTTTATAACTGTGGACTTAAAACATCTAAGCCCAGAATTCAAGTCTGGTATAGATTCACCAACTATTAATTCCGCAACGAACTTCAATAGCATTTTCCCTGGTAACCGATCAATGCTTACTTCCGATCCTTCCCCACGTGCACCAATAACCATATCCATTTTATCTTCCAATACCGGTTGAATAATTTTCTCCAAATCATCGGGTCGATGTTGGCCGTCAGCATCGAACCAAGCTATAACTTCACCCTTAGAGTATCGAATGGCGGTTTTTAGGGCTGCACCATAACCACGGTTTCTTTCGTGAGATAATACAACGATACCTTCAACAGATTTTGCCAGGTTAAAGGTTTTATCCGTAGAGCCGTCATCTACCACAACGATTTCGGCATCCAGAAATCTTGCCTTCAATCCTTCCAATGCAGTTTTAATTCCGGCTGCTTCATTGTAGGCGGGAACACAAATGGTCAATTCACTATATTTCAATTAGTTTTCCTTGGGAATGTAGTTATAGCACAAAGTTATTGGAAAAAATTTTATCATAAGTGTATTCAAGGTTACAATAACCAAGGGTAGCACTTGCTCATTATCTATGGGGTATATAGCAAAGTCTTGAAGTTAGAGTTTAACTTACTCTTATATAAATTCGTTAACCTTTCACAATAAAAACTAAGTAGCCTCATAATCATTCCAATAAATAGCAACAATGTTTTGAGAGTTAATTGACTAAGCAAGTTAAAAAAGAAATAGATCTTGGTCTTGAAGGAAAGTCCTTAGATTATGTGGATCCCTCGGAGCTCCATGAAAAAGTTGAGCGAGTTCGGATAGTTTCTCAACTAGAATGGATCAACGAACGAAGCCAGTTTTACCAAAATCATATAGGAAAAAAAGAATTGACGGCAGCCTCCAAGGCCGGGTCTGTATCAGAGCTTCCTTTTACAACAAAGATCGATCTTTTGACCGACCAGAAAAATTATCCTCCTTTTGGGAGTAATGTTTGCGTTGAGTTAAATGAAATTAACCGGGTTCACAAAACATCAGGAACTACTAGTAAGCCCCTTACCATTCTTTTAACAAAAAGAGATGTAAAAGATGCGGTCAATAGCGGTGGTAGAGCCTTCCAAGCAGCAGGACTCAAGCCAGATGATATCGTTGCTCATTGCCTAAATTATTGTATGTGGTCAGGCGGCCTCACGGACCATCAATGCTTAGAGGCTACCGGAGCTTCGGTAGTGCCTTATGGTGTAGGAAACTCTAATGCATTGATAGAAATGATTATTTCCCTTGGAGTCACAGCCATTCATTGCACACCATCCTACTTGACTAAGTTATGGGATATTGTAACCGTGGAGTTTGGCCTGAATCCCAAAGATTTACCTCTGAAGCTGGGTCTTTTTGGAGCAGAGCCTGGACTTCAATACCCGGGAAAACGGGCACGTATAGAGCAGGATTGGGGAATTAAGGCTATGAATGCCAACTACGGCCTTTCAGAAGTTCTCAGCATTATAGGTTCCGAGTGTGAAGCCCGTGATGGTTTTCATCTTATGGTAGGAGGATCCCTGTTTGTAGAGCTGTACGATTTCTCTTCGGACAAAAATGTCCCTTTAGAGTCAGGAGCAATTGGCGAATTGGTCCTCACAAATATTTTCAAAGAAACGCAACCACTAATCCGGTATCGAACCGGAGATACAATTGAAGTTGTTGGCACTAACCCCTGTATTTGTGGGCGTCGAGGGTTGCGGATTAATGTTAAAGGCCGATCTGACGATATGATCGTTGTCGGAGGTGTCAATGTATTCCCTTCAGCTATTGAAGCAGTTTTATCCGAATTCCTAGGTCAATTGAATGGCGAATTTCAAATTATTTTAAAAACACCTCCTCCGCACGATAGCCTTTTTCTTAAGGCGGAGCACCGCTTAGATTTAAATAAGGCGTTATTGAAACAATTAAAATTAAACTTGGAAAAAGTTTTTCAAAAAAAACTTGGATTTCGGCCTATAATTGAATTACTTAACGAAGGGAGCCTTCCAAGAGTAAAGGGAAAAACTCAACGTGTTAAAAAGATTTACTAAAACTTTTTGGGATCATGTATAAAAAAAAGACAGAAGCCATTTATGCTGAAGAAATTGCAAATTTTCTAAACTTGGATTTTAAGGGACGAAACTGTCCAATTTATGGCCCTGCTAGAACCAAGAAGTTAGAAGAAAATACCATGATTTTTTGTACTACCCTTGAAGAGGTTGAGTCTTCTAAACTAGAAAATTACTCGGAGTTGCTGGTCTTTGTGCCCATTGGGGCAGGTGGAGAAATATCTTGCACAGTCATTGAATCTCAAAACCCGCAACAGGACTTTATAAGGATTCTAAATAAATTTTTTGTAGCAAAATTTTCCGTCGAAATTCATGAAAAAGCCGTGTTGCATCCAGATGCTGAAGTTGAAGAAAACGTTTCCGTAGGGCCTCATTCAATTATTGGGGCGGAGGTAAAAATTGGTCAAGGAACCAAGATCATGGCTAATGTCGTATTGGCTGGCAGAGTGGTTGTTGGAGAAAATTGCGTTGTTAAAAGTAATACTACCATTGGGAGTGAGGGCTTTAAGTTTATTAATGTCGAAGATGATATAGTACATTTTCCCCCGCTCGGTTCAATTTATATTGGTGACCGTGTTTGGATTGGGTCTAATTGCACTATCGAGCGACCAGGCCTAGGTGCAACTTCGATCGAAAATGATGTAAAGTTAGATGATCTCGTACATATAGGACAAAATAGTCAAGTACAAGAAAAGACACAAATAGCAGCCGGATCTATATTATGCCAAAATTGTTTTATAGGATCTCAGGCTTGGATTGCTCCTAACTCGACAATAAATTCTGATGTAAAAATAGGTGAGAATGCTGTGATTGGACTGGGCTCAGTCATTCTTAATGACGTATCTCCTGGGACAACAGTGGCAGGGAACCCTGGTAACGTAATCAAAAAATCAAGGTAATCATAGAATGGCTGGACTTAAAGACGGAATTTTTGTTGAAAAATTAGGCTCTTTTTTGCAAAAGAAACTCGAAGAAGCCCATCAAACCAATAACAAGTCTCTCATTCATATTATAGAAAGCCAATATCTCATTGATTCAAGAGAAGGAGACAACACTCCGGAAAATAATCGACGCCACTATGAAGCAGAAACATTTCCTCTTTTTGAAGGTAAACCATTAAAGGGTTTGGAGCGGCTATATCGTAGAAGTATTGCAGTTGAGCCCACTACCATTTGTGCTGCTCATTGCCGATGGTGCCTAAGAAGCAACTACGATAAGTTAAATTTGAGAGTAGAGGATTTAGAGTTAATCGCCCGTTTTATCGGATCGGGCGAGCGAAAGGATAACGTCAGAGAGGTTCTTATAACTGGTGGGGATCCTTTTATGGTGGTAGACCGGCTAAAGATTTTAATTGACTTGATTATCCAGTATGCCCCACAAATAAGGGTCATCAGAGTCGGGACAAGGATTCCTCTTCAAGATCCTCCACGGATTAACAAGGAATTGATTCGAGCCATCACTCCTAGAAATGAGGTAAGTATTGAAATGGCAACCCAAGTAAATCATATTGATGAGTTATTTTCCGAATCACGTGACGCTCTTAAACGAATTAATGAAGCAGGAGTGAGAATTTACAATCAAACTGTCGTTTTAAAGGATTTCAATGACGAGGCAAATATTCTCATTGAACTTTTCAATGAGCTTCGATACTTGAATATAGAGTGTCATTATCTCTTCCATTGTATTCCTTTGATTGGTATGGCTCATTTTCGTACAAGCGTAGATACCGGATTAAGACTTACTAAAGAGGTAGTTCATAGTGGAGAAATTTCTGGCAGAGCAAAACCCCTCTACACCGCTCTCACTGATATTGGTAAAATATCTTTTTATGAAGGAACTATAATTAAGAGAGAGCAAAACAGAATACTACTACAGTCAAATTTTTCTTTGAAAGACAGGCTAAAATGGAACCCAGATTGGGAAGTTCCTGATACTGTTGAATTGGACGAAAAAGGAAACATGTGTGTTTGGTATTTAGATACAAATGACGATTGAAACCCAAATCCAGGGTTTAACCTATCGATTACTTCAGAAACCAGCTGACTTGGATAAGTTAGAGGGATTATTTAAGGAATCTTTTCCTGAAGAGGATTTTCAGGGCGTTTTTAACCGACTTGCACATTGGATTGAAACTAGCCCCTCAGGCCCAGGGGTTCAACTAGTCGTTTGTGACGGGAAAAAAATCATCAGTTCTCTTAGCTTTTTAAGACAAACTATTGATGGTTTCAATAAAAAATATACTGGTTTCTTAGCTAGCACTGCCATGACAACGACAGCGTATCGTGGTAAGGGAATTTATAAAAACCTCACCAGATTAGCTTTTAAAGAACTTCCTAAGTATGGTGGTCATTTTATTTTTGGTTATACCGTTCGTGAGTCGGTATTAAAAACCGAAATAAAATTAGGTTATACTTTAGTTGGTGACTCCCCAGTACTTGCACTCCCGTTAAACCCAGGGAAAATACTTCAAAAAATTCCATATCTGAGTTGGGCCAGTATCTGGACAACAGGTATTGGGAAATGGACAAGCAAACTATACCTAAGGCTGAATTCCTATAAAATAAGATATGATTCTTCTATTGTCGTGCATGATGTCGATGAGTTTCCCAAAGAAATAGAAGTTATCGCGGCAGTAAAAAAAAGATTCTCCAAATATGAGGTCTTAAAAGATTCAGCTCATTTGAATTGGAAATATCGTGGTTTTTTTAAAACCAAAGAACAACATCACTTTGTAATTGCAAAAAAAGGAAGTCAGATAGTTGGGTGGGGTATATGTGGAAAGATGAATATGCAGGGGTTGAATGGACTAGCTATTTTAGACGCATCAGCACTTCCCGAATTCGAAGACGAAACTCTTTCTGCCATCGTAAAGCATCAAATTCTTTGGGCTAATAAAATGGATATGGAAATCATTGGTTGTATGGTGGATAAGAATTCAAAGCTTTTTGCAGTTTTAAGAGCTTTTGGGTTTTTACAAACTGCTCACCGGTTTAAAACTATTTTTTTTCCTCTGGTAGATAATTTACCCAGCTATATTTTCAAAGCTAACAACTGGCGACACACCTGGGGCAGTTCAGATACTTTATAAGCATTTCTTTTATATTGGACGCTGAACTATAAGATAAGTTTAAAATAGATATCAAAATCTGCATTGAAGATTGGGCATAAACACATCAGTTGATAATTGGCGAAAAAAAATTAAATTTAGCTTCGAACCTTTTGCTTCCATGAAAGAAAACAACCAAACTAAAAAAATACAAAGCGTTAGTATCATCCTAGCAGGAATATTTTGGGCTTTTTGGATACTTAAGAAGGGTGTCGTCTTTTCTCCCGATTCACGCTCATACTCTTATTATGGCGACCTTCTTATAAGATATGACTTTAATTATTTTAATTTTTTGGCAAACACAGAAGATGTAGCCCCCATTGCTCTATATTCTGCATGGGTATCTATTGTAGCAATATCGAAAGTAATACTTAGCGATAAATGGGGTATCGGAATTGTAGTGATAAACTATATTGCAGCTATATATATTTTAGTACTAACTTTAAAAATTAATAATCTTGTTAATCGAAATTTTGTTTCTATCACTTTTGCAAGCTTAGCACTCATCTGTTGTTACGAATTCTTCATATGGACACGTTACGTACTCTCTGACATATTGTTTGCGGCTATTTCTTTTTCAATGATTTTTCTTTCAATAAGTCTTTTTCAAGAACCTACAAGACCACAGAAACGAATTACTAGCGGATTAATATTGTTCGCCATAGCCTTATTTTTTAGGCCCGCCTCCCCACCTTTAGTAGTTTTCATATTTCTTGCAATATTGTTTGGTTTCTTTTTTAAAATCGGCAGTAGCGATGAAAACAAAAGAAACCGTCTGATATTTGGGCTTACTCTTTTTTCCTGCATCGCAATAATATCCGTTTTATTTTTTCACTCCCATATAATGCTAGAACCTGAAAATTGGCCTTTTTCCTTTTTTAAGACTTGGATTGCTATTTTAGCTAATGACTATAAATTGGGGGTTGTGGTTTTTGACCGGCCAGAAACATTTCTTTCTATTCCAACTAACATCTTTGATTATCTGCTCATCACACTCTGTAAATTTATTTCATTCTTTTCCATAACCTTTAATGGGTATAGTAAAATCCACTCGTTTTTTAATTATCTATTTTTCGCACCAATTTATTTGCTATCTCTATTTTCAATAGTCTTGCTTTATAAAAAACACAGTGGACTTTCAACAATAAAGTGGTGGATTATTTTTTTATGCTTTATATATATTGTTTTGTTTGCTTTTTTTCATTCACTAAATCAAATCGATTATGATCTTCGATACAGAGTTCCATGCTTGCCTCCCTTGGTATTACTTGCAACCATTGGTTTCAATGAACTCATGACGCGTTTTTTCAAAAAAGCTTCGAATAAAGAGATGCGTTTATTATGAAAACTTTAGTTACCGGAGCCGCAGGTTTTATCGGCTTCCACACTTCCAAGCAATTGCTCGAATTAGGCCATGAAGTCTTCGGGCTTGACAATATCAACGACTATTATGACGTCAACCTCAAAAATAA
>TARA_B100000686_G_scaffold51811_1_pt1 | contig 10997 bp, 10 predicted proteins | sample TARA_B100000686 | Tara Oceans TARA_B100000686 (sample SAMEA2622733) | marine metagenome | biome: marine biome (ENVO:00000447); feature: marine epipelagic mixed layer (ENVO:xxxxxxxxx); material: "saline water (ENVO:00002010), including plankton (ENVO:xxxxxxxx)" | depth 150 m
CCCGTTTTTTCACCCTATCCAGGCATCGAAACGCTCAAAGCGTCCTAATCTGTCTCTACTGCCCTCTTTCATTATCCATTTTCCGCCACCCGTTATCTGCGCCGTCCGGGTCAAAACCGCGAATCCCAGTCGACGATGATCCGGCGTTTTTCAAGATCCACCTCATGAACCCTCTCCGGCACATATGGGATGAGACGGTCTCGTTCCGATTTCACCACCAAGACATCATTCGCGCCTGTCTCCAGCAGATGATGCACCGTACCCAACCTCTCTCCCTCGAGATTGAACACCGCCAATCCCTCGAGCTGAAACCAGTAAAACTCCCCGTCAGCCGCCGGAGTCAACCACTCAGGCTTTACGGCAATCTCTGATCCGATCAACGTTATCGCCTGGTCGCGATCATCGCAATGCTCCAGTTGCGCGATCACCCCTTTGCCATGACATTGACCCGCGACCAACGCTCGTTCATCCCAGTCCTTGCCTTGACCTACCAGCCAGCGCGGGTAGTCAAGAATACCGCCTCGCTTTCGGGAATAGTCAAATACCTTGACCCACCCTTGGACCCCGAAGACCCCATTGATCCGGCCCAGAACCACCGGCTGGTTTTTCAGATCAGACATCACGGCCCGGCAGTTTGCCGTCCGAGAGCGGGGAATACGGTTGCCGTCAGTCCCTGATGGGCGCGAAAGAACCCGGGGACTTTACTGTTTGAGGAACGACGCGACCCGCTCCGAGGGCTGTGCCCCCTGACTGATCCAGTACGCCGCACGGTCACGATCCAGGCGCAAAGACTCTTCACCCTTGGCTGCCATCGGATTAAAAAATCCGATCCGCTCAATAAACCTGCCGCGGGGTTGCCGACGCCTGTCGGAGACGACGATGGAGTAAAAGGGCCGCTTCTTTGAGCCGCCGCGGGCAAGCCGAATGGTTACCATCTGTACAATCCTCTAAAAATTCGTCAAACCATTCAATTTTAACATAGAAATCAGCCTCCAAAGAGGAGGATAGTCTTTCATTGAAGTATCGGTGGCCCGCCCCCAGGGAATCCACCCCCTTTCATTTGTGCCATCAATTTGGACATTCCCCCTTTGCCCTTCATTTTTTTCATCATTTTTTGCATTTGGGTGAATTGCTTGAGTAGACGATTGACCTCCTGCACCTGAGTACCCGAGCCAGCGGCGATTCTCCGCTTGCGAGATCCCTTGATGACTGCCGGAAACGCCCGCTCGCCGGGGGTCATTGCGTTAATCATCGCAATAAGCCGTGCGGTCTCGCCGCCTCCCATCTGAGCCCGTGCGGCCTGCGGCAACGACGACATACCGGGAATCTTTTCCATCAGCCCCCCAAATCCACCCATCTTTTCGACTTCCTGCAGTTGATCCCTGAAATCCTCAAGATCAAATCCTTTGCCTTTTTTCAATTTTTGGGAAATCTTTCGGGCTTTTTCCTGATCGACGCTGCGCTGTACCTCCTCAACCAGGCCCACCACATCGCCCATACCAAGAATCCGGGACACGACCCGGTCTGCATCAAAAGCCTCCAACGCAGACGCGTCCTCACCGACTCCGAGGAACTTGATGGGTTTGCCGGTTACTTCCCGCACCGACAGCGCGGCCCCACCTCGGGCATCGCCATCCGTCTTCGTCAAGATCACACCAGTCAACTCAAGAGCATCGTTGAATGCACCCGCGCTCGTAACGGCATCCTGACCTGTCATGCTGTCCACCACAAACAGCGTTTCAACCGGGTCGATCGCGGTGTGCAGGGCCTTAAGTTCACTCATCATGTCGCCATCGACATGGAGCCGGCCTGCTGTATCAACAATGACCACATCATCCGAACGCACCCGGGCCTGTGACAGCGCGTGTCGCGCTATCTCAACGGGCTCCGCTCCTTCTGAGACAAAGCCTACGCCGTTTTGTTGTGCCAACTGGGAGAGTTGCTCAATCGCTGCGGGGCGGTAAACGTCGACACTGCACAAAAGTACCTGCTTTTTTTCGCGCTCCTTCAGAAAACGGGCCAGTTTCCCGGCAGTGGTTGTCTTGCCTGCGCCCTGCAGTCCCGCGAGCAAAATCACTGCGGGCGGGGTCACTGAAAGATTCAACCCCTCAAGCTCAGCGCCCATGAGGGCGACCAATTCATCATGAACGACTTTGATGACCGCCTGACCGGGGCTGAGACTCCCCAGCACGGTCTCACCTACCGCTTTTTCCCGAACACGTTCCAGGAAGCTGCGCACCACCGGCAGCGCCACATCGGCCTCCAGCAAAGCAATACGCACTTCGCGCAACGCATCCCGAATATTCTCTTCATTGAGGCGGCCGCGTCCGGTTAGCTCCTTAAAAGTAGCTTGTAGGCGATCTCCTAACTGGGTAAACATTTTTTCTCGACGGGCATCAGATTGCACACTTGCTGGTAAAGACTGCCGGCACTCGTAGGCAGCCGGGTTTAGGCTAGAATCGTCGGTGAATAGAGCGACCCCGTGATTTTACACGCTCACTCTCTCTTAAGTTTATTGCTGCCCGGCCCTCGCACCGTACGCTACCTGACCATGATTCCAATTTTCAGTCTAACGGCCATGCTGCTTTATGCCGGGGCCTGGACGGCACTGCTGCGGTCACTCACCAGCGATCCTGCCGAGGGACGAACCAAGCGATTTGATATCTTGCTGGCGTATCTCGCGGTGATCGCCCACACACTTGTTCTGCTGCCAACGCTCCTGCTTCAAGCCCAGCCGAATCTCGCGATTGGCAGCACAGTTTCCCTGATTGCCCTGATCATTGCAGTGTTGTTCCTGGTCGCACGATGGTTTCAGCCGGTGCAGGGATTGGGGATTCTTGTTTTCCCGTCGGCTTTTATTGGCGTCGGATTAGGCTGGCTGCTGCCAGGACCTATCTACGCATCCAATCTTGAAGGCGCGAGTGGAATTTTTCACATTATCGGTGCAGGTCTGGCATACGCATTATTAAGCCTGGCACTTGCTCAGGCCCTGCTTCTTCACTTTTATGATCGTGACCTCAAACAGAAACGCGGCGGCGGTCTTTTCATATCCTTTCCTCCTATCCAAACGATGGAAAAGATTCTTTTTCAGTTGGTCTATCTGGGCTTTACACTGCTTACGCTCACTCTGCTGAGTGGCGCATTATCCTCCGGAAAGATGTTCGGGCAGGCGTTTTTGTTTAACCACCACACCATCCTCTCCCTTTTGGCCTGGATTAGCCTTGCCGCACTGGTACTCGGCCGACTGGTTCTGGGCTGGCGAGGAAGAACCGCAGTGCTCTGGACGGGAGCCGGGTTCTTCCTGCTCGCGATGGGATATTTTGGAACTCGTTTTGTACTGGAGGTATTACTCGCTTCCTAGAGCAGAGCCTCCTCGCTTTCAGCGCGTCCGATTGCCGACAACATCCAGATTATCCAACCTGATGCCCCAAACCCCTTGCGCCTCAGGAATTGTCGCTTTTCGATTTTCCCAAAACTTGTGCCACCAGAAACACCGCTGTCGTGATCAGGATCATCACTGTAGATATCGACGCAATCGTTGGGTCAATCTGATCTCGCAAAGCAAGGAACATACTACGGGTAATGGTTGACATGTCGCCGCCCGAAATAAACAAGGCGACAATGACCTCATCAAACGACACGATAAAGGCCAGCAGCGCCCCGGTAATCACCGAGAACCTGATCTGCGGCAGCGTCACCACCAGAAACGCCTTAAGCCGCGAGGCGCCGAGACTTCGGGCAACCCGTTCCTGATTCATGTCGTAACTGCGAAGCCCGGCACTGATCACAATCAGCGCCATAGGCAGTGCCAATACCGAATGCGCCAGCACCAGACCGACCATCGTGTTGTTGAGACTAAGCCGGGTGTAGGCAAAGAAAACTCCGATGGCGATCAGAACCACCGGCACCATCATCGGCGTGATCAGCAGAACAAAAATAAACCGGGCCGCACGGATGTTTGAGACATACAGTCCGTAAGCGGCCATCGTCGCGATAGGCGTGGTAACCAGCACGGTCCAGAATGCCGCCTTGATCGAAACCCACGTTGCCGTCATCCACTCTATGGAGCCGAAATAGTTCTCGTACCAGCGCACGCCCCATACCCGTGGCGGAAATTCCAAATACTGTGATTGCGAAAAGGACATCGGTATCACAATCAGGGTGGGAATGATCAAGAAGGCAAGAATCAATACCCCAATAATGTAGAGCCACAAACGCCTCCCATGGGTAATCTGTGTATCGGACGCGGGTCGCTGAAGCCAGTTCATCCGCCACCTCCGGAACCCAGCACTTTATCGAGGTTGAGCAGTTTGTGGGCGATAAAAAGTACCGCAAGCGTCAGCACGAGCAGCACGACGCCCAGTGCGCTCGCCGTCCCGAAATTAAAGAAAAGATCGATCAGGGTTTCGATCTTCATCGAGACCATGATCACCTTGCCTCCCCCGAGTACGGCGGGAGTGACAAAAAAGCCAAGGCACAGAACAAACACCACGGTGATACCGGCAAACAGTCCCGGCAGCGACAGTGGGAAAAATACAAACCAGAAACTCTTGGTCGGGTTTGCGCCCAGGTTCGCCGCCGCTTTCAGATAGTCAAAGTCGATCGAGCGCATTGATCCATACAAAGGCAGCACCAGAAACGGCAGCATGATGTGCACCATTCCAATGAGGGTACCGTTGAGGTTATGGACGAGCCGCAGGGGTGTCTCCCACCAGCCGAGTTCTATCCCCCACTGATTGATTAACCCCTTGCGCTGAAGCACAACCAGCCAGGCATAGGTACGGACCAATAGGGAGGTCCAGAAGGGGAGCAATACCGCGATGAGCCCAATCGCCGCCCAGCGTTTGGACAACTGCGACAGGAAATATGCCAGGGGATAGCCAATCAGCACACAGATCAGTGTCGTCAGAAAACTGACATTGAACGTAGTTTTGAATATCCGAACGTAAGACTTGCTCTCAAGCATCCGGCTGTAGTTGTAGGTCGAAAGCACACCCTCGTCGTTGAACAGCGACAACCAGAACAGCCACCCAACCGGCACCAAAATTACGAGGAGCACCATGATAAGGGCCGGCAGCGACAGGCCGAACAGCAGCAAACGTTCGCGGCGCTCATCGCGCCGGAGTGCTTCGGCATTGTGCGCGGGGCTAATCGGTGCGGTCACGCGACCCGCCTGTCAGGCTTCGCTGACCAGAACGGTCTCGTCCCGGTGCAGGCCAAGGACGATCGAATCACCGATATCGGGCGCCGACTCAAGCGAGCGGTGCTGGCTGATGCTGCGGACCGCAACCTCTTCTCCGCCCGAGAGCCGGACATAGACCAAAAAACTCTCTCCCTGATAGACCACTTCCGTTACGGTGCCGTTGAAGCGGTTGAAATCAGGATCATCGCCTTCGAACATGAATACCAGCCGTTCAGGCCGAAGCATCAACAGCGGGCCGATGCCCTGATCCTGCTGCGAAAGCTTCAACGGGACGCCATCAAAGGAGGCAACGCCGTTATGCTGTTCGACCGGCAACAGCGTTGATTCGCCAATAAAGTTCGCCACAAAAGGGTTAGCGGGATGGTCATAGATGGCTCGGGGTTTGTCCAACTGCATCAGGTGTCCATGGTTAATGACGGCAATCCGATCCGACATAGTGAGCGCTTCACGTTGATCGTGCGTCACATAAACGGTCGTCATACCGAGCTGCTCGTGAAGATGGCGCAGCTCGATCTGCATCCTCTCACGCAATTTCTTGTCAAGCGCAGACAGGGGTTCATCCATCAGCAGGATACGCGGCTTGAATACGATCGCCCGGGCGAGGGCAACGCGCTGCATCTGTCCCCCGGACAACTGCTCGACACCCCTGTCACCATACCCCTCCAGCTGCACCACCCCCAGAGCATCTTCAACCTGTGAGCGGATCTCATCTTTGGCAATACCACGCAGTTTCAGCGGAAAGCCGATATTGGCCGCTACATTCATGTGTGGAAACAGGGCGTAGTTCTGAAAAACCATGCCGACATCACGCTTATGCGGAGGCATCCGCACCACTTCCTGATCACCGAAAGACACGCTCCCGGAATCCGGCCGGGTGAACCCCGCCAGCACCATCAGCAGAGTGGTTTTGCCCGAGCCCGATGGTCCCAACAGGGTTAAGAACTCGCCGCTATGGATATCGAGGTCGACAGCGTCGAGCGCAAATACCTTTCCGTAGGTCTTGGTCACCCCACGGATGGTGATCGGAAGTGCGTTGTCCTGACCCATTCGGTCCTCCTTCCTGCTTTGCTCAAAATGAAGACGGCGTGCATTCACACGCCGCCTTGTGTCAACGATACAACGGGAAGGCCTTTATTCCGTCATCATGTCCTGATACCACTCGGAAGCCTTTTTCTCCCACTTGGCGTACCACTCCTGGTTTACCGGAAGCATATTTTTCGCATTATCCGGGTGGGAGGGCAGATTCTTCGACAATGCTTCATCGATCTTGCCGGTCTTGTACGCATCGCTGTTGGTCGGACCATAGGTGATGTACTGCGGGATATTAGCCTGGTGCTCAGCTTTACTCATCTCGGCAATCACCTTCATTGCGAGTTCGGCATTAGGAGCGCCTTTGGGGATCGCAAAACAATCGTAGTCCTGCAGTGCGCCGTTATAGGAATACGCGACTTTCGCCCCATCCGCTTTGGCGACATCAAAACGGCCATTCCAGCCTGTCGTCATATCCACCTCACCGTCTTTCATCAACTGGGCATGCTGGGCGCCCGAACTCCACCAGACCGCTACATGGGGTTTAAGCTCACGTATCTTGTCCAGGGCGCGATTGATGCCTTCCTCACTATCCAGTACCTCGTAGACTTTATCTCTCGGTACGCCATCAGCCATCAGCGCAGGCTCGAGCATCCCGTGCATCTTATTGCGGATGGACCGGCTGCCGGGGAACTTCTCAACATCCCAGAAGTCTGCCCAACTCTTGGGCCCATTCATGCCGTAAGTCTCGGTGTTCCAGGCAGGTACGGTCGCGAACACGATCGTTCCCACGCAGCATGACAGATAGGTATCGGTGACGAAATTGGAAACGTCAATCATGTCGTAGTCGAGGTCAATAAGTATCCCCTCCACACAGCCGCGCGCACCGCCGCCGGAGCCGGTATCAATGATGTCCCACGGCACTGCGCCAGCGGCGACTTTCGTGCGGACCTGGCCGATTCCCTTATAGGTCTCTTCCTTGACGGTGATTCCCATCGCCTCGGCAACAGGCTGGAAAAGCGCCTTACTCTGCGCGTCCTGATACGATCCCCCCCACGAGGCGACTGTTACCTCACCGCCTGCCAAAGCTGACTGACCCGCGACGCTGATTGCCGCCGTCAAAATCCCACCCGCCAGGGTCCTGATAGATAGTTTTCTCATCCTGTAAATCCTCTGGTTACGCTGGTTGATTCCAAGTCGAGTTGACCGGCTTTGACACCTTCATTCTGATTCGTCTAGATCGCCGGTTGGTTAACTATTGCGCTACGACCAAAGCCTGTCAACCGGTCGACGATGAATAGTAACGGTGCAGGAGTGGATACTTGGACAACGTCAGCGCTCGATGTGCCGGCGGTGGGCAAAATCCCCAAAAAAACAGCAACCGGGCAAGCGATTGTAACTTTTGTATTTTGCCGAGCCCAGTCGCCCACGCCTGCAGACACTAGATACCCAGACGGTCAAGCAGACCGTACCATCCCACAGAGGCTGACAAAAACCAGGGCTTACCGTAATACAGAGGCCGTGTTCGAAACGGCAGGTCAGACAGCACACTTCGGCCCTCTTCTAACCCCAGCACCTGCTGCCCAAGTCGGGTGCCGAAATAACTCGCCAGTGCGACCCCTGATCCACAATATCCCATCGAGTACCAGATCCCATCATGACGCCCCAAATGGGGCATGTGCTGAAACGTCCACCCAACAAACCCCATCCATGAATGACTGACTTTCGTCTCTCGCAGCTGAGGAAAAATAGTCGTCAGGTGGTCATGCAAACGAGGCGCGCTGATTCGCGGATCGGTTTCGTTGAGCGATACACGACCCCCAAAGAGTATTCGCCGCCCATCGGGCGACAACCGGTAATACACGACTATTCTGCGGGTGTCGACAATCATGCGATTACTCGGAATCAAAGATCGCGCTACGGTCTCACCGAGGTCCTCGGTGGCGATCATGTAGGTGCCGATGGGGAAAACACGGCGCTGATGCCAGGGTGTGAGCCGACTGGTATATCCACTTGTGGCGACGATCACGTCTCCCGCGCGAACACGGCCGCGATCTGTATCAACGACAAACCCTGTACTATCGCGGTTTCGTTCGATAGACGTAGCCCGAGTATGTCCTATGACACTCGCGCCGCTTTCGATGACACGGTGAAGAATTCCCTGATGGTAGGCAGCAGGATCTACGGCAGCATGCTGACACTGCACCAGGCCCCCATGATAAAAGCTCGTATCGATTTCACCCGACTGCTCCGAACGTGGCACCAGAAACGCCTTCATCTCAAGGCCTGCCGGCTGTGATTCGAGCTTATTGGCAAGCTTGTCGTAGTGACGGGGGGTGTGGGCACCAAAAAAACGACCGCAGACGCGGTAGTCACAATCGATTTCTTCAACCTCGATGAAATCGCCAATCCACGACAGAGCCCGCTGCCCCTCACGATGGACTTCAAAGGCAGTTTCTTGCCCGAACTGCCGCTCAAGTGACGCAAAGTCCGGCTTGATGCCGGTTGATACCTGCCCGCCGTTTCTGGAACTGCATCCCCATCCCGGTTCAGCCGAATCAATCACCAGGGTCGCACGACCGCCTCGGGCCGTTTGCAGCGCAGCACACAAACCCGTGTAGCCCGAGCCGACTATCAGTACATCAACTGTTTCCGGGAGTTGCGCGGACTCTGCCCGTGGTCTGGGTGTCCTCTCCCACCAGAATGGGTACTCACAATAGTCCGAAGAGAACAAGCAGCTGGAGTCTTTGCTCATGATTCGGTTCCCCTATTCAAGATAAATCCGAAAGATCGCTGACCTGGTAGTCTGCTCCATTAAGCCAATCCGGGGAAATCTCGACCCCCCAACCGGGCTGATCAGTCACGTGGACCATTCCGTCGCTCACCGTGAACGGTGACTCAACAAAGAGACCATCCTGCCAAGGGTAGTAATCCAAACCCTCAATCGAGAATTCAAGATACTTCCCTGCATTGGGAATCACCCGTAAGAGATGCATGGTAAACAGCGTAACCATAGAAAGATTCGCGCAGTGCGGGGTACAGGGCAGTCCCTTTTCGCCAGCCATCGCGGCCACCTCCATGGCACGAAGCATTCCGCCCACATAACAGACGTCCGGCTGGACGATATTCACCGCCGGCATCTCAACGATTCGCCTCCACGTAGACAGATCACAATCCTGCTCGCCCCCGGTGACATCCAGGGATAGGGCTTCAGTTACCTCACGGGTTTGCTCAAGTTCCCAGTACGGACAAGGTTCTTCAAAGTGCTCAACACCCCATTCTTCCAGCAAATGCCCGACCGCAATCGCCCTTTCAGGTGAAAAACCGCTATTCGCATCCACCAGAAGTGAAACATCGTCCCCCAGTTGCTGCCGGACGGTCGGCACTATCGCTTCGGTTCGTCCTGGCCATTCATCTATGTCGTGCCCGCATTCAGCGCCGACACGAAACTTGAATGCATCAAAACCCCATTCATCCCGTAACTGGCTTAGCCTTGCGGCCTCTGCTTCAGGGGTAATGTCACGGCGCATACTGGAACCGTACGCCCGCAGGGGACCAGGTGAGCCGCCCAATAGCTCGCAAACACTCTTTCCACGCACTTTTCCCTGCCGATCCCAAATCGCGGTTTCAAGTCCGGCCAGCGCCCGCCGAAGATAAGACCCTGGGAACTTGTGCTCGCGCTCCGGAATCTCCCTAACGATCTCGGCAATATCGTCGGCAGATCTACCTAGAGACCAGGGCGCTACCTGGCGATGCAGCACCTGCGCCGTAATGTCGGCGTTATAAGGCGACACCTGCCCCCATCCAATGCTGCCGTCGCGGCAGGTGGCGCGCACAAATCCTAAGTACTCGCGGCTGAAGGTCTCGATGCGGTCGATATTCGCACCCTTATTCAATTCCGTCATAAGCGGCTCAATCTTTCAAAGCTGATCAATTCAGCACCTATTGTGGCCCAAAGCAGCGGCGGTGCCTATTCCACCCCCAATCGCCTGTGGCGGGTTCGGGAGTTCCAAGAGAAGCCGGCTAAAGCGCTCTAGAATAGCCGTGGCCGCACGTACCCCCTAAACCGACCGCAGAGGGGTTCGACCCCGTTTAGACAAAACTGACTTGGCCTTTTGAACAATATCGATCGAGACAACCCACAGCAGCGATTCGCCGGAGTCCTGCTCCTGTTAATGATCAGCGCATCTGTACTGTCGGGTATTGGCTTAACAGATTTTCTCTGGGTATCGGGCTTGTGTGCTCTGGTGGCTCTGCTGCTGCTATGGCCGCGGAGTCAACGCAGACAGCGGATCCAATGCGTCACCTTTATCACGATCGGCCTTATCTGCCTTGCTCTCGCCTGGGCCAAGGGGTACGGCGGAATACCGGTCCGTCAGATGCTGACTCAGAATCACCTCTTGATCAGCCTGCTTTGTGCGGTCAGTTTCTTGCGACTCATCACCGACACCCGCGCTGCCACACGAACCACGCCCCAAGCCGGAGAAAAAGCATTTTTGCAGACCGTGACGGGAATCCACTTTTTCTCCTCCGTGATCAACCTCTCTGCGCTCATTATCTTCGGGGACGCGCTATCCAAAAATCAGAAACTGGGCCGCACAACGGCTACGAGCCTGCAGCGCGGGTTTTCCCTGGCAGGCCTGTGGTCACCCTTTTTTGCAGCGATGGGCACCTGTCTCTTGTATGCGCCGGGTACTCGACTGCCGGAGTTATGGATGTTGTCCGTCCCGCTGTGTCTTTTTGGGTTGGTATTCACCTGGGCCGA
>TARA_B100000686_G_scaffold316280_1_pt1 | contig 10993 bp, 10 predicted proteins | sample TARA_B100000686 | Tara Oceans TARA_B100000686 (sample SAMEA2622733) | marine metagenome | biome: marine biome (ENVO:00000447); feature: marine epipelagic mixed layer (ENVO:xxxxxxxxx); material: "saline water (ENVO:00002010), including plankton (ENVO:xxxxxxxx)" | depth 150 m
CGGAATCGGTAATCTCCGGCATTGCGACAGGCTGCGAGATGGCAGGGGCAGCCCTGATTGGGGGCGAGACTGCTGAAATGCCGGATATGTATCAGTCGGGTGATTACGATCTCGCAGGATTCTGTGTTGGTGTTGTTGAGAAGAAAGATATCATCGACGGCCAGGATATTTGCGCTGGGGATCAGGTTATCGGTCTTGCATCTAGCGGGCTGCACTCAAACGGATACTCGCTCGCTCGGGCCATTGTTGACCGAAGCAACGCTTCACTTGATACGCCTGTTGCGGCAAATACGCTTGGGGAAGTGCTGCTGGCACCAACGCGGATTTATGTGCGAAGCGTTCTCGATCTGTTAACGGCCTGCCCCATCAGAGGAATTGCTCACATTACCGGAGGCGGCCTGCCGGGCAACATTCCGCGCGTACTGCCGGATGGTCTTGAATGCCATATCGATCCCAACGCCTGGCACCGCCCGGAAATATTCCGATGGCTGCAATCCGAAGGCCAGGTTGCTAAAGAGGAGATGTGGCGAACCTTCAACTGCGGTATTGGGCTCATCATCATTATCGCCCCGGAGAATGCTCCACAAGCCAAAACACTGCTTGAGGAAAGCGGCGAGACCGTCTTTCACATCGGAGAGATTCAGGCCGGTCGTGCAGGTGTCGTCTTCAACTAACATCAAAGCGCGCTGCCGGATTGTGGTGTTGATCAGCGGTAACGGCAGCAATCTTCAGGCGATTATCGATCACTGCGGCAACGACCAGAGTCCCGCTGAGGTGGTGGGCGTGATCAGCAATGTGCAATCTGCTTTTGGCCTCGAACGTGCCCACTCAGCAGGCATTGACACGCATTGCCTTAATCACCGGGAATTTGTTAGCCGCGCGGCTTTTGATGAGGCGCTCGCAGCCTTGATAGAGGGTTTTCGTCCTGACCTTGTCGTGCTGGCCGGATTCATGCGCATTCTCAGCCCCTCGTTTGTTGATCATTTTGCAGGTCGCCTGATGAACATTCATCCGTCTTTACTTCCCCGCTATCCCGGCTTGGACACTCACAAGCGGGCTATCGCGGACGGCGCTAAGGAGCACGGCGCGACGGTGCATTTTGTAACCCGGGATCTTGATGCAGGCCCTGTCATCATTCAGGGCCGGGTGGAAATACTCGAAGATGATTCAGAACACACGCTGGCTGCGCGCGTCCACGAGATAGAACACCGTATCTATCCTGAAGCGGTTAGCTGGTTCGCCGCAGGACGACTTAGGCTTCAGGACGATATTGCCCTACTGGACGGACAACCCCTGACCTGACGGATCAGGAGCACATCCGTGTTTTGAGTGTCTCAGGTTCTAAGGCGGGCCTGAACAGTTATCTCAACGCTGGCACCGCCGAAAAGCCGCGGTGACTCGGTGGTCGTACGTGCAGGAAACGCGGTTCCTTCGAAAAATCGCCGATAGGCGCTATCCATCTGATCGAAATAACGAAGATCAGAAAGGTGCACATCCGCCCGCACAATATCGCTGAAATCCAGACCCATTTCCTCGAGTATTTCCGAAATCACCTGCATCACTGCGGTGGTTTCCTTTTCCGGGTCTCCCAAAACCGCCTGACCCTGGGGAAAGTCTGCGGCAACGAGACCCGCAAGATAAGCGTAACGGTCGTCAGTGACGACCTGGCTAAAGGGGGCGCTCGATTCGGGGACGGCTTTTGGCTGATATCTTTTGATCAAGAGACCGGGGGGGAAATCTCGACGCTCGCTTCTTAAGATTCGCCGTCAGAGTCAATGTCGAAAACGAGATCACCGTCTTTTTCGCAGACCCGGACAGTACCACCCTGCGCCAGTTTGCCGAAGAGGAGTTCATCAGCCAACGCGCGGTTGATCCGGTCGCGAATCAGCCTTGCCATCGGTCGGGCACCCATCGCAGCATCATGACCGTTTCTGGCAAGCCACTGCCGTGCCGACGGGTCGACTTCAAGGACGACATTCTTGTCCGCCAACTGGGTTTCCAGTTGAACAATAAACTTATCGACCACATGACCAATCGTTGTCTCATCCAACGCGTCAAATCGGATGATCGAATCCAGCCGGTTACGAAACTCCGGCGTGAACATCTTGTTGATCACTTCGGTATCGTCTGCAGTGTGATCCTGATCGACAAACCCCACTGACCCACGCGCCATCTGGGTAGCACCTGCATTGGTCGTCATGACAATGATCACGTTGCGAAAGTCCGCTTTGCGTCCGTTATTGTCCGTCAGCGTACCGTAATCCATCACCTGCAGCAGCAGATTGAACACATCGGGGTGCGCCTTTTCGATCTCATCGAGCAGCAGCACCGAATGCGGGTTGCGGGTTATCGCTTCAGTCATAAGACCGCCCTGATCGAAACCGACATATCCCGGCGGGGCTCCAATTAGCCGCGACACGGTATGACGTTCCATGTACTCCGACATGTCAAAGCGGACCAGTTCGATCCCCAGCGTGAGCGCGAGCTGGCGGGTCACTTCGGTTTTGCCCACGCCGGTCGGCCCTGAGAAAAGAAATGAGGAAATCGGCCGATCCGGATTACCTAAGCCCGACCGGGCCAGCTTGATCGCACTCACCAATGCAGTGATCGCACTGTCCTGACCAAACACCACTCGCTGCAGGTCTGGTTCAAGGGTACGCAGGGCATCCTTGTCATCCGCACTGACAGTCTTGGGCGGAATACGTGCCATCTTGGATACCACTCGCTCTACATCGGCAACGCCGACCGTCTTCTTGCGCCTGGATGCTGGCGCAAGCCGCGCCTGGGCGCCTGCTTCATCAATCACATCAATTGCCTTATCGGGCAGATGGCGATCATTGATGTAGCGTGCAGCAAGTTCAGCCGCGGTGCGCAGCGCGGGTGCTGTGAACCGCACCGAATGATGCTGCTCAAACTGGGTCTTCAAGCCTCTGAGGATCTCTACCGTTTCCTCAACACTGGGTTCCGCGACGTCGATCTTCTGAAAACGTCTTGAAAGGGCTCGATCCTTCTCGAAGATGCCGCGGTACTCCTGATAGGTCGTCGAACCGATACACCGAATCTTTCCGGAAGCTAGTACCGGTTTCAGAAGATTTGAAGCATCCATTGCGCCGCCCGAAGCAGCACCGGCACCGATCACGGTATGAATCTCATCGATAAAGAGCACCGCGCCGTCGGTTTCTTCAAGATCAGCGAGGACCGCCTTAAGGCGTTGCTCAAAATCCCCCCGATATTTCGTCCCTGCAAGCAGTGCACCCAGGTCGAGCGCGTAAATCGTACTGCCCATGAGCGCTTCGGGGACTTCGCCTTCTACAATCTTTCTGGCGAGACCCTCGGCTATCGCCGTTTTGCCAACTCCAGCCTCGCCTACGTAAAGCGGATTATTCTTGCGCCGGCGACACAGGATCTGCATCGTGCGCGTGACTTCAAGATCACGCCCAATCAGAGGATCAATCTTCCCCGCGATGGCCTGATCATTGAGATTAACGGCGAACGCAGATAAGGCATTCTGAAAGTCTTCATCAGATAACTCTTCATCGGCTTCATTCGGAGAAGGCAGTTCCCGCAGCTTTTCATCCCCGCTAATGCCGTGCGATACGTAGTTAACGATGTCAAACCGCGAGACACCTTGCTCACCCAGGAAATACACTGCATGGGAATCCTTCTCGGCAAAGATCGCGATGAGGACGTTGGTACCGGTCACCTCACGCTTGCCCGAACTTTGCACGTGCAAAATCGCACGCTGAATCACCCGCTGGAACCCGACCGCCGGCTGCGGATCCGTCTGTTCGTCTTCTTCGAGCATAGGTACATGCTGTTCCAGAAATGCCTGCAATTTCTCCCGAAGCCCTGACACTTGTGCGCCGCAGGCTTTAATGGCTTTCACTGCCGGCGGGTTGTCAAGCAAAGCCGTCAGCAAATGCTCCACCGTGATGTACTGGTGTCGAGCATCTCGAGCGCTTTGGATTGCGCTATTCAGCGAGGCTTCGAGCTCACTGGAAAGCATTTTTATTCAGGCTCCATCGTGCATTGCAAGGGATGCTCATTTTCACGCGCGAGACCCAGAACCTCCCGGACCCGGGTCTCTGCCACCTCGGCCGTGAACACGCCGCAGACACCCGCGCCCTCGGTATGAACTTTGAGCATCACCTGGACGGCCTGCTCATGAGGCAACTTGAAGACGCGCTGCAACACCATGACCACAAACTCCATGGGCGTATAGTCATCGTTCACCAGAAGCACGCGGAACATACGTGGTTTCTTCAGACGCGGTTTGGCCTCTTCTACCGACGTTCCGGAAGTTTGCTGAATTTCCCTGCGATCACTCATGACGGTTTAACGGCACATTCTGGCTTGAATACCCGATAATTATATAAGGACACACCCCGGTATTTATCAAGACTGCATCACGGCAAATTTGCTGATGTGGGGGCGAAAAAAACCGGCGGCAGGCAACCCTACCGCCGGTCCTGGTTTTCCGGGATCCGGTGTTTAGCCGGTCGCGAACTGCTCTTCTTCCGTGGAGCCAGTCATGGCGGTGACAGAGGAGCTTCCGCCCTGGATGACCGTGGTGACGTCATCAAAGTAGCCTGCACCGACCTCAGCCTGATGGCTTGCGAAGGTATAACCCCGATCGGCTGCCGCGAATTCACGCTCCTGGACCATGTCCACGTAAGCCGTCATTCCGTTACGGACATATTCGTGAGTCAGATCAAACATGTGGTACCACATGTTATGAATTCCCGCCAGGGTAATGAACTGGTACTTGTAGCCCATGGCGCCAAGCTCACGCTGGAATTTCGCAATCGTGGAATCGTCGAGGTTCTTTTTCCAGTTGAAGGATGGCGAGCAGTTGTAGGCAAGGAGCTGATCCGGGTACTCGGCGCGAATTGCTTCTGCAAACAGACGCGCTTCATCAAGATCCGGCACAGCCGTTTCACACCAGATGAGATCAGCGTACGGCGCGTAGGCCAGACCTCTTGCGATAGCCTGATCCAGGCCCGCACGGGTAACGTAAAAGCCTTCGTTGGTTCTTTCGCCGGTGACGAACTCACGATCACGCTCGTCCACATCAGAGGTCAGCAGCGCTGCCGCATTCGCGTCGGTGCGGGCCAGCAACACGGTCGGTACACCGCAAACGTCTGCCGCGAGACGTCCCGCAGCCAATTTCTGTACTGCTTCCTGCGTCGGCACAAGTACCTTGCCGCCCATATGTCCGCATTTCTTCACCGAAGCGAGCTGGTCTTCAAAGTGCACACCACCGGCGCCGGCTTCGATCATGGCCTTCATCAATTCAAAGGCATTCAGGACGCCCCCAAAACCGGCTTCTGCATCAGCAACAATCGGTACAAAGTAATCGATGTCGTCTTTTCCGGAAGCATGCTGGATTTCGTCGGCACGCTTGAACGCGTTATTGATTCGGCGAACCACCGCCGGTACCGAATTGACCGGATAAAGAGACTGATCCGGATACATCGCATCAGCGATGTTGGCATCGGCAGCCACCTGCCAGCCGGACAGGTAAATGGCTTTGGCGCCTGCCTTAACCTGCTGTACCGCTTGTCCACCCGTCAACGCGCCGAGCGTTGGCAGGAAATCATCCGTATTCAATCGACGCCAAAGTTTCTCGGCAGCCAGGCGGGCAAGGCTGTGCTCAATATGCACAGAACCGCGTAGGCGCAGGACATCGGCCGCTGAATAGTCCCGCTGCACGCCACGCCACCGGGGGTTATCGGACCACTCTGACTCCAGAGCTTTCTGCTCTTTAGTTTGATCAATCATGATGTACCTCTGCTTAATTAGGTGTGATTTAAAACCTTTTTAATCTCGGTATCAGGCGCTCGTCTTTTGGACTTTTTCTTTTAAATTCAGAGCACAACACCCACTGGCCTGACCATGGCTGCAGTCTCCGCTCTGACCAAGTATTTATCAATATAATTATTTCAATATTTAGTATTATCTGGGTAAATTATAGGATTTTAAGACGTATTTTTGCGCCAGATGAGTACACCCCCCTACTACAAACAGAACCGTCTCAAGCAATTACGGGCTTTTTGCTATGCGGCGCGTCTTGGCAGTATTTCCCGAGCGGCCGAGCAGTTGTTTCTCAGCCAGCCATCGGTATCGCTGCAGATTCAGGCCCTGGAACGCGAGCTTGGGGTCGAGCTCTTCGAGCGACGCGGGCCCAGCATCCGACTCACCGCCCAGGGTGAATCGCTTTTGGAACTGGCCCAACCTCTCGTTCAGGGCATAGACGGCATCGCGGAATCCTTCGCGAGCGAATTGGGGGACCTCAACAGCGGAGAAATCAATATTGCGGCTGGGGAATCAACCATTCTTTATCTCCTGCCGGAGGTGATCAAGCAATTCGCTGACGCCTATCCCGGAGTCCGTCTGAAGCTCCACAATGTGACCGGACGGGACGGCATGGCGATGCTGCGGGCGGATCAAGCCGACTTTGCTGTGGGGTCGATGCTTGAAGTGCCCGAAGATATCGATTACCGACCGATCTTCGAGTTTAAGACCATGCTGATCACCCCACTCGACCATCCTCTTGCCGGGAAACGCGCGGCCAACATCAAACTTGAGGACATCAGCCCCCACGGACTCATCCTGCCGCCACGCCACCTCGCCACCTGGCGACGAGTGGAGATGATCTTTGGCCAACACAAGGTCAACTACACCGTCACCCTCGAGGCCGGAGGCTGGGAAGTGATCAAAAAGTATGTGGAAATGGGTCTGGGGATCGCGATTGTGACGGCGATATGCCTGAAGGGTGATGAGAAGATTGCGAAGATACCGCTAGACCGCTTTTTCCCTAACCGCAGTTACGGTGTCGTCATGCGAAAACGCAAGTACCTGTCGCCGCCGGCACGCCAGTTTCTGGAAATGATGGCGCCTGACTTCTCCGGCCAACTGGAAAAGTCTGTGGGGGAGTGAACGCAAGACACCCTGATCGGTCGGCGTACATCAAGGCAGCTAGAATACTTTGTTTATAATTTCGAGTCGTCTTCTTCAAGTCTCGCGGGCGCTCTAACAACCTATGAATTTCTTTTCCAAACTACTGTTAAAAGCCGGACTTGTGGTGATCTTGGGCTTTACCCAGGTTGCAAAGGCGCGTGTTCAGATAATCGATGTTTGCTACGATTTCAGTTGCAAGACTCTGCAGCAGGTCGTGCTCTCTGCTGAAGAATGGCGCAGTGTTATCGGCTGGTTTTACCCGGCAGCACCCACCTCCGCTGAAGAAAGAGAGCGATTGCGCCAGGCGGTTGGCTGGTTGGAGGTTGTCATTGGGCGCCACACCCCCACCCATCGGGACAAGGGGCTCAATCTTGAGAAAAACCCCCAGTTTCCGGGGCAACTGGACTGCATCGATGAGTCCCTCAACATTACGCGATACATGAATCTCTTTCAGGAGCAGGGCCATATGCGGCGACACCGGGTAGTCGATCGTGCCTACCGCAAAGCAGGTTTTGATGCCCACTGGGCCGGCCAGATCGAGGAGATAGAGACCGGTGAACGCTTCGTGATCGACAGCTGGTTTCAGGATAACGGCATGCTGCCCTATATCTCCCCGAGCACCGACTGGTTCGATGTCACTGATCTGCGGATCCTGTCCTTCGGTATTCAGGACTAACGCTTCCTCCGGCAGCAAGAGGCCGGCCCTCATGACGCCACCTAAAATGAAAGTCGTTGTTGGACTCTCCGGAGGAGTTGACTCGGCGATTGCTGCTGCACGGCTCAAGGCACAGGATTGTGAAGTCACAGGCCTCTTCATGAAAAACTGGGAAGAGGACGACGATGCGGAATACTGCGTGGCTCGGGAAGATCTCGCAATGGCAGAGCAGGTAGTCGAAGCCCTTGATATCCCCCTCAAGACGGTTAATTTTGCGCATGAATATTGGGAGCGGGTATTCGCGATTTTCCTGCGCGAATACGAGGCCGGCAGAACGCCTAATCCTGATGTTTTGTGCAACCGCGAAATCAAGTTCAAGGAATTTCTCTCCTACGCGCAGCACCTCGGCAGCGATTACATCGCTACCGGCCACTACGCTCGGGTAGAAAAAGAAAATGGTGTGTGCCACCTGCTGAAGGCGGTTGACCACAGTAAAGATCAATCCTATTTTTTGCACACGTTGAACCAAAAGGCGCTGTCACCGACACTCTTTCCTTTGGGCGAGTCCCTCAAAAAAGATATCCGGGCTGAAGCGGATGCACTGGGACTGCCTAACGCTTCCCGCAAGGACAGTACCGGCATCTGCTTTATCGGAGAACGTCGATTTTCCGATTTTCTGTCCAGGTATCTGCCTGCGAAGCCGGGCGAGATGCGTACCCCGGAGGGACAATCCGTGGGCGAACATCAAGGCCTGTGGTTTTACACCCTCGGCCAGCGTCATGGCCTGGATATCGGAGGACCGGGAGACGCGTGGTATGTCTGCGCAAAAGATGTTGTGACCAATGTGCTGACCGTCGTCCAGGGGCATGATCATCCGGGTCTCATGCGGCAGTCGGCCGTGGTTGAAAACATGCATTGGGTGGACAATCTCCCTGAGGCTCTGCCGTTGCAGTGCTGTGCCAAAACCCGATACCGGCAGGAAGATCAGAACTGTCTTGTACATGAACGAGAAGGCAACACTCTGCTGGTTGAATTCGAAGAGCCCCAAAGAGCTCCTACGCCCGGGCAATCTCTGGTGCTCTATCAGGGCGACGAAGTTCTTGGCGGGGGCATTATCGGCACCACGTATCCAGTGGACTCGCTCGAATCATAGTGACATCCTCAGGCGAGTTTGACCTGCCGCTTCGCGGTATCTGCCTGTATGTGTTGCAGATTGCCTGCTTTCTGATTATCGGGATGCTGGTCAAAACACTCGCACCCTACTTCGCCGTAACAGAATTGCTCTTGGTCCGCTTTGGCTTCACTTTCGCGGTGCTCCTGGTGGTTATCGGACCGAAACGAGGCCCGAGTTTTTTAAAGACTCAATACCCCATCGATCACATGATCCGCACAACTTGCGGCATGACCGCCCTGGGCTTGACCTTTGTGGCTCTGTCGGGTGCTTATATTGCCAATGCGACAGCGGTGATTCTGAGCGGCCCCATACTGGCTGTTGGACTCGCCTTTTTTGTTCTGCGCGAGACTCTTCCGCTCTCACGGATCATTGCGGTGATCGTCGGTTTTTTCGGTATCCTGATGATCGTCAAGCCAGGATTTGGTGAATCAAATACTGCGATCTATGCAGCCCTTGGCGCTGCATTCTTCTTTGCGTTCGTCATCGTCTGGCTGCGCAAACTGAACCGCACCGAGCATCCCTTATGTATTTCGTTTTACTACAACCTCTCGGGTGTTGTTGTGTTCCTGTTATGGGCACTTGCGATCGGATTTTCAAAGAACTGGACCGAGGCCCCGATGTTGTTGGGACTGCTTCTGCTATTGGGGGTCACAGGAGCAGTACAGCAGATTCTGCTGAGCTACTCATTCCGCTACGCTGATGCCAGCCTTCTCGCACCGTTTGAATATCTGTCGCTGCCTTTGGCCCTGATCGTAGGACTCGTTTTCTGGAGCGAGATGCCAGATTCGGTCTCTTTAATCGGTGCCGGCGCGATCTTGGCGTGCGGCATGCTGCTGGTCGCAAGGGAATTCCGTAGCCTGCGAAGACCCCCGGTGCTCTAGGGAAAGATCGGCAATACCCCTGGCCGCTCCCCCAGGAAAAATCGGGATGCGCTGCTAACCTGAGTGCGTTTGAATGATGTCGAGCAGCAAGCGGTTCACGTCATCCGCCCGATGTCGGGCGACCGACACATGGCCCAACTCAGGCAATTCATAAAAAGTCCCATGCATCGCGAGATCCGCTACTTCTTTGACCATCGCCGGCGGTGTCTGGACATCCTCGGAAAAAGCAATGACGTGCATGGGCACCGGACATGTCCTTAAAGCCTCGCGACAATCAAAATCAAGGCACGCCTGCCACTGATCGATCAGGTCCTGAGGTTCACGCTCGGAGAATCGTACGGTATAGGCAGGCTTGACGGAGCCCCAGATCTCGCTGTCGCCAAGAGTCTTGGCCGGTAGTGCATAGGCGGCGTAATGCGGGGCAAGGAAATAGTCAGGCAGACGGATGCCGTCCCGACGCAATTGGACTTCTGCCTCCATCCAGTCCCGGGTAAATCCGTCAATGTAAGCTGAAGTCCCCATCGGGATGGCGAGCCGCACAAGATGCGGATAGTCGATGGCGACCTGCTGGGTAATCAGCCCGCCCATGGAAAGGCCGGACAAGATAACCGGGGGCGTGCAGATCGATTCGATCAGTTCCGCGCAATCCCCGGCAAAGTCTGCTATCGACCAGGGCGCGGCATCTGAAGTCGTCTCCCCCACGCCACGGGGATCGTAAGAGGTCGAACGATACTCACCCGCAAAAAGCATCATCTGTTGGCGCCATGCCTCTGCGGGTGAGTCGCCGCCGGGTACCCAGACAATGTCCGGACCGGTGCCGATTTGGGCGGCGCGCATCCGAGCACCCGAGGTCTGTACGTGCGTTATTTTCACCTCGCGGTCAAACTGACCGAATGCCTCAGTTTTCATTTTAGAATTCGCCAAACCTACGCCGCAAGCACTTGAGTAATGCCTTGCTTCATACATAATCTGCCTGATAATGACCGCTCAGGCAGGTCGATCTATCACTGAGCGGGGTTTTTGCCGCCCGGATATTATCTTATTGCTCGAGCGCAGGCAGGGGCTATCCATAATGACCAGAATTCTCATCGCCGGTTTTCAGCACGAAACCAATACATTCGGCGCCACCAAGGCATCCTTTGATGAATTTCTTGAAGCGGACGGCTGGCCCGGCCTGCTGCAGGGCGCTGACGTCATTACCGGAACGCAGGGGATCAACCTTCCAATAGCCGGTTTCGTCGAAGCAACCCGCTCGGCGCCAGACATAGAACTGGTTCCTGTTGTCTGGGCCTCGGCCGAGCCTTCTGCTCACGTCACTGACGA
>TARA_B100000686_G_scaffold355299_1_pt1 | contig 10992 bp, 9 predicted proteins | sample TARA_B100000686 | Tara Oceans TARA_B100000686 (sample SAMEA2622733) | marine metagenome | biome: marine biome (ENVO:00000447); feature: marine epipelagic mixed layer (ENVO:xxxxxxxxx); material: "saline water (ENVO:00002010), including plankton (ENVO:xxxxxxxx)" | depth 150 m
GATGACGACGGTGAACTTGCTCCGACTCCTTATCTGCTCGGATTTGCCAAAAAACACGGATTCAAGGTTGCGACACTTCGAGACTTGATCGCTTACAGACGCAGAACTGAAAAACTGATCTCTCTCGAGGCTCGAGCTCAACTGCCAACGCGCTATGGAGAATTCACAACCTATGCCTACCGTAGCCTTGTCGATGGCAGCCCGTACTTGGCCTTAACAATGGGAGAATTAGACGGCGCAGACACTCTTGTGCGTATGCATTCCTGTTGTGTAACCGGCGATGCACTGGGATCACATTTGTGTGATTGTGGTGAACAATTAGAACGTTCTCTGCAGACAATTGCCAATGAAGGAAAAGGTGTAATCGTGTACATCCAGAGTCATGAGGGACGTGGTATTGGTCTGATCCACAAATTTAAAGCGTACGAACTTCAACAGGCCCAAGGTCTCGACACTATTGAAGCTAACCACGCCTTGGGTTTGCCAGCGGACACACGTGACTACGGAATCGGTGCTCAGGTGTTGTACGACCTTGGCCTTAGACGCGTGCGTTTCCTGACAAATAATCCGATGAAGCGAGTCGGCCTTGAAGGTTACGGCTTGACTGTCGTCGAGCAGGTACCTATTGCCACTTCACCAAACCCACACAACATCCGCTATTTAAAGACCAAGCGGGACAAGATGGGGCATACAACTCTTCTGCGACCACCGCTGGACCAAAACTCGAACGCTGACATGGGAAATGCCCGAAATGCATGAACCTCGTCTCGATGCTTCGGGGCGAAAATTTGCTATTGTTGTCAGCCGATACAATTTGTCAATAACTACGCGGCTTCTCGAAAGTGCCTTAGACGGACTAAAAAGGTACGGCTGTGACCCATGTGACATCGAAGTCAGGTGGGTTCCTGGGTCTTTTGAGTTACCCATTATTGCGCAAAAACTAGCACACACCGAAAGATTCGATGTGGTGATTTGTCTTGGTGCAGTTATTCGTTCCGATACACCTCATTTTGACTTCGTCGCAGCCGAAACCGCACGAGGGATTTCGCGAGTAGGGTTAGAAACGGGGGTACCGATTACCTTTGGAGTACTCACTACGGACAATGTAGACCAGGCGGTTGAACGTGCTGGTGGCCGTGCTGGGAATCGTGGATGGGATGCTGCATTGAATGCCATTGAGATGGCAAACCTGATAGCAGAACTGTAAATCCAATCCTGGTAAAGACAACCGATGCCAACTATTGGTGCAAACAGCGATCTAGACAATCACCGCCCTCACGATGATGCAGAAATTGCTTTTCCTGAACATGACGAATCAGCATGGTCGGATAAATCACTGCAAGATACACGAAACGGAGCCCGGCAGCTAGCTCTACGAGTTCTTTATTGGGAAACAACCCTGCAGGGAGACCTGGAAAACGCACTGACCAATTTAGGGACAAGACACAAAATTTCGGAATCCAACCTTAGATTTGCGACAGCCCTGGTCAGAACCGTGATAGAACATAGAAACTACCTTGACGACACTATTGCCTCTGCGGCTACAAACTGGAGGAGGGATCGTTTAGCTAGACTGGACGCGTTGATTTTGAAGATAGCATTGGCTGAGATTTTTCACTTTGACGAAATCCCCGTGAAGGTGTCTCTTGACGAAGCAGTTGAACTCGCACGCATATATGGCGCAGAGCAATCATATGCGTTTGTTAACGGAGTCCTTGATGCTATTGTTCAGCAATGCAAGCGGCCATAAATATCACAAATCCTGCAAACAGGTTTCAACCGTCGGTTTACGGCGCTTTCTTGTTCCTGCCAAAACCGTAACGATCGAAATGTGAAATTCCTACTATACGAACTTCGTCAATCTGGGAACATTTGCTCATGTGCAACTATCTTGATGCCGTGGCTGGGTTGCAATAACTACCGTATTTTACTCATTAAGCGTGGGTGAGTCGTTTCTTCTTTCGCGTTGGGAATAGATTTCACGGCTTTTTACCTTCTGGTAATGTTAACTTGGACTGCTGCAAAAAAATCTCCCACGCTTAATGAGTAAATAGAAAATAACATAAAACCATACCGTAAGAATTTGGGCGAAAAGCGGATAAAATAGCTGTGGTAAACAGTAATCAGGCACGTCCGCTTCTCCCGTTGTCCTCGTTCCGGATATAGAACCGATGTTTAATTTTTTCAAGAAAGCTTTTGGGACCCAGTCGGATCGCGAGTATAAAAAAGCAACCGATGTCCTTTCCCATGTCAATCAATTCGCTAACCAGTATAAAGCTCTTTCCGACAACGAGCTTCATGGTAAAACAGCCGAATTCCGATCGCAGCTGAGCACTAATCTCGATCCTTTGCGTTCCCAACTCGAAAAAATAAAAGCACCTTTGCGCGGAGACCTTGAACCGGATGAACGCGATAGACTCAACGATCAACAGGAGGAAATTGAAGAAGAAATTCGCGCAGCTGAAGGTTCTTTGCTGGATGAGATTTTACCGCAGGCTTTTGGGGTGGTTAAAGAAGCCTGCGAGCGCCTTGTAGGTCGTAGCTGGGATACTGTAGGCGGTAGCGAAGAGTGGTTTATGGTACCCTACGATGTGCAAATTTTCGGCGCCATGGTGCTACACCAAGGAAAAATTGCGGAGATGGCAACTGGTGAGGGTAAAACGCTTGTTGCTACAATGCCCCTTTACCTAAATGCTCTAACGGGCCATGGGGTTCATCTCATAACTCACAACAACTACTTGGCTAAGCGAGACGCCATGTGGATGGGTGGATTATTGAACTTTCTCGGACTTTCAGTTGGAATCATTCAAGATGCACGCCAAACGGGAGGAGCCGAAGCTTACTTGCTGCCCGCCAGTAAAGAAGTGCCCACCGAATTCAAATGGAGTACGGTTCGTCGACGCGACGCCTACGCGGCGGATGTTATGTACGGCACGAAAGATCAAGTCGGTTTCGACTACCTTTACGACAACATGGCGACTCACCGCGAAGATATGGTGCAGCGAGAATTTCATTATGCCATTGTTGACGAAGCTGATAGCAACTTGATCGACGACGCCCGTACGCCACTCATCATTTCAGGTCCGGTTCCTGAATCGACCAACCGTTATCCGGAGTTCAAACCCCTTGTTGAAAAACTTCTCCGTGCACAGACATCGCTTGTAAATAGCATCATTTCACGAGCTGAAAATCAAGTTAAGGAAAAGGACGAAGAAAATTACGACGTAGGTGTTGATTTACTAAAGGCAACCCGTGGCAGCCCTAAAAATCGGCGCTTGATGAAAATTCTGCAGGAAGAAGGAATCAAGCGGCTGGTTAATCGGGTCGAAGCCGATTTCATGAGGGACAAAAGACTCGGCGAGCTTGATGAAGCATTGTACTTTGTTGTCGACGAAAAAGGTCACACAATCGATCTCACGGACAAGGGACGGGACATTTTGTCGCCCAATGAACAAACCTTGTTCGTGTTGCCAGACCTTAGCGAAAATGTAGACGCAATCCGCAACGACGCTTCTCTCGACGAACAAAAACGCAGAGAGAAGGAAGAAGCAGCTTTTCGCGAACACGCCTACCAAACGGAAGCAGTCCACAACATTAATCAGCTATTGCGAGCTTACACTTTATTCGAGAAGGACGTTCAGTATTTAGTTACTGAAGATAAGAAGGTTGTCATCGTTGACGAATCAACCGGACGTCCACAACCGGGTAGGCGCTTTGCAGACGGGCTGCACCAGGCCTTGGAAACAAAAGAAGCAGTCAAGATAGAGCAGGAAACTCAGACAGTCGCTACGATCACCTTGCAGAATTTATTTCGCATGTACCGTAAGATGGCGGGAATGACAGGCACTGCGGAGACAGAAGCATCTGAACTTTGGGAGATCTACAAACTCGATGTGGTTGTTGTTCCCACCAACCGACCGATCCGTCGCGTAGACCACGATGACCAGATCTATCGCACCAAACGAGAGAAATACAATGCGATTATCGAGGATGTTGCGGATCTGCACGAACGCAATCTTCCAGTCCTTGTCGGAACTGTGACCGTCGAAGTGTCCGAATTGCTGAGCCGCATGCTAACTCGCCGTGGAATAAAGCATCAACTGCTAAATGCCCGTTATCACGAAAAAGAAGCCCACATTATCTCCGAAGCAGGCCAACCTGGCATGGTCACCATCGCCACCAACATGGCGGGTCGGGGTACGGATATAAAACTCGATTCGGAAGTAATTAAAATTGATCGAAGTGTCATCGATTCGACCAAAACTCTTGATGACCGCCATAGCAACGGAAAAACATTACGAGATGTGCTGATCAATGAACCTTCGGGACTGCAAGTTGTCGGCACAGAACGGCATGAAGCGAGGCGAATCGACCGACAATTACGTGGTCGTGCCGGCCGACAGGGCGATCCTGGCTCATCACGATTCTACCTTTCCTTAGAAGACGACCTGATGAGACTATTCGCAACAGATCGCATAGCCCAAGTAATGGACAAGCTTGGTGCCGAAGAAGGGGAAGTAATCGAACATTCAATGGTCACCCGTTCTATCGGTCGGGCACAGAAAAAGGTCGAAGCCCGTAATTTCGAAATGCGCAAGCACTTACTAGAATACGATGATGTAATGAATCAACAACGTCAGGTCATCTACAATCGCCGACGTGACATGCTTGAGCGGGAATCGGTTCGGGATCGTGTTACTGAAATCATGGAAGAAACAATCGCGGCGTTGCTTATGACACACGCACCAGAAGAAACCCATCCAGAAGAATGGCTATGGGAAGATATGGCCAGCGAATACAGTAGGACGTTTCTTGCCAGCTTTCCTATCTCCGTTGAGGAACGGGGCGGCATCACTTACAATGACGCACGGGAACATTTAATTGACAACCTGAACATGGCCTATCATCAACGCATAGAGTTGGTTGGCGAAGAGGCTTTTCGGGATATCGAGAAAGCCATTTTGTTGCATACCATTGACACTTGCTGGCAAGAGCATTTATACGCAATGGATGAGCTGAAAGAAGGAGTCGGTTTTGTCGGAATAGGTGGCAAAAACCCTTTGATAGAGTATAAAAAGGGGGCTTTCGATTTATTCGAAAATTTAATCGCCCGAATCGACACCGACACTATTAGCAACCTTTTTCGTCTGCGAACAGATACCGAACCTTCCGAATTGGGACAGCCAGAACGAGGCAGTCGCTACCGTTCTATTCACCGTGAGGCTACTAACCTTGGTTTCCAAGGAGCACCTCCGACAGCAGTTCCTCATCAAAACGATCAGTCCGAACATGACCTGCTTGGTCGTTCCGGTGGCTCACCACGTGCGCGAGGATTAACCGCTGCTGGTAGCGAAGGAACCGACACCGCCAAGCGTGCACCGACGCGTGTCAGCCCGAAAGTAGGTCGCAACTCCCCCTGTCCATGCGGAAGCGGCAAGAAATTCAAACAGTGCCACGGCCGTACCTGAAATTATCGTTTTCGACTTTCAATCATATATCCAATCTGCACCCATTAAATGAATCTGGATTTCAGTGATACAATCTGTATTGTTTTGTACTGCACTATTGTTGCTTTACTCAGTGTTTTCGGATTCCATCGATGGTTGATGCTCAGATTATACTTCAAGCACCGGGGTGAAACATTACCGCTTCGATCTCACTTTTCGAAACTCCCCGGAGTTACGGTGCAATTACCCCTATACAACGAATATCACGTTGTCGATCGCCTACTAGCTGCTGTCAGCGAAATTGATTACCCGAAAGACCGACTACAGATTCAAGTCCTTGACGATTCAGTTGACGAAACACGAGATCGAGCTCTCCAAACGGTCGCGCAGTTGGCAGGTAAGGGTTTCGACATCCAATATTTGCACCGAAACGAACGGACCGGATTCAAAGCTGGCGCTTTAGCAGCAGGTCTCAAATCTGCAAGATACGACTTCATATTCGTTCTGGATGCTGACTTTGTACCCCCTTCCGACGTACTGCATCGAGCCATTCATTATTTCACCGACCCAAAGATTGGTATGGTGCAAATGCGATGGGGCCACCTTAATCGCGATTATTCTCTGTTAACTCGAATACAATCGATTTTTCTTGACGGCCATTTAGTGATCGAACATACAGCTCGATGCCGATCGGGCCGCTTTTTCAATTTCAACGGTACTGCGGGATTATGGAGAAAGCAGAGTATAACCGAAGCCGGTGGCTGGGAACATGACACTTTAACCGAAGATTTAGATTTAAGTTATCGAGCTCAATTGGCTGGTTGGAAATTCCTGTTTTTACCTGATGTCGAAATCCCAGCAGAGCTACCAGTTGAAATCAACGCCTTCAAATCTCAACAACACCGATGGACAAAAGGAGCCGTTCAGACTGCCAAAAAGATATTGCCGCGAATCTGGCGCAGTTCCATTCCGCTCAAACTCAAAATAGAAGCAACTTTTCACCTCACCGCGAACAGCACATATTTGCTGATGCTGGCAATGGCGATTTTGATGTTTCCTGTGTTTGAGATCCGTGCCGGGCTTGAGTGGCGCCAGCGAATGCTCATTATAGACTTACCGTTGTTTTCTATAGCAACAATGGCGATCAGCGGTTTTTATTTGGTCTCACAGAAGGCGTTGTACGTCGATTGGAAAAAACAGATACTGCTTTTGCCCGCTCTAATGGCCATCGGTATAAGTCTATGTGTAAACAACGCACGAGCTGTTTTTGAGGCGCTTGTTGGTTATGAAACAACTTTCAAGCGTACACCTAAATACGGTGTTACGGAAGAACGCATTATCAGAGGGAAGTACGCGGGGGCAAAAACATTGGTGGCTGGTGCAGAAATTTCCATGGCCTTCTATTTTGTAACAATTCTACAAAGTGCATGGTCAGCCGGTCTCTACTTCGGCATCCCTTTCTTATTGCTGTTCCAAACGGGCTTTCTGTATACCGGAGTCATGTCACTGTTCCAGCCTTGGTTTTACTCCAGATTAAACGTCCAAAAATCATCCCCAACCGAAAACGGTTAATTTGCCTGAGTACACAGCCTTCCCATCTGACCCTTTTACAAATCGGATCAGCCGTTTTCTACATTTTTACCGCTGGTTACAACCCTTGGCTATTTTTCAGGAAAAGGCCATTTTAAAGCATAATCGCCTTCATAATCCAACTCTTTACGATCGAGAAGGACCTCCAACGATGGGTACAATCGGTCCGCGATATCACGACGTAAATTGCGGAAACCAATGGCAACTGAATGGCCTTGTCGCTTGAGATCGCCGGTACGGTCTTGTGCCAAACGACGGGCATCTACGAACGATCTCTTGTACAAACCATGCGAATGACGCAGAGTGTTTTCATCAGGCTCTCCCACGCCATCCACGGCAGCGGCATAATCTTCAAGCAATTGACGAGCATCTATAACATCCTGCTCCTTTAGGTCAAATGCCGGATCACCAAGGTTGGTCAGGTAAAACTGAACCTTATCGTTATAAGGGTGAAATTTCTGGATCGCTTTCACATACGTCGTGAGTTCTGCGACTTCAGACTCGTCGCCGCACCCCCACAGGCCCAGAACCAGCACAGAAACCACTAGCCCCCGAAGCATATGGACCTCCCGGTTGATGTATTCACACGAATAAGAGCGCGGTTTGCGCTTCCATTTTGGGTTCCGAAAAAAACAATTCGACACCCGACTTATGGCGTAAACTACGCTGGATTGAGATGAAAATCAAGAACGTGTTAAAGTCGCCAACTAATCGATGGTTTGACGTTTTTTTGAGCGCCGAATAGTTTCTCCAGTTCATGCCGTCAGATTTTGACAATATACCATTACTCGCAAGCTGTCCGAGCGAGGCCTGACAACCATCAAATACCATTCCGCCTCATGCAGGAGCTAAAAAAACATGATCCCCCGTGAAAAATTATTCGAACAACTCGATAATTGTTTATCGGATGCCTGTTACGAACGTTGGAAGCCCTTCTATAAACAAGGGAAAGTCCGAGATATGTATCTGTTGTCTGATAAGCGCGTACTGATCACTACAGATAGGCAGAGCGCTTTTGATCACGTACTGGGGACAATCCCTCTCAAGGGTCAAGTCCTTAACCGTATCGCCCAATACTGGTTCCAGCGCACCTCTGATATTGCTCCCAATCAGGTGATTGAGGTTCCGGACGAAAATGTCACGATTGCCGAAGAACTGGCCATGTTCCCAGTAGAGATAGTGGTTCGTGCTTATCTAACGGGCAGTACAGACACGTCGGTCTGGACCCACTATGACCGTGGTGTTCGAGATTTTTGTGGGTTACGCTTGCCCAACGACATGGTCAAGAACCAGTGTTTCGATTCGCCGATCATCACACCAACCACAAAATCAGAAGATCACGACGAGTCAATCTCACCAGAACAAATAGTCGAACGTGGTCTGGTCGATGGTGAAACGTGGCAAGATATCGAAAGAATTGCATTAGCCTTGTTTGCACGTGGAACAGAGATCGCCGCCAAACAGGGACTTATCCTTGTTGACACGAAATACGAACTGGGATTGAATTCCAAAGGAGAAATTACAGTAGCAGACGAAATTCACACTCCAGATTCTTCGCGGTATTGGATTGCAGATTCTTATTCCGAACGCCATCGGCTGGGTAACGAACCAGAAAGTCTTGACAAAGAATTCCTGCGCCTTTGGCTAAAAGACAAAGGAATTTCCGATACAAACATCCCGGTCCTCGACGACGAAATCCGGGTACAGGTCGCAGAACGTTATGTCGATCTTTTCGAACGAGTAACTGGCCAACAATTCTCATCCGAAACGGACACGATCCCGATCAGAGATCGAATCCAGAAAGCTATCGAGCCTTATTTTTAAATCAAGACAATCATGGGTCCGGTTGGTCCGAAGTATGATCTCGGCGGCGCTCGTTATTCGCCTCGAAACCCGAGAAATGCCGTTCAAACTCGAATTGGCCTGGGTGACTTGGCAACACCGACCGTCGATCGAGATCGCCCTGAGTTTGGTCGCAAATGACTCAATCCGGCTGCGCAGAAAACTAGACGAAGTGTATCCATTTTAACAATCCTCCCGTAGGAACATTTTAATGCTCCATCGGCAGTTGCACAGCGCCCTTGAAGAGATTTTCGGTGCCGAATACGTCGCCGATGCTCTCGAAAATTGTGAGATTGCCCAAGTCATCATCTACGAATGTCCTGATCGGTTTAAGGACACAGTTTTAGGATTCCAACGACTGAATTATCGCGATGAACAGATCAAATATGCTGAAAGCCTTGAGCGGGATTTTGGGTTTGCTTTGATCTGTTCCCTGCTGGACTTAAGTACTCGAGAACTGGTGGCGGAACTCGGATTAAATTACCTGTAATTACCAGCCTAATGGGGATCTTTCTTTACACCCTTAATACGCCGGATATACGCTGCATGTGAGTATATGTTCAGACGGAACTTGTTTGATTGTTTGGGCGTTTATGCAGTATGGACTATAACAAAGACAACAGTGGTCACGAATGTGACGTGCTTTCCACGTATTGGCGTGACATAAAAAATTGTCGCCCATTAAGCAGGAGCAGAGAGACTGAACTGGTTCGACGCGCACATTCTGGCGACAACGACGCATTGAACGAACTTGTCACAGCTAATCTACGTTTCGTCGTCAGCGTTGCTAAACGTTATCAGAAATCTGGACTGTCATTGGTTGAGTTAATATCTGAGGGAAACCTTGGGTTAATCGAATCAGTAAAACGTTTTGACGAAAGCCGTGGGTTCAAATTTATAACGTATGCCGTATGGTGGATCCGCCAAGCCATCCTTAAAGCAATAGCGGAGAAGCGGAAAATTGCACGCCCTCCGATGAGCCATATTAACGATCTACAAAAAGTCGAACGCGTAACGGCATCATTAGTGCAGAAGTTGGGACGCATACCGACGGAGGACGAAATTGCTACCTGCGCGGAACTCAGTAAAGACCGAACACGACGAGCCTTGTACATGTCACAGAACGACCTATCGCTTGACAGTTCAGTCTTTGAAGAGGGAGACAAAAACTCTCTCTACTCAGTTTTTGTTTCTCAGGATCCACGCAACGATGAAGTTGTGGAATGGAACGATTTATGCAATGCATTGCATAAATCGTTGTCCGTTCTAGATGAGCGGGAGGGTTTAATTTTACGCTCATACTTCGGCCTCATGGAAAGTTCCTCAATGACGCTGCAGGAAATCGGTGATGAGCTCGGTTTGACACGAGAGAGGGTGCGACAATTACGAGATCGTGCGCTGCAGAAAGTTCGTTCGCAGTACGGGGAAATACTAGGAGAACTTTCGAGCAACTGACCGTCGATTTCCCTATCTTTGCTGGACTTCAATTTCAACTTGGGACTTGTAGGCCATGCAAAAAAATTTTCCGCCTTTGATTGGCACGCCGTGAGTTACAACCTTGCTGATCTGCACATTCACTCGTTTTGTTCGGATGGATTACGCACACCAACCGATGCAGTTAGTGAAGCACACGAAGCCGGTGTTCGGTTTCTCAGTCTAACTGATCACGACTCGGTAGAAGGTGTCGACGAAGCAATGGAAGCTGGTGAGCGATACGGAATTGGTGTGATTCCTGGTGCTGAACTCAGCGCCCATTTCTATACCCGTGAAGTACACTTGCTTGCTTACTTTTTTGATCACCACCACCCAACAATGGCCGATTACGTCGGAAAGTTTCGCCGATGTCGTTACGATCGGGGTGTTGCCATGGTGGAATGCCTCAACAAACTCGGCATCGCCATCACAGTCGAACAAGTAATGTCTCACGCCACAAGCGGATTGGTGGGACGGCCTCACATTGCTGCTGCGATGGTAGGAATTGGTGCTGTAAGTTCCAAAGAAGAAGCGTTCGACAAGTATATCGGTGACGGCGGCCCAGCAATGGTGCCCAAATCGCGGTCTGAAGCCGTCGATATAATTTCCATGATTCACCTCCTTGGAGGCGTTGTAGTCC
>TARA_B100000686_G_scaffold59154_1_pt1 | contig 10991 bp, 13 predicted proteins | sample TARA_B100000686 | Tara Oceans TARA_B100000686 (sample SAMEA2622733) | marine metagenome | biome: marine biome (ENVO:00000447); feature: marine epipelagic mixed layer (ENVO:xxxxxxxxx); material: "saline water (ENVO:00002010), including plankton (ENVO:xxxxxxxx)" | depth 150 m
TTTGCAGGTTTACTGCGGAAGGACCTTTTTCGCCGTTCTCAACTTCAAACGTAAGTTCATCGCCTTCGTTTAAATACTTTAAACCAGCAGCTCTTACTGCTGTGTGATGAACAAATACATCTTTTTCTTTATCTTCACGTTCAATGAAACCATAACCTTTTTTTCCATTAAACCATTTTACTTTACCTTTAAGACTCATTTACTCGTTCCTTATTTATTATTAATATACTGCACAAAATGCACAGCAGTGCCTCTTTAATAGATTTTATTTAGATATGTCAAGCATGAAATATTAGTTATAAAACGGTATGCTTTCTAGGATTCGGGCCCAAACTTTTAGCAAATATGATATAAAATTATTTTATTATGAGGAAAGTTCTTATTATTTTTTTTGTAAATATATTATTTTTTAATACCTCATTTGCCGAAAAGTATTATTTCAAAAGATGCCAATTAACAGACATATTGTTTGCTGACTACTACTTGGATTTAAAAAATAATATTATAAATGTTAAATTAGAGGCGATCGACGGAACCGTCCAGGAATTTTCAGACCCAATAAAATTAATAGAAAAGGATAAAATTATAAGTAAAAAAATTGAAAGTGGTAAAAGTAAAGATGCTTTTTTTGTATATTATTTAGACGTCAAAACAAAAGCTGTTATTAAACAAAATTATAAAAAAGAAAAGGGTATTGGTCTAATTAGACCGGATGGTCCTAAAAGAATAAGTTATTGTAAAGATATTAAAGCAAATTGGAATGTGGGAAAGATCGAATTAGCTGAAGAAGAAAAGGAACAGGAACAAATGCAAAAAATTCAGGAAGAAATGCTAAAAGAAGAAATTTCTGCAACCAAGTGTAAAGGAAATGACAAAAACCAATGGTCTAATTGTGTAGGAACATTAACTACTGAAAATGGTTTTGTCTATATTGGGGAGTTTAAAAATGGAAACATTGTAAAAGGGACCGCTTTATATCCAGGAAACGCAAAATATGTTGGGCAGTTTGAAAATAATAAACCACATGGTCAAGGAACTTTTACTTTTTCAGATGGTTCAAAATACTATGGTGATTGGATAAATGGAAAAGGAAATGGAAATGGAACTAAAACATGGAAAGATGGAAGAAAATATTCTGGAAAATTTGTCAATGACGAACCACACGGAAAAGGAACTTTCTTATATGCTAATGGCTCAAAGTATGTTGGTGAGTGGAGTAATGGCAAACGACATGGAGAAGGGACCTTAACTTATTCAGATGGAACTGCTTACGTAGGACAATTTGTAGATGGACAAGAACATGGTCGAGGAACATGCTTTAATAAAGATGGATCAAATATAAGTTGTGAAAAAGATATGAGCTCTTCTGGAAGAAATACGCATAATATATCTGTTAATAGAGATAAATGGATTAAAATTAGTGAGTTTGAAGGTGGCGTTGGAAAAGCAAAAAAAACTATAGAATTTTTAGAAAAAGAATTCGATCAAAAGGCCTCGGAGCATTGTTCTGTTAGTGGAAACTTTAAAATACTAAAAAAAAGAATTAATATTATTGAAACTGACGAAACACCAGCTATTGGTTTGGAAACAGTAATTAAATTAGGAATTAATGGCGTTGTCGAATGTAATTAACTTGTGGTGGCCAGGGACGGAATCGAACCGCCGACACAAGCCTTTTCAGGGCTCTGCTCTACCGACTGAGCTACCTGGCCAGATTAAAATCTAAAAATTATTCTACCTTTAGTTAAATCATAAGGAGTTACTTCAACCAAAACATTGTCTCCCGCTAATACTCTAATTCTGTTTTTTCTTAACTTTCCAGCAGTATGGGCTAAAACCTCATGATTATTTTCAAGTTTCACTCTAAACATTGCGTTGGGCAATAATTCGGTCACCTTTCCTTTGAACTCCAAAAAATCTTGTTTAGCCAATATTAATCCTTTTTTTCATAAGGTTTTATTCAAAAATACAACATAATTCAACATTCAAATTTTATGTTTAGGAACATGTTTAACATTCCAAGACTCACCTAAATCCTGCATAACAACATCAATGGTCTCAGAAATAAGAGTAATTACATTATCTCCAGCAAAAAAAATATTAGTTTCGTAATTTTGGTTTTTTGTAAACACACATTTAATTGCTAAGCATTCTAATGGTTTATATTTATTCTTCTGATTAATGTTCTTAGATTTAACTTCAAACACATCTTCAAATCTTATTGCGCACCTAATTCTTTTACTGCCTCTAAAAATTCCCTTTTCTACATCCTCCCACATAAATCTGTTAACCATCATAATGAAAACTCTATTTTCTTTTAAAAAAACAATATCTTTGACGGTTACAATACTATCTTGTGAGTAAGCAGAAATAACTTTAAGATCTTCTTGATTTTTACCTATTAATTTAAGATTTTCCTTTTTGTCCATTACTCATTTTAATCTTTTAATTTGAGCTCCGCAGTTTAAAAGTTTTTTTTCAATTTTCTCGTATCCCCTGTCCAAATGATAAATCCTATTTATTACAGTCATATTTGAAGCTACTAACCCAGCCAATACCAAACTCACTGAGGCTCTTAAATCCGTAGCTATTAGCTCTGCTCCATTAAGTTTATTTTTTCCAAAAATTTTGGCAGTATTTCCTTTAATTTGTATGTTGGCTCCCATTCTTCTTAATTCCGGCACATGCATAAAACGATTTTCAAAAATGTTTTCCTTAATAGTAGAAACTCCATTGGCTTTTGTCATTAAAACCATAATTTGAGCTTGTAAATCAGTTGGAAAACCTGGATAGCTACTAGTCGAGACATTAGCACTTTTAATTTTTTTTGCTTTATTTACGATTATATAATTTTTTTTTCTGATTATATTTATGCCCATTTTATTTAATAATTTAATTTCATTAGAAATAATTTTTGAATTAACATTTAAAATTTTTAATCTTCCTTCTGTTAATGCAGAGGCAATCATATAGGTGCCAGCCTCAATTCTATCAAAAATAACTTTATGATGTGCTGATTTTAATTTTCTTACACCTTCTATATTTATAGTCCTCTTACCTGACCATTTTATTTTATTTCCAATTTTCTTTAAAAAATTAATTAAATCTAAAATTTCAGGTTCTTTTGCGCAGTTTCTTAATGTTGTTTTTCCTTTAGCAAAACAAGATGCGATTAGTATATTTTCTGTTGCTCCAACAGAAACTTTAGGAAATGTAATAGAACAACCTTTTAAACCTTGTAATGCAGATGCAATTATATAGCCATTTTTAATTTTTATATTGGCGCCCATTTTTTTTAATGCAGCTAAGTGTAAATCAACTGGCCTTGATCCAATTGCACATCCCCCAGGTAGAGAAACTTTTGCTGTTTTATATTTAGCCAACAAAGGCCCTAACACTAAAACGCCAGCTCGCATAGTTTTTAAAAGATTATAAGGAGCAAAAGTTTTTAATGTTTTTTTATTAGTAATTTCAATTTTTTTTTGTTTTTTAAAAAATTTAACATGTGAACCGATTGTTCTTAAAATATTAACCATCGTTTCAACGTCCCTAACTATTGGTACGTTTTTTATTGTAATTTTTTTATCTGTTAAAATTGTAGATGCTAGTATAGGAAGTGTAGAATTTTTTGAACCAGAAATTTTTATAATTCCAGATATTTTATTACCGCCTTTGATTTCCAGCTTATGCATTAAATCTAAAATTAAACTTTAGGCAAAGTTACACCAGTTTGTTTCATATATTTACCTTTTCTGCGATCGTAAGTTGTTTCTGGTTCCTCATTGCCTTTTAAAAAAACAAACTGGGCAGCGCCCTCATTAGCATATATTTTAGCTGGCAAAGGGGTGGTATTAGAAAATTCAAGTGTGACATGACCTTCCCAGCCAGGTTCTAATGGCGTCACGTTAACTATTATTCCACATCTAGCATATGTTGATTTACCCAAGCAAATTACCAAAACATTTTTTGGAATTTTAAAATACTCAACAGTACTTGCCAATGCAAATGAATTTGGGGGTATTATACACTCTTTACCAACTCTAGAAACAAAACTGTTTTTGTTAAAATTTTTTGGATCCACTATTGCTGAATCTACATCAGTAAATATTCTAAACTGATTAGAAACTCTAGCATCATATCCAAAAGAAGAAAGTCCGTAGGAAATGCGGTTCCCACTTTTTTGTTTTTCTACGAATGGCTTTATCATTTTTTTTTCAACAGCCATTTTTTTTATCCAACGATCAGACAAAACACTCATTTTTTTAATTTACCACTCTCTTTACCAATTTTTTTCAGAAACTTTTTTCTTTTTTTTAGATTATTTCTTAACGCCTGTTCAATTTTTTGATTTTTTTTTTCTTTTTTTAAATTGAATTGCATTCATGTTATTTTTGATTTGGGTTAGTTAAATCATCTAAAGTTATGGTTTTTTTTATATCATGTGTTTTGGTTTCTTCTTTTTCAGAATTTTGAGATAACGTCATACGTTTAGCTCTCCTTTGAGCCAATCTAGCTTTTCTTTTTGCCTCTTTCAGCATAGCCCTTTCCCCGCGTTTTGATTTATAATCGTAATGTATGCCCATAAGTTCACCATTGTATGATGATAGTTTTTACTTTGTTGCTCGATACATTGTCAAGTTACTTCCATAATATGGCAACTTTTTGCTTACTTAAAAACTATATTTTTGATAATTCTAATTTAACGAGTGCCCATATGGCTCGGTTGGTAGAGCGCTTGCATGGCAAGGAGAAGATCTCGTGCTTAACTCAAGCAGTGGGCACCATAAAATAAATTTATGGAATCAATAATTAATAAAAATACCATGGTTGTTTTTATATCAGCACTTATAGCTGGATATTTTTTTTCTACTATTCATAATTTTGAACAAAGGGCAGTTGACGCTGGTTTAGTTTTGGCTGAAGTAGTTGTTTACCCTGATCAAATATCTCCAATGAAGGAATACTTTTTGAAAAGTTGGACTTCAATAAATCAAACCTCAAAATTATTACTTGATTTTAATTTTTCTTTAAAGATTGTATCGAAAATAATAATTTTTCTAGTAACTATATTATATTTCCTTGGTGTATTTTTAACAGTAAATTCAGCAACCAAATCGATTCTTTTATCTATCTTATTGTCTGTAATGATATTAATTTTTCAAAAAAATATGGGAGATACTGATTATCCTTCATTGTTCTTTTCTGAGCATACTTATGGAATGATGAGTCTAGCATTAGTTACTTGCATTTTTGGACTTCTGATTTCTGGAAATTTATTTTTAGGCGGCTTACTTTCTTCTTTATTAATAAGTATTCATCCCTTGGTAGGCGCTTGGTTAACTGGGATTATAATAGTTACTTTAATTATTAATAAATATTTTTTCAAAATTAATTATAATAAAAAAAATCTTATAAAAGGTTTGTCCGTTGGACTTATTTTTACTTTGATTAGTTTGTTTTACCATTTATATATTGTTTCTGATTTTAATTCTCAATTTGATTTAAAATCATACGAAAATTACATGAAGTATTGGGAAGGGCATAGATTCGAGGCTGCCTATCACCTTGAGTATTTTTTAAAAACTCTTCTGCTTTTTATTTTTACGCTGATATCTTTAAAGATTTTTAAAAATAAATTTACTGAAAATTTTAGATTTGGAATACTATTTATTTTCAATAGTATTATTCTTTCAACCTTCTTTTATTTTTTTTACAAATTTTTTCATTCTTATATGCCGGATATTGTTTTCAGAATAATGCCTACTAGATTTACAATTATACATTCTGTTATTGGATGGCCTATAATATTATCTATAATATTTGTATTATTAAAAAGTTTTGAAAATAAAAAATATATATTTAAAAACTTAAGTTACTCTTTAATTCTTTTTGTGATAATTGGCTATAGTATTTCACATTATAAAGTTTTTATTAAATTAAAAAACTCGTTTGTAATTAATACATCAACTCATCAAAATTTTTTGGAGGAAGAAAAATTTTGGAATACAATAAAGCATGATAATTTGTCGGGCTATATTTTGACTAGTTTTTCAACAAGTACGATTTCTATGAGAAAAACATTCAAACCAATTCTGCTTGATGTAAGTTCTTTTGATTTTATTCCCTATTTTCCAAATACTGCAAAAAATGTTTCTCTTATTGTTGAAAAAATATATGGAATACCCTTTGATCAACCACCAAAAAATATTAGGAATCGGCCATTTTTAACAGATGAAAATATAAGACCTATTTTCGAAAGTTATTCAAATGAAAAATGGAAAGTTCTTTCCAAAAATTTTAACTTTAAAGGAATTATTATTCCTACAGACTGGGTCATCAATTTACCTTTAAAAATTAAAAGTAAAAAATTTTCTTTTTATATTATTTAAAATAAAATTTTTTTATAAAATATGCAGCAATTAAGAGAACAAAAAAACCTGCGATTGGCAAATATATTTCTGGAGAATAAATTACTCTCCAAATACTTAGCTCTTCATTTTTATCAATAATATTTTCTATCCCACTCCCAAGCGCAACAGTAACAAACATTGAGGGCATACTTCCAACAAATGTTGCGATCACATAGTTTTTAATTGGCATATTAAATAAAATTGGCAATAAATTTTGTATTGCGTATGGTGTCCCTCCACCTCCCACAAACCTATAGCTCATAAAATAAATAACATCGTTTTTATTAAAAAATTCTCTTAATTTATAAAATTTTGGCGCCAAGTTTTTTTCAATTAAATCTCTAAAGAAAAATCCTGCTAATATATATAATAGTGTTGCACCTATAGTGGTCGAAACAAGTACTATTGATATTCCCCACCATTTACCAAAAACAAATCCTGAAAATATTAATAAGGGCATAGCAAAACCAAGAAGTAAAACCCAAATTATGCAAAAAATAAAAAAAACTAATGTTAAAAACCAAAAATTCTCATTTTTATATTTTAAAATAATTTCCTGATTTGATCTTATAAACTCATAGCTCATTAGATCTTTAATATCGACTGCAGAAAATAAAAAATAAAGGCCAATGGAAATTATGAGTAAATAAGTTATACCTAGAATAATTTTTATGTTTATTGACCTTAAATTCATAAATGATTTTTAACTGTACTTATTTGTTCTTATTACCTATAAATATCAAAAAATTTTAGGAAGGACTAAATAAATCTTATGAAAAGAACATATCAACCAAGCAGATTAGTAAGAAAAAGAAGGCATGGATTTAGATCTAGAATGAAAAATAAAGGTGGTAGAAAATTGATTGCTAGAAGGAGAGCAAAAGGAAGAAGTAGACTATCTACTTAAGCTAACTCCTAAAATGATTAAATTTAAAAGTTTAAAAAAAAATAAACAGTTTTTGAATATTTTAAAAAAGAAGAAAATAAATACTAAGTATTTTATTATTTACTTTGATAAAACATCAACAAATACAGAAAAAAGTTCTCACAAATATCTAAATATTAGTTTTGTGATGAAAAAGAAAATTGGAAATGCAGTAAAAAGAAATAAGATTAAAAGAAAATTAAAATCTGCTGTTCAAGAAATTTTAAATAATAATATAATTGACCTTAACTATACTTATATAATTTTTGGAAAAAATAATGTATATAAGGATAAATTTAAACTTGTAGTTGATGAAGTAAATAAAATTTTTAACAAGATAAATAAATACGCATGAAACTATTAAATTTTTTTTTAATTTCGATAATAAAATTTTATAAATATTTTATTTCGCCTTATTTTCCTTCAAGCTGCAGATACATGCCAACTTGTTCTGAATATTTTATTGACTGCTTAAAACTAAACGGACCAGTCAAAGGTTTCTGGCTGGGAGCAAAAAGAATTTTAAGATGTCATCCAATAAAGATTTTGGGTGGAAAAGATGGTTTTGACCCAGCTCCAGATTTAAAAAAGGAAAAAAAATAAATGGATTCGAAGAATGTATTACTAGCTATAATTCTCTCTTCAGTAGTTCTAATTTCTTGGGCAGTTTTTTTTGAACCTCCAGTGGTAGAACAACAACCTGTAAATAAACAGATTACAAAAGATGAAAATACTTCCGCTCCTTCAATAGAAGAAATTGAAACTACTAAAGAAATTTCTAGAAATGAAGCAATTAATAATGTCGAAAGAATTAAATTAGAAAATACAAATATTCAAGGCTCAATATCTCTTGAAGGTGCGCTTATAGACGATATTATTTTTAAAAATTATAAAAAAAGTCTTAAGAGTAATGACAATGTCATTTTTTTAAATCCAAAAAGCTCTAATGATGGATATTATATAGAAACAGGTTGGGCTTCTGGTGGAAGTGAAAAATCGACGCTGCCACTAGACAATACTTTGTGGAGAGCAAAAAATAATATCTACCTTTCTCCAAATAACCCTGTAGTTCTTGAATGGGATAACGGTGAAGGATTAATTTTTACAAAAAAAATTGAACTAGATGATAAATTTTTATTTAAAATAACCCAAAGTATTAAAAATAATTCCAATAAATCTTTCCAATTTTTTCCATATGCTCAAATTACTAGAAATTATAAACCTGAGGTGACACCAATCTATATTTTGCATGAAGGTTTCCTGGGTGTGTTTGGCGAAGAATTAAAAGAAATGGATTATGAAGATGTTGAAGAACAAAAATTTACTACGACCAACTCTAAAGGATGGTTGGGTATAACAGATAAGTATTGGTTAACAGCAATAGTACCCGAAAAAGGTAAAAATTTTAAATCAGAGTTTTTATCTAAAAATAACAAATATAGAGCTAATTTTATCATTAAAGAACCAGTAATTCTTAATCCTAACAGCTCTGTAACGAACGAAATAAATGCCTTTGTTGCAGCCAAAGAAGTTAATGTAATAGATAGCTATGCTCAAAAATTAAATATAGAAAAATTCGATTTAACAATAGATTGGGGTTGGTTCTATTTCTTTACAAAACCACTTTTCTTTGTAATTGATTATTTCTTTAGACTTACAGGTAACTTTGGTTTAGCCATAGTAATTATTACAGCTCTAGTTAGATTAATATTTTTTCCTCTTGCTAACTATTCGTTTAGATCAATGGCAAAAATGAAAGTACTTCAACCAGAAATGCTAAGATTAAAAGAACTGCACAAAGACGATAAAGTTAAATTACAACAGGAAATGATGGCTCTTTACAAAAGAGAAAAGGTTAATCCTATTTCCGGATGTTTGCCAGTATTAATTCAAATTCCATTTTTCTTTGCCATATATAAAATGCTGTTTGTTACTTTAGAGATGAGACATCAGCCTTTTTTCGGCTGGATAGAAGACTTGTCGGCACGAGACCCTACTTCAATATTTAATTTATTTGGATTAATTCCTTGGGATCCTCCAACTTTCTTGATGATAGGAGCTTGGCCTATATTGATGGGCTTAAGCATGTATCTACAACAAAAATTGAACCCGACTCCTCCTGACCCTATACAAGCAAAAATTTTTATGTTTTTTCCTCTTTTTTTAACAATTATACTAGCACCATTTCCTTCAGGACTAGTAGTGTACTGGACTATAAACAACATATTAACCATTGCTCAACAATGGGTAATTATGAGAAAAACAAAAGTAAAAACGGTCTAAAAATGTTACCTGCAGAAAATTTAGATAATAAAATAAAAAAATTTTGGCCCAAAAATGGACCGTCAATCCAAGAAGTTGAAAAATATGTTAAAAAATATTCAAAAGAAAAAATAGTTATAAAATGCGGAGGGAAAGTTTTATTAGACCCATACCTTTTAAATAGTTTAATTGATGATGTAATAATTTTAAAGAAATTAGGATTAACCCCTATAGTGGTTCATGGCGGAGGTTTGGGAATTAAAAAAAAGTTAGAAGAAAAGAATATAGAAAGTAAATTTATTATGGGTCTTAGAGTTACTGACGAAAAAATGATAAAAATTGTTGAAAGTGTTATGAATAATTTTAATAAAGAAATAGTTAAAATTTTTGAAAAAAAATCATGTAAAGCAGAAGCGGTAACGATTAAAAAAAATAATATAATTTATGTAGAAAAAGAAGATGAAAAGTTAGGTTATGTTGGAAGACCTGCTAGAATAGATGTAAAATTATTAAAGGAAATAATTAAAAAAGATTTTGTCCCAATAGTAACGCCAATGGGTATAGATCAAAAAGGAGAATCTTATAATATTAATGCTGATACTGCTGCCGGAGCTTTAGCAAGAAGCATCAAATCTAGAAGATTAATTTTACTCACTGATGTGGAGGGTGTTCTAGATAATAATGATAAATTAATTTCTGAAATTAATACAATGGAAGCTAATGCGCTAATTAAAAATGAAATAATTCATGGTGGCATGATACCAAAAATGAAGACTTGTATTGATGCTATAAACAATGGAGTCAGAGCGGTTGTAATTATTGATGGCAGAAAACCACACTCTATTTTATTCGAATTATTTTCTGACCAAGGTGCTGGAACTCTAATTAGAAAATGAAAGAATTTCAGCAGGTTAAATATTGGATTTTTGATCTCGATAACACTTTATATTCAGGCAAAACTAAAGTATTCGAACAAGTTGATAAAAAAATGTCAAAATATATATCTACAAAACTTAAAGTTAGTATAGAAGAAGCTAAAAAAATTCAGAAAAATTACTTTCACGAATATAATACTACATTAAATGGAATGATTAAAAATCACGAAATCGATGCAAATGAATTTTTAGAATTTGTTCATGATATAGACATAGATTTTCTTCAGAAAGATCTAAAACTTAATAAAGAATTGAAAGAACTTTCTGGAAAAAAAATTATATTTACCAATGGTTCTAGAAAACATGCAATAAATGTAACTACAAAAATTGGGATTGAGCATCATTTTGACGATATTTTTGATATCGTAGATTCTGATTTTGTACCAAAACCTGCGCTTGCACCTTATAAAAAGTTAGTAGAAAAACATAAAATTGACCCAAAATTATGTGTATTTGTTG
>TARA_B100000686_G_scaffold308734_1_pt1 | contig 10990 bp, 9 predicted proteins | sample TARA_B100000686 | Tara Oceans TARA_B100000686 (sample SAMEA2622733) | marine metagenome | biome: marine biome (ENVO:00000447); feature: marine epipelagic mixed layer (ENVO:xxxxxxxxx); material: "saline water (ENVO:00002010), including plankton (ENVO:xxxxxxxx)" | depth 150 m
AAGGCAGCTCTCGGAATGGCCGTGATAGTCAGGCTCAACGGCTTGGGGTTAAGCGTTTCGATGGAAACATCGTGCTAGGGGGAGCCATCCTCGTCAGACAACGTGGCCGTCGTTTCCGGCCAGGTTTGAATGTTGGCCTAGGCAAAGACGACACTCTCTTCGCCACCGCTCCAGGGCGGGTACGTTTTGAAGACCATGGATCGAGAGGTCGCGTGATTAGCGTAGTCCCTGTCGACGCCCAGGCTTAACACCTTCCTCAGCGGCCCTATCATTCTAAATCCGGAATGTTCGTCGACAGCGTCGACATACAAGTCGAAGCAGGCTCCGGTGGTAACGGTTGTGTTAGCTTTCGCCGAGAAAAATTTGTCCCGCGTGGCGGTCCAGATGGTGGCGATGGCGGACGTGGTGGCTCTATCTACTTAAGAGCAAGTAACGACCTAAACACCTTAGTGAATTTTAAATACCACCCCATTCACAGGGCGCAACGAGGCTCGCACGGAGAAGGATCAAATAGAGCTGGCAAGTCAGGCAAAGACCTTTATCTGGACGTTCCAACTGGAACAATAGTTTTTGTAAAGCAAGAGTCTGAACTGTTGGACGATAAAAACACGCTGCAACAGCTAATCGATCTGTCAGAAGCCGGTCAGGTATGGCAAGCAGCTGCAGGCGGTCACGGCGGACGCGGCAATCAACGTTTTAGCAGCTCAACCAATCGTGCCCCTAGACGTTTTGAAAAGGGTCACTGTGGCGAAGCATTCACTCTCAGACTCCAACTCAAACTTCTCGCGGATGTTGGACTTGTTGGCTACCCAAATGTCGGAAAATCTACGCTAATCTCTCGCCTATCAGCAGCGCGTCCCAAAATTGCCAGCTACCCATTTACGACTTTGACCCCGCACCTCGGAGTAGTTCGTTTAGACGAAGAAAGAGACTTCGTAATTGCTGATGTTCCAGGATTAATCCAGGGAGCGCACGAAGGTCAAGGCTTGGGACATCAGTTTCTTAGCCACCTTGAGCGAACAAAAGTACTTGTCCACATGATCGATGTAACATCAGCTACGGGGCGAGATCCCATTGAAGACTTCCAAACAATCCAAGCGGAACTCTCAAAATTTACAACTAACAACAACTCTATACAATCAACTGCTGATAACACCTCCGCATTAGCAGACAAGCAGCAACTCGTTGTAGCAACCAAGATTGATGCGGTGGACGAAGAACAGCGGTTGGAACAACTCCGAAATGCGCTTAAGATACAAGGTCTGCCCCTCTATGAAATTTCAGCTGTAACCGGGCAGGGGCTCTCTCGACTTTTAGAAGGAATATGGGCCGCACTTAGACATCATGATGGTTCTTCTTCAGCTGACAAAAAGGGACCTTTAACCCCCAACAAATTAGAGTGACATCTGCAACCCGCATCGGCATTCTCGGCGGCACATTTGATCCCATCCATGTGGGTCATCTTGACGCAGCTCTGGCAGCGAAACAGGCCCTGGCTCTTAATGAGGTCTTGGTTGTGCCTTCGCGTCTTACACCTCATAAAAGTCCGAAAGAACAAGTTCCATGGCAGCATCGATTCACGATGTCAGAAATCGCTACCGCAGACATCCCAGATATGCGAGTAAGCGCTATTGAATTAAAAATCCCCTCTTCTTCGCCATCGTATACGTCACTAACACTGCAACAGCTTTCAGAAAGTGGGTATCGCTCTCAAGAACTATTCTTTATCATAGGAAGCGACGCTTTTTCAGAAATCGAACAATGGCACAACTACCCCCAATTAATTGAACAAAGCCACTTCGTGGTCATCTCCCGTTCGGGACTCAGCAACACTACGCTTCGGAAAAAACTACCGAGCTTGTCTGAGCGTATGCGCACAATATCTGTTGCATATGGTCAGAGTAGCGCCTTGGTCAAAACAACAAAGTCAACAGCGATCTGGCTAATCGAGACTAAGACGCGTAATGTCTCATCCTCTGAAGTTCGAGAAGCTTTATCCAAAAATCAATCCACAGAAGGATTATTACCCACAGCTGTCAGGTCATACATTTCAAAGCATGATCTCTACTCGAATAGGTCATACACTGCCGTTTTGCCATGACAAAAAGAACCCAACACTCCGTAGTCCATCTTCCACTACCTGTCCGCATAGTAATCGACGCAATGGAAGACAAAAAAGCACTTGATTTAGTCGTACTTGATCTTCGCGAGACTGAGGCCTTTACTGATTTTTTTGTCGTCGCATCTGGTCAAAGTAATCGACAAGTCAAAGCTATCACCGATGCCATCGATCTAAATCTCAAAAAGACAGGCCTGCGCCCTACCCATATGGAAGGGTACGATCACGCTGAGTGGGTACTTCTGGATTGTTTTGACATGATCGTCCACATTTTTACTGAACGAACAAGAGAACATTACGACTTGGAACGACTTTGGGGGAGCGCAAAACGCATTGCGGTGCAAGAAGCAGGTCTATAGACAAGCGCCAAATTTGTTAATCGTTCAACAACGGCTAGATGACAGACACAAAGCCCCTGCTCAAAAAGACTATTACGACTTACTCGATAAAAACTTATCGAGAGTCTCCGCAAGAGCAATCGCCACATTGCCTTTCGACTGTTCTCCATCGATACAGACCCAGTCAGGATGGGCAGCTTGACGCAAATAACTTCCTCGTACGCGCTCGAGCATCGCAAAATCACTTTCGTATCGATCGCGACCAGTCGACTTTCTCGCCAGTGCCGTTTCAGGCGCAATATCTAAAAGAAGAGTCAACTCAGGTTGAGGCAAATAGACCTGTAGGGTCTGTAACCACTCCGACTCAAGACCTTGGGCTTCTCCATAGGCGATGCTCGACGCGACATAACGGTCAAATAAAACAATCAGACCAGCAGCATCCCACCGCTCAATGTCCGCCTTCCGTTCAAAACGATTAGCCACATAAAGCAGCTGCATAGTCTCCGGACCGTACTCTCGCTCCCCCTGAAGAGCTCGAGCAATTTCCTCTCCTATCGAGGTCCCATAATCAGGAAACGATACCACCCTCGACTTCTGACCAGAGGCGCGGATATGGTCACGAAGCATCTGTGCCTGTGTTTCTTTTCCGCTTTGGTCAAGCCCTTCTATAGCAACTAACATAATGCTGGTCCAATAAGTAAAACAACTAGCCTAGTAATCATTCTTCACAAGCGAGTAATTCGTCTATATTTTGCCGACTTCGGATGACCTGATAATTACCTTCTGTAATTAACACTTCAGCAGGAAGCGAGCGACGATTATAGTTTGAGGCCATCGCCGCACCGTAGGCTCCAGCATCGCAAATAGCTAACACGTCCCCTATCTCTGGAAGAACCATTCTGTGGCCAATACGAATTACATCTGTCGTCTCGCAAATGGGACCCACGACGTCACAAATTACATTTGGTCCCTTCCGTTGAATACACGGTTCGACTCGGTGAACAGCGCCATACAGCGCAGGACGCATCAATTCCGTCATGCCTGTGTCAAGAACAACGAAATAACGCCCACTGTTCTGGGCCTTAACGTCTACTACCGTTGCGAGCAACACGCCCGCCGGACCCAGCACCCACCGGCCAGGCTCTAGTATCAAATTCAATCCAGTGGGCGCTACGGAATCAAGAAGGGTTCTGACATATTTTTCAACTGGCAAAGTTGGTTTGCCATCGTAAGAAATGCCGAGACCACCGCCAAGGTCAATATGTTCTAAAGATAAACCGTCAGCGATCAGAGTACGTGCAAATTCAGAAATAGTTTTCGCGACCTTTTTTACAGGATCAATAGCCGTAATCTGAGAGCCAACGTGAGCATGCACACCGACAAGTCGAATACCATCCCACCGACTAACCTCTCTACAAAGCGGACCGGCTTCATGTAATGGCACACCAAACTTGTGAGAACGGCCGCCAGTCGAAATTCCAGGGTGGCTCTTCGCATCAATATCAGGATTAATGCGTATTGCGATTCGCGCACATTTATCTTCTGATAACGCTATCTGGTTAATACGGGTTACCTCACCTATTGACTCGGCGTTAATAGCTTGAATCCCTAAACCCACCGCCTGAGTAAGTTCCACGTCCGTTTTTCCAACACCCGTAAACACTATGTCCTTAGGCGGAACAGATGCACGGCATGCGACCGAGATTTCTCCCCATGAATTCGCATCAAAAGCCGAGCCAATTCGTGAGAGCAATCGCACGATGCCCAGTGTTGAATTTGCTTTAAGAGCGTAATGTATTCGATGAGGGTACTTTCCAACCGCCGCATCAAGCGCAAGGTACCGTTTGGTTATCAATGCCTCGCTGTAGCCATATAGAGGAGTTCCTTCACTTTTAACTACATCCAAAAGATTTACACCGTCACAAATGAGCGCATCGCCCGTAAAAACGAAACCAGTCATAAAATAATTGTGGACTCGGCATTGTACGCGCAGCGAGTTGTTGATGTCTAAATCGCAAACATCCCTGAGCTCTTCGGGCCGGATTTTCGCAAAGGATGTCCAGTGGTTATTGAACTTCAGACGCTAGCGGCTCCTAGCTAAGGCTTAGCTAGTCGCAATGATAGGAGCTTCTACAGTCTCCGAAGCAGCCGACTTCTCTTCTTCAGAAGTTGGAGATGCGGAATCGCCCAACTTCCAAGCCTCTGGATCGTCAAGTATTTTCTGAGCAAAGCTCGCATGAAGAGCGTGTCCACCACGATGGGCAACAACATGACCAATGATCGGATATCCAATTAAGGCGAGGTCACCGATCACATCAAGAATCTTATGCCGTACGAATTCGTCTTCAAACCGCAAAATGTTATTTAGAACACCGGTCTCCCCGAGAACAATTGCATTGTCTAGTGAACCACCTAGCGCAAGACCCTTCTGCCGAAGCTGTTCCACTTCACTGAGAAATCCAAAGGTTCGCGCCGGGGCAATCTCTTCTATAAACGATTCTTCTGTTACACGTTGGGTTCGAGACTGATGTCGTAGCAACGGATGATCAAAGCTAATGCTATAAGTCACCTTAAAGTGTTCGGAAGGATATACCGCAATTCTTTTGTCACCACGAGAGAGTGAAATTGGGCGTATGACCTTAAGAAAACGCCGAGGAGCTGGCTGCACCTTAATGCCTGCCTCGTGTACCAGGTAGACAAACGACGATGCGCTACCATCCATGATCGGCACTTCCGCCTGATTTAGCTCAATACTAAGATTGTCAATCCCCAATCCAACAAGCGCCGCCAGCAAGTGTTCAACAGTGCCGACCGATGCCGTATCCTGGACCAATCCGGTCGCATAGTTTATGCCCGCTACTCGCTCAGCAGTAGCCGAGACCTCCATACCATCAAGATCAAGTCTTTTGAAACGAATACCGTGATTGACCGGAGCGGGTTTTAGTCTAAGTCTGACCTTTTTACCTGAGTGAAGCCCGATTCCAGAACAAGAGACCGAGCGTCTGAGCGTTCGTTGTGAGGTCATACGTTAAATTTGTAACAACTCAGTAACACAGAAACCTTAATTATAACTTTGGAACGGCACAGTCATTATCAAGGCTTTAGTTAAAACGTTAACCCAGCAAGGCCTTGTCAAGCAAATATTTACAGATTTTCTCTGAATAAAATTCTCATGATTTTTCACACTGGCCGACAAATAGAAAAACTATTGCCTAGAGATAAATCGAAAAATATTGGTCATACGCCATAATCTTCATTAATTATTTAAGCAGCTTTTTAAATACTTTCCTGTCGCTGAATGTTCGTAATCTGACACTTTTTCTGGTGTCCCCTGTACAACGACATTACCACCCTCATCGCCCCCACCTGGACCTAAATCAATAACGTAATCTGCAGTTTTTATGACGTCTAGGTGGTGCTCAATAACAACTACTGTATTACCCTGATCCACTAACAAATTCAGTACGTCCAATAAACGTCGAGTGTCCTCTAAATGAAGTCCCGTAGTTGGTTCATCAAGGATATAAAGGGTCCGCCCCGTACTTCTCTTCGAAAGTTCTTTTGCCAACTTCACCCGCTGAGCTTCTCCACCACTCAGCGTCGTAGCCGACTGGCCGATCGCGACGTAGCCTAGTCCGACCTCTTGTAACGTCCGCAATCTGCTTTCGATTAACGGAAAGTTCTCTAGCAGTGGCTTTACTTGGTCTACAGTAAGCTCAAGCATCTCTGCGATAGACACACCTCGATACTTAATCTCTAACGTTTCTCGGTTATATCGACGCCCCTTGCAGTGCTCGCATGTCACATAAACATCTGGCAAAAAGTGCATCTCGATCGCGATTACACCATCACCTTGACAAGCTTCGCAACGCCCTCCCTTGACATTAAATGAAAATCGGCCTGGACGGTATCCTCGAGCCCGTGCATCCGGAAGCATCGAATAAAGATTTCGAATGAACGTAAACAGCCCCGTGTACGTAGCCGGATTTGATCGTGGCGTACGACCTATCGGCGACTGATCAATTTGAATAACTTTATCGATTAAATCAATACCCTCTATGAGCTTGTGCTGCCCCGGGACATCAGTAGCACGATAAAGTTTTCGGGCTAACACGCGGTACAAGATATCGTTAATCAACGTGGATTTCCCTGAACCACTTACCCCGGTTACAGCAGTAAACAAACCAATCGGCACACTAACATCGATATTCTTAAGGTTGTTAGCCTTGGCTCCCCGAATAGTCAAACGGCCCTTCCTGGAAACGCGACGCTTCTGAGGCAACGGGATCATCCGATCCCCACAGAGGTACGCGGCCGTAAGAGAAACCTCACCTTCTTCCCGAAGTTCGTCTGGAGTCCCCTGAAAAATTACGTTGCCACCGTGGTCACCAGCCCCAAGCCCAAGGTCCACCACATAATCAGCCATACGAATAGTTTCCTCATCATGCTCAACTACCACTACCGTATTTCCAAGGTCACGAAGACGGGCCAACGCCGACAAAAGCAACTCATTGTCACGTTGATGCAACCCGATGGAAGGTTCATCGAGTACGTAAAGAACGCCGGTTAAATTAGACCCAATTTGTGTAGCCAGCCGAATTCTCTGTGCTTCACCACCCGACAATGTTGAAGCAGCACGGCCAAGGGCAAGATAGCCAACTCCTACACCCTGTAAAAATCTCAGTCGGTCACGAATCTCGCGAAGCAACCGGTCTGCAACGAGTATTTCTCGGTCGGTCAGCTCCAACTGCTCAAACTCTTTTAAAGCTTCTGAAATCGGCAACTTAACGTAATCAGCTATCGACAACCGATTAACCTTTACCGCTCGACTCTCCGGCCGAAGTCGGTCGCCATCACATCCACGACATGGCCGTACCGATCGGTATAATTCGAGTGCTTCTTGAGTGGACCACGAGCCCTCCTCATAACGTCGACGAAGATTTGGGATAACTCCTTCGAAGTCTTTGCCGAAACGATCGAGTTGCCTGGCCTTCTTACTCACTCCAGCCCCAGTGGATTGCCCCATTCTCCGAGCACCTACAGCAGCAGCACCGAACAAAAGCAAGTCGCGTTGACGTCGCGGAAGCTTTCGAAACGACAAATTCAAATCGATATCAAATTTCGCTGAGAGCTTGCCGAGTGCATCCTGTGCGTCCTTATCCAATTTGCGATCGCCTGACGTCCATGGCCGAATCGCTCCTTCAATAAGTGCCAATGATTCATCAGGTACAATTCGCTTCGGATCAAAATCCTCGACAACTCCAAGCCCCTGACAATCTCGACACGCACCATGTGGTGAGTTAAAAGAAAACACCCTAGGAGTTATTTCAGGAACATTAATACCGCATTCAACACAAGCTAGCCGGCGTGAAAACAGACGGTCACCGCCACCATGAGTATTAATAATCACCACATCATCAGCCAACGATAAAGCCAACTCTATTGACTCGCTCAATCGCCGTTCCGCACCAGAGCGAATCAACAATCGGTCAACAATTACGTCAATCCAATGATTTTTCCGTCGGTTTAGATGAACTTCGTCTTCAAGCGATAATAGCGCGCCATCAACACGGACCTTCGTGAACCCTTTTTCTCGTAATGCGGCGAGCTCTTTCCTAAACTCTCCTTTTCTCCCCCTGACCATTGGTGCAAGAACATTGACACGCTCTTCGATGGGCTCGGTCATGACCGTCTCCACCATGCGTTCAACCGATTGCGACTTAATTTCTTGACCGCATGACGGACAATGCGGATTTCCCACGTTCGCAAACAGCAGCCGTAAATAATCGTAAATTTCCGTGACTGTACCTACTGTGGAACGGGGATTAGAACCAGTCGTTCTTTGTTCGATTGAAATCGCAGGAGAAAGACCTGTGATTTGATCGACATCTGGCTTCTCGACTTGTTCCAAAAACTGCCGCGCATATGCCGACAACGATTCGACATAGCGTCGCTGCCCTTCGGCATAAATCGTATCGAACGCAAGCGAAGACTTCCCCGACCCAGAAAGGCCAGTAACAACCACCAACTGATTTCGCGGAAGCTTGACGTTAACGTCTTTTAAGTTGTGAACACGAGCTCCGCGCACATCGATCCACTCGTGCGACATTGAAGGCCTAGGGCCCTTCGTTTATACAGGCCCAAACTGGTCATAGTACCACGCGCACGTTTGTAATTCGAAGTGGTGTCAAACTCACGCGGCGTTAAATCTAAAGATCGTCTCACTAGACGCCACAGCCAAATCACCCTTCTGACTAAACGCTACTCCGATTAAATTAGGACCAGCGAGAACGTGGGTGCGGCGCCCATCGTGGGCGAGTTGATAAATTCCGCTATTTCCAGCGAGGGCCTCAACAACATGCAAGACTCCGTGACAATCAAATGCAAGTCCTTGAGGCCGACCAAATGTCGATTCTAGCGACTCAACAGTGCCAGTTTGATCGATTCTAAAAACACAATCGCAAGACGACAATGTTGGCACCGAAGCAAATAAATACCCGCCTTCCCCAAACGCCAAGTGAAACGCCGCGATACTTGGCGGGAGGGTTGCAAATGCCGCTGCATGACCAGACGTAGGCACACGAAATATAGTGCCTGAACGATCGCCTACATACATCGTGCCATCATCGCTAAAGGCAATTCCGCATGCGACACCAAGCTCACTCAGGACCACTTCATAAGACCCGTCACGAGAAACCTTGTACACACAACCTTCAAATCGACTTGATACATACAAATGACCCTCTGGTGAAAATGCCATAGCCGTTGCATTGGTTATTCCTGTTACAAAAGGTTGCCGGTAACCATTATTCTGAATACGAAAAACTGAAACAGAAGATCGTTCCCCTCGCGACCCACTATAAGTGCCATACAAATGACCAGCGTCATCAAAAGCTGGACTGTCCACTTGGTGTAACCCTGTCGCTACAGGGCTTCCAATGTCAACATACGCGGTTTCACCTATTCCATCTCCGACACGAACCGTTGTTCGCCCGCCCTCGAGACCGGCCGGCACGATTACTTTGAGCGTATTTGGTGCGGCGAAAACAATACGTGTCGGTTTATCGCCGATTGTTACGCAAGGCAATGAAGTCAATGTCGGATCTGAAACCAGCTGTTCGCCTTCAACAGTGATACACCCCCCCTCAATCGCGAGGAGTGGGTAAACAGATGAGATTCTGGGCACGCTCACGGCACTCTATAATGTCCTTAGACTTCTTCTAGTTCAACGTTCCAATAGAGGTAGTCACGCCAACTTTCCGGCGCATTGCGAAATCCGAACGTAAGTCGAACAACTGGTGACCGACTCGGACGGGACGGCTGACGAATAACACGCATGCCTGCTTGCGCCGGAGTCCTGCCTCCCTTGCGACGATTACAGTCGATGCAGGAAGTAACGATGTTCTCCCAATTTTTCTTACCACCTTGCGACACAGGAAGAACATGATCGAAAGTTAAGTCTCCTACAGGATGTTCGACACCACAATACTGACAGCGATGACCATCCCGAGCGTAAATATTTGCGCGTGAAAAAGGCACGTAATCTATACGACGTTTAATCGTAATGTAGCGAAGTAAGCGAATAACAGACGGAAGTTTAAAAGTTACCGACACCGACCGCACTTCACGGTCGTACTCAGACACAACCTCCACCTTGCCCTGACAGAGCATCGTGATTGCCTTTCGCCAATCAACAACCTTTAAAGGCTCATACGTCGCGTTTAGCAACAGCGTTTGTTCCATGTGCGAGAACTACATTCTCGCCAAATGACAAGATAAGTGTCAAAAGTCGTCGTCAAAAAACAGCCGTGGCACAAAACTAAGCCCCAAAGAACTTCCTGCCCTTTAATCTATTGTTCGTCGCATCGAGGCAAAAATTTCTACTCCGACACGACAAGCTTGACTCGATCACCACGACTTGGCTCCTTACCTAAGGCATAGCCATTCATAATAGCCAGTGTCTGCGCTGTAACAACATTTTCACCCGCTCGACTCGCTAGACTTTCCCAAGTATCTCCTTCGGCTACTAGATACACTGAAATTCTATTCGGCCGAATTTCGTTTGCCTCGTGAGCGGTTAATTGACGAAAGGAAGTAAGACTATCTGTAACCTCCCGCTCGATCGACTGATAATCAGAAACAGGGGCAAATGCCCCGAGCATATAAACCGACGACCCTAATCGAACATGAACGACCTTGGCAATAATTGTTCCAACCTCACGAACCACCTGGCTATACGTTCCAAGATGTGCGTCAAGTCCATTAACATCGGTCATCGTCCCCTGCTCTACCTTAAAACCGACTCCCACCATCTCCGATTCTGCTATTTGCTGAAGACTTCGACCTGCCTCGTTTACCAACTGCAACACCATGTAACTATTACGCCCTGACTCACCTGCAACGACTCGCTCAGGGCTGTTTTGAACCTGCCACCCTTCCGGAAACTGGAGAGCGAACCGTAGCTCGGGATGAATAAATTCTCGACCCCGGACGACACCCTGGTCAGGATTATCACCGTAAACAAGACCATCGA
>TARA_B100000686_G_C16804692_1_pt1 | contig 10967 bp, 9 predicted proteins | sample TARA_B100000686 | Tara Oceans TARA_B100000686 (sample SAMEA2622733) | marine metagenome | biome: marine biome (ENVO:00000447); feature: marine epipelagic mixed layer (ENVO:xxxxxxxxx); material: "saline water (ENVO:00002010), including plankton (ENVO:xxxxxxxx)" | depth 150 m
GGATAAAGTCAACCCTGGGTCGGTAATTCTCTCTGGCGAAATGATGTTGCGACATCTCGGATGGGAAGAAGCTGCCGATTTAATTATTGCTGGTCTTGAAGCGACCATTAGAGACCAGGTGGTCACATATGATTTTGCACGATTAATGGAGGGATCTAACGAAGTAAGGTGTTCCGAATTCGGCGCTGCTATCGTAAACAACATGGGCTAAGAGTTTTTTCGGAAATAATTTCAATAATGGATTCCAAGCTCACTCACGTAGACGAAGCGGGTCGTATTCGCATGGTAGATGTTGGAGGCAAAGAGCCAACTGATCGACATGCTCGGGTACAGGGCGACATTATAATGCAGCCTGACACGATTCGCCTAATCGTCCAAGACCAGATTGCCAAGGGCAATGTTATCGAAACTGCGCGTATAGCAGGAATTATGGCCGCTAAGCGAACCTCTGAATTAATTCCTCTTTGCCATCCACTAAATTTGACGTCGGTAAATGTCGATTTTGAGATAAAAACAGATCGTGTTCGTGTGCAGACCGAAGCGCGGCTCACAGCTCGGACTGGCGTCGAAATGGAAGCCTTTACGGCTGCAGCGGTGGCGTTGTTGACGATCTATGACATGTGCAAAGCTGTTGATCGAGCAATGGTGGTGTCAGAATTGCAATTGGTCGAGAAAAGCGGGGGTAGAAGCGGAAAGTTCAATAAAATCCCATCTCTATAACTGTATCAGTTGTCGGCTCGTGAACGCAGTATTATCGTGACGCAGGCAACTTATCAACTAATACGATTTCAACCCGCCGATTTCGCTTACGTCCCTCGGGCGTTGAATTGTTAGCCAAAGGTTGGTCGTCGGCATAGCCCACGGAGTGCATTTGTTGTAGCGGAACGAGATGCACTTCGTTTAAAAACTTCCGAATTTCTTCACCCCGTAATTTTCCAAGTTCTACGTTTTTTTCTTTTTTTCCACTGTTGTCTGTATGACCTGCTAGCATGACCGGGAAATCGGGAAACGAAAGAATGAACCGGGCGGTGTAACGCAGACGTTCATGCATGTCCTTGGAGAATAATGGTGCGCCTGTTCCGAAATTTACTGTTTCTAGCATTACATATTTTGGAAAAAGACGGTCACCCCGCGCAAAAGGTAACGGATCATGGCGGTCGATTTTTACTTCTAGGTCTACTAAGCTGACAGTTGCCGAATCACGCCAGGTTTGCTCTACCCGAACCATGCCCAAATATATTTCACCGCGGAAAACTCTAAAGGTACTGCCTGGCACAACCCCTTCTCGTGTGCCAAAATTGACTACATATTGGGCGCGGCTAATGGCAGCTTGTGAACCACCTTTGCTGTTGTACAGGGAAGCACGATAAATGTAATAGTTTGACTGCGGTGGTTCAGTATTGCTCGGTTTTGTTTCGTCTTCAGCTTCTACTAGGCTCGCCGTCAATAAATACAGAGGTACGAGCAATGTAGACATAAATTGTGTCAAGGTGCGTTCCACTACAGTAAGCCTGCGATGTGTAACAGTACCGCCTTTTGGCTGTGAAGTCTATTCTCAGCCTGATGGAATACCAGTGATCGAGGATCTTCTAACAATTCCCCCTCAATTTCATAACCTCGGTGTGCTGGTAGACAGTGCATTAAAACAGTGTTGAGTCCGCGGAGTATCTCCCGGTTAACTTGGAATGGTTGAAATTGCTCAATACGGCGTTGTTTTTCAGCAGCAAACGCAGGATCTTTAAAATATTCCATATCAATCCATGTATCGGTGTAGATGACATCACTTTGTTCTGCAGCAGCTCGCAGGTTGTCGGACGTGCGGTAGGCTCCAAGTTTGGCAGCCTTTTCCCATAAGGTCTTGTCCGTGCTTGCTTCGTTGGTTTCAGGCGCGACGACCGTGACCACCATGTTCAATTTTGCCGCCGCAGCAATCAACGAATTAGTAACATTGTTATGGACGCCGACGTAAGTGAGTCGTACTCCTTCTAATCGACCGAGAGTTTCTTGAACGGTTTGTAGGTCGGCAAGAATCTGCAGTGGATGGTAGCAATCGCAGCAGCCATTCATGACGGGTACCAGCGAGTGCTTAGCTATGGTACGCATGTCTTGGTGACTCAGTACCCGGGCCATGATGAAATCGCAATATGTTGATAATACCCGTACTTCGTCGCCGAGTTCAGCCAGGGCGAAGTTGGTTTTTTCCCAATCGAGATATATCGCATGTCCACCCAGTTGTGTCATGCCAATTTCACCAGCACAGCGGGTCCTTGTTGAGGTTTTCTGAAACAACATCCCTAAAGTTTTCCCAGAAAGTGCGGTGTTGTGTTTTTGCGGGTCCTTTCTGAGGGCTGTACCTTCGGAAATTACGGTAATAATGTCGTTTCGACTCCAATCTTTCAAACTTACCAAATTCATGGTAGGGCCCGTTCTAATGCGGCTAAAATTTCGGTTTTCACGGTTGTAAAACTTCCCTCGCAGCGACATCCGGCTGCTCTTGCATGTCCTCCGCCTCCAAATGCGGCGGCTACGGAACGTACATCAACCTCCCCTCGCGATCGGAGACTAATGCGGTATCGTCCCGGCTTTTCTTCTTTCAAGAACATTGCCACTTCAACGGTTTGAATTTTCATCCCGTAGTTCACAGCTTCCTCGGGATTTCCGCAACGTAATTCATCGTTAGTTAGATGGAGCACCGCTAATCGACTGCCAGCATGCAATGTCATAGAGTCAATTGCTTTGCCAAGCATTTTGAGCTCGGCTAGAGAGTTGTCGTTGTAGATACGGTCGGCGATATAGTCGAAGCGAGCACCGCAACGAATTAAATGGGCAGCAGCTTCGTGACTTTGTGGGGTCGTGAGGGAATATCGAAACCCTCCAGTGTCGAACAAAATTCCCGTATAGAGTTGCTCTGCAAGTTCTGAGTCGATCGTTATGTCCATCGCGACGCACAAATGATAGAGCATCTCGCAAGTAGAACAAACCTTGCTTGACACCACGTTGACAATTCCGAAATCTAAATTGCCTTTGTGATGATCGATGTTGAGTATGTCCGTGTCGGGCCTGAAAAAATTCTCCGCCATACCTAACCGGCTTAGAGAAGGACAGTCGAGAACCACTTTTTTTTCATCTGCGGTCTGTTCCATTTCTGTTGCTAAGATGATAGTACCAAAACCAGAAAGAAAACTGTAGTTTTCGGGAATGTCATTAAGAACAACAGACACGGACTTGCCCATTTTGGCCAGTATATTAGCCATAGCTAAACTACTACCAATAGAATCCCCGTCGGCATTGACATGTGAGGTGACAAGGAAGCCGTGCCCGTCTTTCAGGAACGCTATTGCATTATTAAAATCGGGAAGGGTCACAATGAAATTCTCTATTTTCTTAAGTGCAAAGTTGAAGAACAAAGTGGATGCGATTAGATAGTTCAGAGCCTCGTCGCATGGTGAATCCGTCGTACGTCGCTACAGATTTAAAAGGACTGAGTGCGATCATCTCGATCATATCTTCGAATCGATATATGTGTTGTTTGTGGGTTTCACAAAAATGCAAATCATCACAAATAATATCGAAAGAATTGAACTGAATTTTCTGTTTTTCATCGTAATAACTGTGTCGGGTATAGCTAAAACCCGGGCCTTCTTCGGCCCCACGAACATCCTTAAAGTGATCTATTGAGTTGCGTTCTGTGCAGACGTCAAATACAAATACCCCATCTGGCTTGAGAATACTGGCAATTGATTCTAGGGCTGTATGTACATCTGATGGTGTCATTAAATAGTTGAAACTGTCATACAGACATGTTGCGGCGTCGAACGGGCCCATGTTCACAAGTTCGCGTAGGTCGCCCGTCGCAAAATGTACGGTGTGCTCAATCGAATTTGCCTTACTCTGTGCAATGTCGACCATCGCTCCTGATCTATCGACGCCGGTTACCTTGTAGCCCAATTTGCTGAACTCCAGTGTATTGTTACCCGTGCCACATGCCAAGTCAACAAGCGACTGAGGCTTGTTGCCGAATTTTGTAAGCAATTTATGGACGTAACCCGACCATTCCACATAGTCTACGTGTCTCATGACGAAATCGTAAATTGTGGCGAGTCCGTCGTACGGCTTTCGCTGTGGCGAAACAACGTCCACTGTTAATACTCATTCATCGTCATCGAAGCCCAAAATTTCGTATCTCTGCCGTCGATGTTTGTTTACGATACGTACAAAGTTAGATCTGCGACCTTTGGGTACGGATCTCGAGGGAATATCAACTATCTCTGCCTCGATAAGTACTTCGTCTAAATCAAGAGTCAGGATTTCACCTTTTAACAGCCTTCGCGATGGCTTGGCGACAACTCCTGAAATGGTTACGTGTCCGTTTTCACAGGCGATTTTGGCTTGACTCCTTGCCGAAAATAAGCCCACATTTTTCAGGAAAGCGTCGAGTCTAGACATGGAAAATCGCTGTGGTCCAAATTGAGTGCCTCTTTGACACTCTAACCGCGTTCACCGACCGAGGGGGATTCTTCGGCCGGGTTGTTCTCAGCTTCATGAGGATTCCATAGGAATTTTTCTTCGTCGAGACGTTTTTCGACGTAAATTTCAGATTTAAGATCATTGATTAACTCATCCATAAGTTCGCCAATGCGTTCTTCGCGGACCAGCGTTTCGAGTGTCGCATGGTCGTCATTTATCTTCAGAATATGTCCATCATTTTCCAGTAGAAAGGGACGTGTAATTTCTCCGAGCTTCAGATGGCTGAGATGGGCCTGTAAAAATGGTGGAATTTGCTGTTTGTCGAGAATTTGCCACAAGCCGCCGGCCCGGGCACTCTGCGGGTCTTCCGAATATTCTGTAGCAAGTTGGGCGAAATTTTCTCCTCGCAGGATACGCTCGCGCAATTCCTCCAATCGAGATACAGTACGCTCACGGTCGTTTAAGTTGATTTCCGCTTTAACTAGAATATGACTCGCGCAAAGTTCCGTTTCTCGCTTTTCGCGCAAGCGTATCAAGTGAAAACCATGTTTGGTCCGTACTGGTTGCGAAATTTCATTGGGTCTAAGTTCCAAGGCCGCCATTTCGAATTCTGGCATCAGCATTCCCAGATCAAAACATCCAAGGTCACCGCCCGTTTCCGATGTACTGGGATCTTCCGAAAACTTACGTGCTAACTCTTCAAAATCACTGCCTGTTTCAATATCCTGCTGCAAACCAGAAATTTTCCCCATCGCTTTGGTTAAAACGTCTGGCGACGGGTTTACCTTGATGTTGATTTGGCTGATTGAAATTTTAGGCGGTAGGGTGTCTTTGTGAGCTTTACGAAATAATTCGACATCACCTCTTGTGATAAAACTTCGATAAGCGAGTTGTCCAAGCATTTGTTCGTACAGCATCCTATTTTGGATTTGTTTACGGTAACGAATTTTAAGCTGTCGTTCACTGATACCTGTGCGTTGCAGCATGTCGTGGAATTCGGCCGGTGTAATGCTGTCCTTGATGCGTCCAAGTTCTGCGTTGAGCAAGTCGTCGACACGGGAAAAGTCAATCTCAATGCTATCTTGTTTTGCTTTAAGCACAATTATCTGTTCGTCGATCATTGAATCGAGAGTCCGTTCGCGATAAACCGCTACTTCCTCCGGCTCGATAAAACCGAGTCCTTGTTGTTGCAGTTCCAAACTGAGACGAAGATTGAGTTCCGACCAAAGAATTACCTGATCGTCTACGACTGCAACGATGCGATCGAGTAATTCGGGTGCTGCCATCGCCGGACGCAATACAGAGACGAGCAATACTAAAGACGCTGCGGCGACTTGGAGGCGCGTTATTCTTTTTAAAAGAGGTTTCATAATGTTTTTGATTCGGAAATTAGTAGGATCCAATTCGGTGATGTCAACTTCAGTGAGGGAATATTTTCCAGTCGTGTCGAGTCTTTATATCTCCGATGAGTTCCTCCAGTCGGGTTTGGTATTTCCCCACAACCAATGCCTCCACAATTTCCATGCGCACCTGTTGTAATTCTTTAATACTTCCAGCGGGTTCATGGGCCAGGACACGAAAAATATGATAGCCGCGTTCAGTGGAGACAGTTTTAGATATCATTCCAAGTGGTAAGCCGTAACATTTTTCCCAAAATTGGGGCATAGAGGTAGCAGTGAAATAACCGAGATTGCCGCCAGACATTTTTGTTTCTTGGTCTAACGAGTAATCTTTTGCGGCTTTTTCGAAATCATCCCCTTGCAGCAAATTTTGCCGAAGAGACTCGGCATCTCGTTTGGTCGATAGCAAAATGTGTTGAGCTTTTATCTCGTCTTCGGACCGTTCAAAGTTTTTTTTATTATCCACATAGTAAACAGACAGCTCTTTATCACTGATATCCGAAGGACGATTTCCAAACACGCTGTCGAGAAAAGCGGCGACGACAAGATCGCGGCGTGCCTGCTCTATCAGGCTATAAACAAGAGCATTTCTGTGTACGTTGCGTTCAGTTGCTTCTTGATACAAGAGTTCTTGGCTGACCCACTCTTCTATAAATTGAGTTCGCTCAGCGGCTGACCTTTGGTCATCTAGCTGATCCGGTAATCGGTCATCCAGTTCCGCTTTTGTAAGCACCACTTCATTGACGCGCGCAACAAGTTCCGATTTTTCGGATTGCGGTGCACAGGCAATAAGCAAGGTAGTCCACAAGCCCACAACGACCAGTAGATATTTCATACTAACTCCTGCAAAACGGTTTTGGCTTTTTCCAGGCGTTCCTGTTCATCATCGGCGCGCAGAAATGTTTCGATTGACATGCCCTTTGCAACATCAAATTCAAGATCTACCGAGCTTTTTTCCACCATACATTTAATCTCTGCAGGCGTAATCTGCAATTCTTCCGGAAAAATCATGCGAAACCGAGATCGTTCCAACTGTACAGATGCTAACCTTAATTGACGAGAGAGAATTCTGATTTCCATGATGTTCATCAGGGCTCGAGCCTGCCATGGCAAACGTCCAAAACGGTCCTGCAATTCTTCCTGAATTGCGAGTAAGTCGACAATTCGCCGTGTGTCCGCAAGACGCTGATAAAAATTCATCTTGAGATCTGCGTCTGGGATGTAATCCTCGGGAATATAGCCAGTAGCCGCGATTTGGATGTCCGGTTCAACCAGAGATTCTAATTCTTCCCCTTTGAGTTCCCGAACGGCTTCGTCTAACAAACGGCAGTACAGATCAAAGCCGACGGCGTGAATGAATCCGTGTTGTTGTGATCCTAAAAGGTTTCCCGCGCCTCGGATTTCCATGTCTCGCATAGCGATGTTGAATCCCGAACCTAAATCCGCAAACTCCTCTATTGCACGAAGTCGCAAGCGGGATTTACGGGTCAATTGTTTGCCTTTTGGTACAAGTAAGTATGCGTAAGCCCGTTCTTTGGAGCGCCCTACCCGTCCCCTTATCTGGTAAAGTTGCCCCAAGCCCAACCTATCAGCGCGATTTACGAGAACAGTGTTTACGGACGGAATATCTATTCCGGACTCTATGATCATTGTGGTGATTAGGCAGTCGTATTTTCGCTCTAAAAAATCGAACATGATTTTTTCTAGTGTTCGAGATCCCATCTGTCCGTGGGCGACTGCAAAACGGACAGATGGCAACAAATTTTGTAAAAACTCTGCCAAACTATGTATTGATTGCACTCTATTATGGACGAAGTAAACTTGCCCTCCGCGAGCAATTTCACGCTGGATAGCGTCAGCAATGCGTTCTTCGTTAAATGCGATGATTTCAGTGTGAATGGGTAGGCGGTCTTGAGGAGGTGTATTGATTATCGACATGTCACGTGAACCCATGAGCGACATGTGTAAGGTTCGTGGAACAGGAGTAGCAGTCAGCGTGATAACATCTACGAGACGTTTTATTTGTTTTAATTTTTCTTTGTGCTTGACACCGAATCTTTGTTCTTCATCGACCACCAACATACCTAAGTTGCTAAATGTCACATCTTTTGACAGGATGCGGTGCGTTCCGATCAAGATGTCAACCTTACCATCTTTAAGACGCTGGGTAATACTCTTCAGCTCTTTAGGCGTACGGAATCGACTCATGACTTCAATTCGTGCTGCGGTTTGGGACATGCGTTCGCAGAATGTCTGGTAGTGCTGCTGTGCCAATATGGTCGTTGGAACCAACACGGCGACCTGCTTTCCGTCGCACACGGCTTTGTATGCCGCGCGAATCGCCACTTCCGTTTTCCCGTAGCCAACATCACCACATACTAGACGATCCATAGGATGGGGTGCTTCCATATCATTTTTAACTTCTTCAACGGTGCGCAACTGGTCAGCTGTCTCTTGGAAGGGGAAAGACGCTTCCAACTCTCGCTGCAGTGGAGAATCAGGAGAGTATGTGAAGCCAGCCCGTGTTTTGCGCTCAGCATACAATTGGATCAACTCGCGTGCCATCTTGAATATTTCTTCTTTGGTACGTTGCTTAAGTTTTTCCCAGGCATTACTCCCGAGTTTATTTAGTATTGGCGGTTGTGCTTCCGAACTGGAGTATTTCCGCAGGCGGTCAAGCTGTTCAACGGGGACAAACACTTTGTCGTCTGATTGATAACTTACTTCCAAGCAGTCGTGGTCGCGTCCACTAAGAGTCAATCTCCGTATTCCCCCGTATCTACCGACTCCGTGGTCAACATGAACAACGAAATCGCCGACTGAAAGAGCCTCATGGGAAGCAATTGTCTTAGACCCTTTGAAGCGGCGATAGCGGAAGCGTTGTTTTTGGCGACTGAATATTTCGTGATCGTTGAGTAGGGCTATCTTAGCCTCGGGAGAAATAAAACCACGATGCAAGGTACCAAGGCCAAACGACAGTTGGTCTGATCCGTCATTAAGAATTTCTTCTAACCTGCTTGACTGACCTTGCGTTTCCGAGAGAATGTGTATTTCATATCCTGAGCTCTCAAGAGTTTCGATTTCGCGGCGCAGTACCTGCAATTCACCTTGGACAGCGTGAGGTTCGCGACTTTCGAAGTGCACTGATTGATCGGCAGATTCTATCGGCGCTTGCAAAAGGCTAACTTCTTTATCCAAACAGGTTCTCAGCCAGTCGAAGTCGCGCGTCAAATTTGAAGGTGGTACGTAGAGGTCTTGATTTTGACGCTTTTCGAAATCGCTTACAGAAGTTTTCAGTGCTTTTTCTATCTGGTTTTTGAATTCTTCTGATTCGTCGCAAAAAAAGATGGGTTGGCGAAGGTATTCGAAGAGGCAGTTATCACGACCATAGAGCACCGCCATGTACATCTCGATTCCCTCAAGCGAGCTGCCGAGTTCGAGCTGGTCTTTCAAATAATCGAGGGAGACTCCACACTCCTGTTCGGCTTTCTCTAAAGCACTGACGTAATTCGTATACAGCGGTGGGTGCATTAATAATTCAGTAGCTGGCAAAACGTGCGCAAATTCGACAGGATGAAGAGAACGTTGAGTTGAGATGTCGAAATGACGGAGGGCTTCAATATCATCGCCGAAAAATTCGATTCGCAAGGGATGTTCATGGCCGAATGGACAGATGTCAACAATGTCTCCACGAACGCTAAACTGGCCAACTCCATCAACCATAGGAACTCGTTCAAAACCAGAGTTACTCAGGTGTAAGGCGATTTTTTCAGGGGCCACCTCATCGCCAACATGGATTTCTAATGTGCCTTCTTTGAGGGCGTTTGGTGGAATTACCGGAGTGACCAAAGCAGCGGCCGGTGCAATAGTGATTGTGGGTTCTTGTGACGCCAAGCGGGCTACTGTTTCGATACGCAGGCGCGTGATTTCTTCAGACGGCGAGCGACGGTCGTAGAGATTAACGTCCCAGGCCGGGAAATATCGTACAATCTCTTCCCCGGCGATTGCCTGCAGATCATCCCGCCAGCGTTCTGCCCGATCTTCATTACTCGTAACAACCAATAGTGGCTTGTTTAGCGTCCGTGAAACATGGGTTATTAGGAAGGCCGCCAGTGTCGTCGGCAATCCGTGAAGCAGTATTTCCCGCTCGCCCTGCCTCAAGCGATGAATTGTTTCTTTAAACCCTTCGGTATGTGCGGTCTTTCGGGCTATTTGATCAAGAGAAGGTGTTTGAGTCATAAACGAAAACAACAATCGAGCGGCGATTTTGCTGTCGCCGTAGAATGGATGGCTTTACTAATTTAGTTCAGAATAGAGTGTGCGAGGCTTCGGAGGGGAAGCACTGAATGCGTCAAAGATAACGGGGTGGTTCAAAGAGCGCCAATTGACAAAACTTGCCTCCGTTGATCGAGAACCGCAAATCTATCGTCCAAATTGATGGTTTGTTAAGTCGCCAACGGAGGTCCACTGGGAACGTTGATCCGCTGACGCACATGAATTTCTGGATGGTGAATGGCAGTGAATGTTGCACTGAGGTATTCGCCGAGGTGAATCGAACCTTCGATAGTGCTGTTTGTGACTGTGCCCGAGAATATGAAGTCTATGCTATCGCCTGGTTGATTAAAAACACTGCGCAATGTAACGGAGCTGCCCTCTACTGTACCACAGATGTCCTGAATTGATTGATCGCTTTCGTGCCTGCCTTCAATCCAGTTGCCGTCTTGGCGCAAATTCCAGCGATGGTTACTTGTGCTAGTAAAATAATTTACGGTAACGGCCCATTCACCATCAACGTCGGCTGTGGCATCTTTGAGATCTGTTGGTCGCTTGCATCTCTTAGTGTTGAGAGTTTCGCACAAACGTTCAATGACAACGTTTTTATTCCCAGGTTGCATTTGACTAGGATTGATGCTAATACTCGAATGACCATCGCGGTCAAAGCTGCCGATTGCAATCCTAGGGCTAGTTTGCGCAAAGTTTTCGGCAATCTCGTTGCCTGTTATGTGCAACTGGTCCGGTTTCCAGGAGATTACAAGACTTGGAGCACGGTTGATTAGACCTTCCGGTTCTAATACCTCCCATGAAACGGCTGCGTTTTCA
>TARA_B100000686_G_scaffold281224_1_pt1 | contig 10955 bp, 7 predicted proteins | sample TARA_B100000686 | Tara Oceans TARA_B100000686 (sample SAMEA2622733) | marine metagenome | biome: marine biome (ENVO:00000447); feature: marine epipelagic mixed layer (ENVO:xxxxxxxxx); material: "saline water (ENVO:00002010), including plankton (ENVO:xxxxxxxx)" | depth 150 m
GGTCTGCAATAAAAGTAATTTGTTCATCGTATTTCCTGCCATCAATATGGGGAGATAATTTATCAAGCAAAGAGCAAATGGTATGAACAATATCAATGTTAGTTTTCTCATTCCAACCACCTATATTGTAGGTTTCACCAGGGGTTCCTGCTTCTAGCGTCCGACAGATAGCATCACAATGATCTTTTACATACAGCCAGTCACGGATTTGTTGGCCATCACCGTAAATAGGTAATGGTTTATTTGAAAGGGCATTTATAATTATTAGAGGGATTAGTTTCTCTGGAAATTGAAACGGGCCATAATTATTTGAGCAGTGGGTGGTAAGAACTGGCAGTCCATATGTTTTATGGTACGCCCGTATTAAATGATCACTTGCTGCTTTGCTGGCTGAGTAAGGACTGTTAGGTTCATAAAGATGATTTTCATCAAAGGCCTTGTCTTTACTTGAAAGAGAACCGTAGACTTCATCTGTTGAGACATGAAGGAAGCGAAACTCTTTTTTCTTATTATTTTTTAATTCGTCCCAATAATTCCGTGTGGCTTCTAATAATTGGAAAGTGCCTACAATATTAGTTTGTATAAAACTATCAGGTTCCTCAATAGAACGATCTACATGGCTCTCAGCAGCAAAATTTATAATAGCGCGTGGCTTAAATCTAGCAAGTAAGCTAATGATTAAGCCGGAATCGCAAATGTCACCTTTAATGAAGTAATATCGTTTATCCTCTTCTAGGGAGGCTAGATTTTCTAGGTTTCCTGCATAAGTTAATTTATCCAGATTTATGATTTTTTCGTCAGATTGTGCAAGCCAATCTAATATAAAATTTGCACCAATAAACCCAGCGCCTCCTGTTACTAATATCATTTTCTGTCCTTCAGTTATCTTTGTTCTTAATCGTAGTATTTTTTGATATCTCTACGGCTATTATTTTAACTAACAGTAATTAAAATCGTTATAATTTTGTTTGGTCTGGTCTGCTTATTCTTTGACGATATGCTATCAAATAATAGTATATTACAGTGCTGAACAACATTGAGGTATTATAATTTGAGCGATTTCTTTGATTCAGTTAGAATTCGTTTTTCTCAGGCGCGTAGCTCAGTTGGTTAGAGCACCACCTTGACATGGTGGGGGTCGTTGGTTCGAATCCAATCGCGCCTACCAATTTTTAGAATTTATTCCTGTTTTAAGCTATTTTATTTTTAATAAATAGAGAATTCAGTATAGGTGAGACCATTCCTCAAAGATCGCTATTCTGGTAGTCTACATGCTAGATTGTTCTCTGCTAAGCTTGACTAGATGCAATTATTGTTGACTGAGACTAAGATTTTGTCGGCTGTTTATTAATATGATCTGGTTCTAAAATTAGAAAATGACGCATATTTTTTAATCTCGCTGTAAGAATTTTATCTTTATATGTTCCAATTCAGATTATTAAAACAATCAAATAATTAGTAAATTACTATGCGTATTTTATCAACCTATTTTATGGTTTTTCCTCGGCGAAGCATATATGTGCTGATCGCATTTTTGGCAGCGGGTGTCGCAGAGGGGCTAAGCTTAACCGCTCTTCTCCCTTTGCTGTCGATTGCTGTAGGAGATCCAACAGACTCGAGTCTTGGGAAAATTATTGTAGAGACACTAAATAATTTCAATATCACTCCAACGATAGGTTCAATGTTATTAATTATTGTTGGTGGAATAGTTCTTAAAAACCTATCTTTACTTATAGCAAACAGACAAATTGGGTATACCGTAGCGAATATTGCAAGCAAGTTACGGATAGAGCTTATCGAAGCAATGTTTGCTAGTCGTTGGCAGTATTATCTACGCCAGTCAACAGGATCGCTTGCTAATTCTGTTGCGACAGAAGCAATGCGTGCAGCTAATGGTTTTGAGCATAGCTGTGCTGTATTTTCTCTACTAGTACAAGTGTTCATTTACATTGTAATCGCCCTATTTGTTTCATGGCAGGCAGCTTTAACTACATTTGCTATTGGTTCTATTTTCCTGTTATCAATGAATCGCCTAATACGTATGACGAAGAAAGCTGGTTCAAAACAAACACGTTTATTAAAAGAGTTATTGTCTTATCTATCTGATGTGTTGGGATCAGTGAAAGCATTAAAGGCCATGGCACGAGACAATATGTCGGATATTATTTTGCGGACTCAGGCTAGGCAGTTAGAGAAAGCTACTCGGCGTGAGGTAATGAGTAGAGAAAGCCTAAAGGCCTTGCAAGAACCAATATTAACCATTCTTACATGCAGTGGGCTATATGTTGTTTTAGTGGTATGGGGGCTCTCTCTTCCAGAAGTAGCAGCCATGCTCATTTTATTTGTTCGTTTATTAACTGTATCTACTAGAATGCAGCGTCGTTACCAGCTTCTTGTAGCAGAAGAGAGCGCTTATTGGTCAATACGTGAACAATCTGGGAAAGCAATTTCTTTTGCTGAAGTGGATACGGGAACTCTACATCCCACCCTTAAAAAAGGAATCAGTTTTCAGGGAGTCTCTTTTAATTACGGTACAAAAATTATATTTAAAGATTTGAATATTGAAATTTCCGCAAATTCTTTTTCTACGGTTACAGGTTCTTCTGGGATTGGAAAGAGTACGCTTGTAGATATTATTAGTAGGCTGCTCGAGCCAGAATCTGGAAATATATTTGTTGATGGCGTGCCTTTGCATGAAATTAACCTTAGGGAATGGAGGCAAATGATAGGGTATGTTCCCCAGGAAACCATTCTATTACATGATACTGTTATGAGTAATATCCTTGTGGGCACACCTGATCTCACTCAAGTTGATGTTGAACGGGCTTTGCATCAGGCTGGCGCATGGGATTTTGTCAGTAACCTTCCAGAAGGTCTGCATACAATTGTTGGTGAGCGTGGTAGTCTTTTATCAGGTGGACAGCGACAACGTATAGCAATTGCTAGGGCACTTGCTCACCAACCTAAACTTTTGTTACTTGATGAGCCAACTAGTGCGTTAGACTTAGAGACTGAGGAGGCTATTTGTAAAACATTAGAGAGTCTCAAAAATAGTCTTACAATTATAGCGATATCTCATCAGCCCACTTTAGTAAATGCTTCGGATCATGTTATTAAAATTACCAATAAGAATGCTGAATTAATGTAATAGTTAAAATTCAGTGAGTGTTGAGTAGTCAGTAAGTATAAATCTGTATAATAAAATAACTTAGGTCTGTACAGTAAAATATTGGGTATAGTTTATAGAATTCAGAGGCTATAAGTGACTATGTGTTCAATATATAGCTTTGTGATTTAATTAACGCCCATAAACATCTTCAAAACGAACAATATCGTCTTCTCCTAAATATGAACCGGATTGTACTTCTATCATTTCGAGTACTCCTGGACCAGGATTTTTGAGGCGGTGTCGGGTACCAAGAGGAATGAAAGTAGACTCGTTGACGGACACAAGATATTCAGAGTCTCCACATGTTACTTGCGCGGAACCACGCACTATAATCCAGTGTTCAGCACGGTGGTAATGCATCTGTAGTGATAATGAGGCACCTGGATTTACTGTAATATGTTTAACTTGAAAGTGTTTTCCAGTATCAACACAGTCATACCAACCCCATGGTCGAAATACTTTTCGATGTGCTTGCCCTTCAGTACGATTCTTCTGATTTATCTTGTCAACAATTTCTTTGACATCCTGAGTTTTATTTTTTTCTGCTATCAGAATGGCGTCAGGTGTTTCCACTACTACTAAATTTTTAGTGCCTATACAAGTAACTAAACGGTTTGTTGATATAGATAAAGTATTTTGGCAGTTGTGTAATAACACATCACCTTGTGATACGTTTCCCTCCTTATTTTTTGGAAGTATTTGCCATAGCGACTCCCAAGAACCAATATCAGACCAGCCTGCTGAGAGAGGTTTTATTAAACCTATTGGAGATGATTGCATTTCTGTTCCAATATTTTCCATAATGGCATAATCAATAGAGTCTGATGGGCACTGTGTAAATATTTTCTTTTCCGGTCGTAAGAATTCACCATCAATTGAATGTTGATCCCATGCTTTTTGGCAGGCTTTGAGAATATCTTTTCGATAATTGCCAATAGCTGAAATCCACACTGAAGCACGTACCATAAATAACCCACTATTCCATAAATAAGAACCTGTATCCAGATAAGATTGTGCTGTTTTGGAGTCTGGTTTTTCAACAAAACGTTCAATATATAAAGTGCCATCCTTATCATATTCTGACCCAGATTTGATATATCCATAACCGGTCTCTGGAGAGTCTGGTGTAATACCAAAGGTAACTATTGCGCCATCTAAGGCTAATTTCATACTTTTTTGGATCGTTTCTTGGAATGATGGTATGTCCATAATCATATGATCTGCTGGCATTACTAATAGGACTGGGTCTTCATTTTTTTTGGTCGCAGATAGTGCGGAAATTGTTAGAGCCGGAGCAGTATTTCTTCCTTCAGGCTCGAGTATGATAGAGGCATTTTTACTTATTACTCTCAGCTGTTCAGCTACTATAAAGCGATACTCCTCATTACAAACTACTATTATTTGCTTAGTATTTGTATCAGCAAGCCCTTCTGTTCTTCGAATTGTGGACTGCAATAAAGAATTATTTCCATCTAGTAGCTGTAGCAATTGCTTAGGGTGCTGTTCACGGGAGAGTGGCCAGAGTCGTGTACCAGAGCCACCGCAGAGAATTACAGGGGTCAATGAATGCATTATGGATCCTTATATTAGCAATACAGTAATATATTAATAACTATATGGGTATTATTTGACACATAAATTACATTTAATTGTTTATAGTAAAGGTTTAATTATTGGCTCAATCTTTTCTCGTGTAATACGACCAACATGAGTGCTAGCAATCTCACCATTACGATTGAAAATGACAGTAAATGGTAATACTGCATGGTGATTGCCGGCAGCTTCAGCAAGTTCCATGGCTTCCATGCCTCCTAAAAGAACAGGATAATTGACACCTATTTCATTACTATATTGCTGAACTTTATTTTTCTGATCTGTTGCTATACCGATAAAAAGCAGACCTTGATCACGTAACTCGTCTTGAAGTTCAATGAATTCTGGCATTTCTCTTCGACAAGGCTCGCACCATGTTGCCCAGAAATTTACTATTAGAACTTTACCTTTCCATTGTGAAATAGGCTGGTTTTGTCCTTGTAGGTCAGGTAAATTGGTGGCCAGAATTAATCTGGCACCATCATTTACTACAAGCTTATTTTGGGTTATAGATTTTTTGTCTTTATTGATTCTTGTGTCTTGCAGTAGTAGTCCTAGGTATATGGAAAGTGCTGCTACACCTATATATAAAAATGATTTTACAAGTATATTCATTTAAATTAATACAGCATCTAAAATGGAAAGAAATTCCTTTTTATTTTGATAACCAATGGTTCTAGCATCATAAATTTCACGGCCATGGGAGTCAAAAAATAGAATTCCAGGGGGGCCAAATAGCTTAAAATGCTTAAGAAGAGCCTCGTCTTCAGCTGTACCTTCAGTTACATCAACTTGTAGTAACACTACATCTTTAAGCCTATTTTTTACTTTCGGGTCAGTAAATGTGAAACGCTCCATTTCTTTACATGAAATACACCAATCAGCATAAAAATCTAGCATTACATATTTATTCTGTGACTCATTAATATGTTTATTAAATTCTGCTAAAGAGCTTACTCGTTGAAATGGGAGGTGTTGAGATTCAATACTTCTTATTTTATTAATGTTATTTCCATTTGTGCTAGTTATATTTATTTTAGCAAGAGGTTGTAGAATATCACGACTACCAGATAGAACTCCTGCTAATAAGGAAATACCTAACAGTAAAGAAATGATGCCAATTCCTTTTAGGAGTTTACGAAAACCAGAAGATCCTGAAGGTAAAGAATCAATAGCATTTAAATAAATGGCAGATATTATTAGTAGAGTAGCCCACATCAACATATGGATAGCTGCTGGAACTACTGGGGATACCAACCAGATTGCCACACCTAGTAACAGAACACCAAAGAAATGTTTTATGGATTCCATCCAAGGCCCTGTTTTTGGTAGGAGTGCGCCAGCTGATGCACCCAGAACTAGAAGTGGAATACCCATACCTAGTGCCATGGCAAATAGAGAAGATGCGCCAAGTACTACATCTTTGGTCTGGCTGATATACAGTAGTGCCCCTGCTAATGGGGCAGCAACACAGGGGCCTATAATAAGTGCAGATAGAGCCCCCATTCCAAAGACACTTGTTAAATGTCCACCTCTTAATTGTCCTGTTTCTTTAGAGAGTTTATTTTGTATCGAATTTGGTAACTGTAGTTCATAGAATCCAAACATGGATAATGACAAAGCAACGAATATAAGTGAAAAACCTCCAAGCACCCAAGCATTCTGTAGGGCAACTGATAACATTGCACCAGAAAGCCCGGCTGCCACCCCTGCTGCAGAGTAAGTAAGAGCCATTCCTATAACATAGGCTAATGCTAGGATAAATCCATGGCTTTTAGTAATGGTTTTACCACTATTTACAATTATTCCAGATAAGATTGGAAACATAGGAAATACACAGGGTGTGAAAGAAAGTAAAAGGCCAACACCAAAGAAACTTACAAGGATGAACCAGAAATCTCCATCCTCAAACATTTTCCCAATTTTTATTGATTCAGACTCAATAGAACGACGGTTATCTGGAAGACTGAGTAATTCTGATTTAGATTTTACTTGTTCAGCTTTAGAATCAGTTAATGCTATTGCTTCATCGCTTACTGAATCTGCTAGTGCTGTAACTACAGATTTTGCAACTGGAATAGTTAGTTTTATTATTTTTTCAATTGGCGCATAGCACACACCTATTGGTTCATTACATCCTTGATAAGTCGCCGCAATGGTAAATTGGGTTGCTGCTGGCACTTCACGTTTCAAAGAAATTACAGCCTGGAAAGGTTTGTAATATACTTCTGTTTGGCCAAAGGTTGGATCGTTCTTAATTTTCCCTTTTGGCACAGAGATATTTTCTATTAATATTTCTGTATTTTTTGGTTTAAATGAAATTTTATCCTTATATAGATAATAGTTTTTTGCCGGTTCAAATTCAGCAATTAAAGTGTTCCCATTACGCGCTTTGATTGTGAGTTTAAAAGCTTGATCAGGTGGTAGTAGCTCCTCATTTTCTTGCTCAGTTTGTGAAAAGCCAGCACCAATTTGTTTTAATTCAGACAATATATCTAATGACTTTTTCTCTTCAGAATAAGCATTGAGACTCGTCATACAAAATAGTAATAATAATAGTCTAATCAAATGCATGGATAAGCTAGTATATTTAATTTTTATTTGAGATTGCTGTTTCATCTAAGATCCACTGTAAATATGCAGGCAGACCGCCATTTATTGGGACAGTAATAATTTCGGGTAGTTCGTCTGGGTGTATTTCTTTTATTGTGTTTTCTACCTCATTATAGTGAGGCGCTAAAGTTTTAATAAATATTGGCAGCTCATTTGTAGCTTCGATCTTATCTTGCCACCGATAGAATGATGTGCTTTTAGCCTGTACATTAACGCAAGCAGCTAGCTTCTTACTAATTAATTTTTCAGCTAATCTCAAGGCGGTTTCTTTATCCGGTAGATTAGTTATAACAAGTATAGGATTCATGAAATTATTTAAAATTCTTATTTAGCAGAAGAATTCTACCTTCTTTCTGATTCGGCTGCTTTGTCCTCAGAAATACCTTGAGATACGGTAGGGTAACGAAGGTTTATATACAGCTCATTTTTTATGCGTTTATTTGTCAGTCTTCTTGATTCCTCCATAAATGACAACATGCTATTAGAAATATGCTTATGTGCTTTGCTGCGAGCAATACGAGGTGGGCGTGGCATATCAAAAAAATCAGCAATCAGATCAAAATATTCTCCCATTTTTAAATTGGAGTCATCGCAAGCATTGTAAATTCTTCCCGGTTTTGCGTAGCGTAATGCTGCAAAAATAATATACACAAGGTCATTAGCATGGATACTATTAGTATAGCAATCGTCTTTAGGAATTAGTATTGGAGCACCTTCACGTATGCGTTTTAATGGTAAGCGCTCAGTAGCATAAATGCCTGGTACACGTAGAATCGAGACATTTATATGATTACGTAACCCCCAATTGCGTAGTTGTTTTTCTGCATCAGCTCGCCGTATTGAGCGATCCATGTGTGGTTTAATTGGGTGTGTTTCAGGTGTCAATTCGCCATTACAATCACCATATACACCACTGGTGCTGATGTAAATAAATCGTTGTGGTAAAATCTTATTTGAGGTTACTCTTTTTGTCAGTGATGCTAATAGGTTTGTGATACGTTTATCTTGTTTTCCGTGTTTAGGTGGTGGTGCTAGATACAATATGGCATGAGCTATTCCTGCAAGTTTATTAAGGGTTTTTGGTTTATCGAGATCACCAGTCATAGGGATAATTCCATGTTGTCGAAGCTTAGGGGCATTCTCTGGGTAACGACATAGGCCTATAAGTCGGTAATGAGAGCGTAACAATGGGGTTGAGCGTAATGCAATATCACCACATCCGATAAGTAGGAGAGTTTGTTTCATAATGACCTATGTTATTTTCTATTAGTTCTTAGTTAATCTGTCAATAATTCAATGTCTTATCAAATCACTATTAATCCTGGTGGCCATATTTTCAATGTGAAAACTGGAGAAACTGTTCTTCAGGCTGCTTTACGAGAGGAATTTTCACTTCCATATGGTTGTCGTAATGGTGCCTGTGGTTCTTGCAAAGGTAAAATCATACAGGGAAAGGTAGATTTTGGCAGGTTTAATGAAGATACTTTAACAGAAAAAGAGAAACAGGCAGGTATGGCTCTATTTTGTTGTGCCCGGCCATTGTCTGACTTAATAATTGAATGTCGGGAGATAGGAGAAATGAAGGGTGTAAGAATTAGGAGATTTCCTTGTCGAGTACAGAAATTGGAGCAAGTAGCACCAGAAGTTATGTTGATCTCCTTGAAACTGCCAGAGAATGAGAGGTTGCAGTTTCTTGCCGGACAATATATTGATATTTTGATGAAAAATGGTAAGCGTAGAAGTTTTTCTTTAGCCAATGCCCCACATGATGATGAATTGCTTCAGCTTCATGTGCGTAATTATCCCGGTGGTGTTTTTGCGGAACATGCATTCTCAACTATGAAAGAAAAGGATATTCTTCGTTTTGAGGGGCCATTTGGGACATTTCTTCTTCATGAAAATTCAGATAAGCCTATTATTTTTGTTGCAAGTGGGACAGGTTTTGCTCCGGTTAAAAGTATTCTTGAGCATATTTTCCATATTACTAAGACACGTGGGAATGACCGGCATATGGTTCTTTATTGGGGTGCTCGTACCAAGGCTGACCTTTATTTGGCTAATTTGGCTGGAAGTTGGCAGCAAAAGCATGACAATTTCTCCTTTATTCCAGTTTTATCAGAAGCGTTACAGACAGATGATTGGTATGGGAGAACTGGGTTAGTGCATGAGGCTGTATTAGAAGATTTTGATAGCCTCTCAGGCTACCAAGTATATGCTTGTGGATCACCAATAATGGTGGGTGCGGCCCGAAAGGATTTTATTAATCTGCGTAATTTACCAGAAAATGAGTTTATTTCCGATGCATTTATTCCTTCTCCATCTGATAAAACAGGCTAGTTAAAATTAGTTTTTATTGATTAAAACCTTAGTAGGGATAGTGTCAATGGTTTTACCAGATAAAGTTCCTGATCCTGGATTTTGTGATGCTTCAAGGCCTTTAGTATAGTGATCTTTAGCAATTTCAGGCTTACCGGTCTTTTCATTTAATAAAGCCAGCATGAGATGCGCCTCGTAGCTTGATTTTACCGAAAGACTCGCTTCTAGATAGTTTTGTGCTTTACCCCACATCTCGCATTTTATACACAGCTTTCCAAGAGCAAGTAATAAATTAAAGTCTCTAGGGTAGAATTTTAACCACCATGTTTCCGCATATTCAATTTGTCTTATTACATTACCCTCCATACAATCTGCATAGATACTAACTAATTCTGAATTCCAATTTTTATCCAAGCTATTCTCAATTATCTTGGTTGCTGTTGCACAGTCACCTAACGCAATATATGATTGCGCTCCAAAATAAGCAATCGTACTATTTTCTTTTTCAATGGAAGGTATGTTTCTCCAATATCTTTTAAGTAATTGTTGATTCCAATTAATATTTTTAAAGTTCTCTAGGTGAGCACGGTGCCTTAATTCTTCTGCTTGAATTTTATTCAAAGCATTGCGTTTCGTCAGTTTATCAACCAAATCTAATACTTTTTCCCAATTATTGGCCTGTTGTTGTGCTTTTAATTCTAGCCGTAGTATTGCATTTTGTTGATTTTTCTCAACATTATTCAGAGTATATAAAATATCTAGTGCTTCTTCATAACGATTCTCATCCAGTAATAATTCAGATTTTGTAATAGCATATAAGGATTTCTCATCGGGTGCTTTGTTTTCTAGGACACTAATGAACCCATCTCGTTTAGATTCTTTATTTAGTTCGTGAGCAGACCGTGCTGCAATGGCAGCATTAATAGCAATAAATTCAGGAGATTCTTTAAATTTTAATGCTTTATTAGCAGTTTTTTCTGCCTTAATATAGCGCCCTTCCAAAAATTCTTTTATGGCATTAAGTAATGCTATATGTGCATTTTCATGGTTTTTCTTTATTCGGAATTTACGTATCTTTGATGGCAATCTAAGCGTGGCTATTACTATTCTTAATAGAAAATAGAAAATAGAAAATAATGTAATTAGGAGTACTAGCAGCATGTTAAGCGAAAGTTCAATACGATATTCTTGTGCTACCAGTAATACATAACCGCTATTATATTTAGTTGCAAATGCGATTATTCCTGCAGCTATAATTAATGTT
>TARA_B100000686_G_scaffold89349_1_pt1 | contig 10954 bp, 11 predicted proteins | sample TARA_B100000686 | Tara Oceans TARA_B100000686 (sample SAMEA2622733) | marine metagenome | biome: marine biome (ENVO:00000447); feature: marine epipelagic mixed layer (ENVO:xxxxxxxxx); material: "saline water (ENVO:00002010), including plankton (ENVO:xxxxxxxx)" | depth 150 m
ATGTCAATTACTACTTTAAAATTATCAGATAATCTTAAAAAAAATTTACTCGCAAAGACTGAATGTCCATTTTGGAATAATTAAGTAATTAGTAAAATTTTAAAATAACAATAAGATTATAAATAATAAATTAACTTATCTTATTATATTGAATTAAATTTGAGTACCAATTGATTGTTTTTGTCAGCCCCACTTTTAAACTAGTAGAAACTTTATAGTTTAAAATTTTTAAAATTTTTTTATTTGATATTTTTATTATACTTGGAGATCCTTTCATTTTAGATCCATGATTAATCAACTTCTTTTTTGATAATTTGCTTATTGTAGAAAAAATATTTCCTAAAGTACTCATTTGATGATTGTTTATATTATAAATCTGATTGGATGATTTGAATATTGATTTAATCATCATAATCACTGCATCGTCTATATACAAATTTGATCTAATTTGATTGAGTCCGCCATATACATCAATATGTTTATTTTTTAGAGATCTGAGAATAACTTGGTTTAAAACTCTTTCATCATTTAACTTTGCTCCAACCCCGTAGGTTAGACAAACTCTAAATATCAAATAATTTTTTATACAATTAATTATGAAAGACTCTCCAAACTTTTTACTTTCAATATATGATGATCTAGGATGATTTGTATTAGTTAAACCATTGCTTTCTTCGGTGCACAATTTTTTATTTCCTGAATATATTTCAGTTGAACTCATATAAATAAATCTTCCTTTATTTTTAAGTTTTTTACTTAAATCCATTAAGACATTTGAGTTTAATTTGTATGTGGAAGCTTTATATCTCAAAAATTTTGATGGCTGCCCATAACCAGCACAATGAAAAATTAAATCATATTTTTTATTATTTTTTATTTTGTGCTCAGTTAAATCTATTTTTATAAAATTTACTTTTTTATTTTTATTAAAATGTTTTTTTACAAAATTAAAAAGATAGGAGTTGTAAGTTCCATCGATAGTTATTTTAGTTTTTCTTTCTCTATTAATTTTATAAAAAAAAAATAATAAATTTAGTCCTATAATTCCTGATGCTCCTGTAATTAAAATAGATTTATTACGAAAAAAATTAATTTCTTTGGTTGAGATAGATTTAATGTCGATCCTATATAAATCATCAATTAATTTTTTTTCTAAATTTTTTTTATTTTCTCGAGTATTCATTTATTTTTTTTAAAATATTTTTTTCATCAAATTTCAAGTATTTATCTTGTTCAGATCTACTTCCATATTTATGAATTATTGTATCATCATAACTTATTGTGTGAGTGTTTTTATTAAAATATTTTTTTCTTAGTAGTCTTTCTAGAATATTTCCAAAGTATGGCTCTATTATTATAATTTTATTGTATTGCTTTATAAATTTAAAATTTGTTTTTTTTGAAATGCTGCTTACATAATAAATGTCAAAATTGTTAGATTTTATTTTTTTTGAATCAATTGAGCTTCCGACAATAATTATTAAATTTTTTTTATTATTTTTTTTTAAAAATCTATTATCAAACTTAGATTGGTCTATTTTTTTTTCTGAAATTCTAAAATAATTTACTGATCTATTATTATAATTTTTTTTAAGTAAATATTTAAATTCTTCAGCATTAGAAGGTATAAATAAATTTATGTCTTTATAATTTGATAAAACACTAATATCCTCAAAACAGTGATGCGTAGTACCTAGCTTTGGATAATCATTTGAAGCACCGACTGATATAATATTACAATTTAGTCTGTTATATACAAAATCTATTTTAATTTGATCTAAAGCTCTTAGTACTAAAAATGGAGTGATCGTATGAATTATTGGAATATATCCAGCTTTAGATAAGCCTGCTCCAAATCCAATCATAGATTGTTCCATTGTGCTCATATTAAAAATTCTATTTTTATAATTTTTAAAAATATTTCTGAATGAAAAAACACCAATATCACCTAATAGGCAAAATATTCTTTTGTCTTTTTTCATTAACCTTTCTACTGTAAGGGGGAAGGCTTTTCTCATAATTTTAGTTCTAATTTAAATTTTTTTAACTCTTCAGAAGTTGGTGCTTTGTGGTGCCAGGCAGGATTATTTTTCATTGTTTTTATTCCATAACCTTTAATTGTATTAGCAATTACAATATTAAATGATTTATTTTTCAAACATTTGTTAATTACACTATCAATTTTTGAAATATTATGACCATTTATTTCATGAATTTTATCACAATATACCGACAATTTTTTTTTAAGTTTAATAAATTTAATACTTCTAAAATCAGATTTATTTCTGTCTATTATTAGTAATAAATTTTTGATTTTGAAATTTTCAATTATATGCAAAGTTTCCCAAGTTGTGCCTTCCATCAATTCTTGATCTCCAATTAAGCAGATCACTTTTTTATTTATTTTTTTTTGTTTGAGGCCATATGCAAAACCTGCAGAATTAGGAAATCCATGCCCCAATGACCCTGTGGAAAAATTTAAAATTGGTAATTTTGTTGAGTCAGGATGTCCTCCTAATCTTGAATTAAACTTACCAAAAGAATTATAATCTTTTTTTGATAGTAATTTGAAATGTTGCATTACAGCATAAACGCCGATGGCAGCATGTCCTTTACTCAATATAAAATAGTTTTTCCGAATATATTTTTTGAAAATAATATAAAGTATTTCCAATATTGAAAAGGCACTACCTATATGACCTTCTTTTATATTAAAACAACTTTTTAAAATATTATATCTTATTAAATTAATTTCTTTTTTAATCATTATTTGATTAATTTCAAATCGCTCTCTACCATCTCACTAATTAATTTATCGAAATTTATTTTTGGTTTCCACTTTAGAATTTTTTTAGCCTTAGAGTAATTTCCTATTAAATTATGAACTTCGTTTGGTCTAAAATAAATTTTTTCTTGTTTAACAATTACTTGAGATTTTTTTATATACTGCATATTTTCTGTAGCTATAGCAAATTCCAAACCATCTTTATTTTTTTTCCATTTAGCTTTAATTTTTAATTTTTTTAAAACTAAATTTATAAGATCTTTAACAGAATAGTTTTTCCCTGTTGCTATAACAAAATCATCTGGTTTTTTACTTTGCAAAATTCTCCACTGTGCTTCTACAAATTCTTTCGCATGTCCCCAATCTCTTTTTGAATATATATTTCCTAAATAAAGACACTTTTGCTTTCCTTTTAATACTTTAATTAATCCTAATATTGTTTTTCTTGAAATAAAATTTTCCCCTCGTCTTGGTGATTCATGATTAAATAAAATACCGTTCGATGCAAACATCGAGTAAGCCTCTCTATAATTTTTAGTTATCCAATAAGAATATAACTTTGCTGTACCATATGGAGATGCGGGTTCAAATTTACTTTTTTCGTTATAAGGCTTGTCTGGGCTATTACCAAAAATTTCAGAAGTAGATGCTTGATAAAATTTCATTTTTCTTTTTTTATCAATTATCCTAATTGCCTCTAAAATTCTTAATGTTCCGATAGAATCTGTTTGAGCTGTATATTCTGCTAATTCAAAAGAAACTCCAACGTTGCTTTGTGCAGCCAGGTTATATATTTCATGAGGTCTAATTTGATCAATTAAATTAAATACATTTGAAAAATCTGTAACATCTCCATACTTAAGAATTAAATTAGGTTTTAAATGAAAATCTTCATAAATATGATCTATCCTAGTAGTATGAATGAGGCTTGTTCTTCTTTTTACTCCATAGACTTTATATTTTTTTTTTAAAAGAAGTTCGGCTAAATAGGATCCGTCTTGACCAGTAATACCAAATATCAATGCAATTTTTTTATTCATTGTTGAAAGTTATTAATCTAATTAATTTTTAAAGTAAAATAAATATTTAAATAGTGCTAAGTATCAATTGCTATTTATCTCTTTTAGATAAAATTGGATTTTTAAGGGGCCATTTAAAATTAATTCTAGGATCATTCCATTTTACAGAAATCTGATTTTTCACATCATTATACTTTCCCCTAAAAGAATATTTATATTGATATAAAGATTCTTTAGATAAACATAACCAAGAATTTAAAAACATTGGTGGTATTAAAATAGAAATTTTATTTTTTTCATTTAACTTAATTGCTGTATATTTTAAATAATTTTTAGATTTTTTTCTATAATCAACAATTACATTAAGCACCTCACCTTTTATGCAAGTAACTAATTTCCAGGATTTCCTATCACAATGAAAACCTCTTAGGACTTTTTGATTAGATATTGTAAATTTATCAAGATTAAATTTTATTTTTTTAAAATAGCTGTTTTTCCAATTTGTCCAAATTTCCCCCCGTGAATCTTTAAAAGCATCTGCTTTAAAATATTTTACTTCACTAAGTTTTTTATCTGACTTAATAAACATAACTAAATTTATTTTTTTATATTATCTAATATTCTGCAGAGACTCATTATTTTATTTTTATTTAGCTTGGGGTAGTTCCCAATATACAAGGAATAAAAATGCATATGCTCTGTGTTCTTTAGAGACTTAAATTTATTTTTAAAATTAAATGATTTTAAATAAGGTTGTCTTAATTGATTGCCACCTCCCACACTTCCTGTTCTGTATTCAATTGAATTAGAACTTAATAATGAAATTACTTTTTTGAATAATTTTTTATTTTTTTGTTTTAAAATTAAATTAAATCCATAATTACTAGATCCTTTTAAGTTAAAGTTTGTAAAAAAAATATCTTTTCTTAAATTTTTAAGAAATAGTTTGTGATTATCATTTCTTGACTTGATGTTTTTATTCAATCTTTTTAATTGTTCAATTCCAATCACGGCAGAAAGTTCATTGTTTCTTAAATTAAAACCCTCTGTAAAAAAAATGAAATCACTGTTTAAATCTCTAAATTTTTTTTTAGTATTTTTAATTAATGACTCATTTTGAGAATCTCTAAGTAATCCGTGGCCTCTTTTCATTTTTGCAAGAGTATCTAGCTCTTTAGAATTAGTACAAATCATTCCACCTTCTATAGTGGTCATGTGATGAGCATAATAAAATGAGAAATTAGAAATATTTCCCAATGTTCCAACCTTTTTATTATTAAGTTTTGCTCCATGTGACTCACAAACATCTTCGATTAAAAAAATTTTCTTTTTTTTTAAAAATTTAACAAAATTATTACTTATCCCAACAAATCCCATTGCATGAGTTAGAAAAATCGCAGCAGTATTTTTACTTATTTTTTTTCTTATAAGCTCTTCATCTAATGCTAAATTTTTTAAACTAATATCGACAAACACTGGTTTAAATCCGGCATTGATAACTGCAACAACATCAGAATTCCAAGTAAAAGCTGGAACAATTACTTCATTTTTATTTTTTTTTAATGATTTAAGTATATTTATAGATATTAAGTTTGCTGACGCTCCAGAGTTTACAAATGTACTATATTTTACCCCAAGCCATTTTGACCATTTTTTTTCAAACTCTTTAACCTTAATTCCATTAGTAAATCTATCTGACGATTTTATAAAGTTAATTAAAGCTTTTTTATCCTCAGGAAGTATATTATTGCTCATTAATTGCCAATGAAATTTTTTCATAATTTGCACAATAAATTAATAATCATTATAATCAAATTAATTCGTAAAAATAAAACTATATATATAAATTAAAAAAAAAATGAAACTTTTATCAATCGTGTTTTCTTTTAGAAATGAAGAGGGAAATATAGAAGAATTAGTTAAACGAATTTCAGAAAGTTTAGAAAAAGTTGAAAACTGGAACTATGAGCTAATATTTGTAAATGACGATTCAACTGACAATTCTGAAAAAGTTTTATTAGATCTTCAAAAAAAGTTTCCAATTAAAATAATTAATATGAGTAGAAGATTTGGAATTGACCCATGTGTTTTAGCTGGTTTTAGAAACACTCAAGGAGATGCAATAGTATATCTTCATACCGATTTGCAAGATCCACCTGAAATTATACCAGAACTTATAAAAAAACATGAAGAAGGATGTGATGTAGTTCATACTGTAAGAACAAAAAGAAAAGGTGAGTCTAAATTTAGAATGTTTGTTACCAAAATTGCTTACTACATTATTAATGTTCTATCAGATATAAATCTTCCGGTTCAAGCTGGAGATTACAAATTAGTTTCAAGAAAAGCTCTTAATGAAATATTAAAACAGAAAGAATACAGACCTTATGTTAGAGGGCTCTCAGTTTGGGTTGGATTTAAGCAAGGATTTGTAAATTATGAAAGAGAACCCAGGAGCTCGGGAATTTCTAAAATGCCTTTATTATCAGCTGGACCAGTAACTGACTTTATAAATGGCGTAACAAGTTATTCACTTAAGCCATTATACATAGGTATTTTTTTTGGTTTTTTTTCAATTCTAGTTTCTATTTCAATAATAATTTACGCTCTATTTTTAAAATTTAGTAATTTAGCAGTTCCTGGCTCAACAAGTATTATTATTGCAATATCTTTTTTTTCAGGAATACTTTTATTTACAATTGGTATAATTGGAATTTATTTGGCCAGAATATTTGAACAAACAAAAGGAAGAGATCAATACGTTATAAAAGATATTAAAGACTATAAATAGTTTTCATAAATGAAAAAATATCTTCCATATATATTAGTTTTTTTTGGTATTATTATTTCTACTTTTATCTGGGATTTAATTAAATTTCCTTATGATAATGAAAATTTAATTAATGGAAATTATTCTGCAAACAAAATTAATCCTTTAAATGATACTATTAGAGGTCTATTTTTTATATTTTTTCCTTTAGTTATCTACATAATTGCACAAATTAATTTTAATAAATCAAATCTGCTATTTTCACTCAATACAAATAATGAAAATTTTATTCGTCAAAGCGCAAACAATATTGAAGTAAATATTATTTCTTTAATTATTTTTATATTTATTATTTTTGAATTTTTTTCATTAAACTATCAAAATTTTATTTCTAAAATAGATGTGCATCATGAAGGAACATTGTTATCTGCACCCGTAAATTATTATTTCAAAAATAAATTGTGGCTCGGTACTCATTATGATTATGGTTTTATAGGGAATAATATCAGTATATTTTTTTCATACATATTTGGAGAGTACAATATAGGAGTCAACAGATTTAGTAAGATTGGGTTAATACTTTTAAATAAGTTTCTAATTATCCTTTTGTGCAGAAAAATAGTAATTAATATTTCAGAATTTAGAAACAAAGGTTTAATTTTTTTTATTTTTTGTCTAAGCTGTTTAAGTTTAGCTAGTTTTTATGAAGATGTTACACCTTTTCACCAAAGGATATTTGTTTTTTTAATTTTCTTTTTATTTTTAATTGAAGTTTTAACTTCTGTTGAAAAAAATAAATTTATAAGCATTTTAGTTGGTCTATTTTCATCAATATCTATTTTATTTTACATCGATATTGGCACTTATATAAATGCTCTTATTTTATTAACTATTATATTTTTACTTTATCAAAAAGATTTTAAAAATATGTTTTATATTTTTTTAGGATCAATCCTCTCATGGTTAATATTTTACTTAATAATTCCAAACGAGGAAATTAATGAATTTATTTATCAGTATATATTTATAATAAATGTGTCAGATTATTTACTTGGAATTGAATTTCCTAAACCATTTTCCGATGGAGCAACTAGGCATACAAAAGCTCTTCTAATGATTATTATTTCAGGTATTTTTTTATTTAATTATTTATTTAATAAAAAAATTAATGAAACTAGTTCTTCAAAAGTAATACTTCTATTTATATTTGTTTCTTCGGTAATTTTTTTTAAATCAGGTTTAATGAGATCTGATGGACCTCATATTAAATATACATCAGGTTTTTACACTTTTGTTATTTTATTCTTTATTTATTATTATTTATACAAATTAATAAAAAACAATAAAGTCTATATCAAAATTGAAAATTTTTTTTTTCAAAGGAAATATCTTTTTAGTTTAGTTGTGATTATACTTTGTGCAGGAATTTTTTTGAAGAATTCGACAAATATCAAAAATATTTTTAATTTAGAAAAGAACTTTTATGCTCTTACAAACGTTTCCGATGATGTTTTTCTAACTTCAGAATATAAAGAATTTATTGAGTATTTTAAAAAAATTTCAATTAATGATGATTGCGTTCAACAGTTTACCGATGACAATTCTTTGCCTTATTTTCTAAATAAACCAACATGTACACAATTTTACGTTAACTCACATATTATAAATGGTTGGACTGAAAAAAAGTTTATTAATCAATTAAAAAAAAGCAATCCTGAATATATCATTTATACTTCTGAAATTAATTGGTTTAAGGAAAGAAATAATGCCCCAAATGCAGAGGAATATATTTTAAATAATTATTATTTATTTAATAAATATAAATATTGGCAAATATATAAAAAAAATTAATCGAACCAATCAGAATATTTTTTAAAATTGTTTTGCAAAAAAGTAGGTAATTGATCTATATCAATTTTTTTAAGACTAAATTCAGAAAATTGTCTACTAATATCTTTTGAATCCTTAAAATGGTTATAATTAATTTTTCTTTCCTTAAGTAAACGCTCAATTTCTTTGCTATCAACATTTCTAGCATTGTATTCAGCGTGCATTTCATCATTTTCATATTTTTTAAGTAAGCCCTGTAAATTCTTTACATTCGAAAAATGCCATCCTCCGGCTTGTATAATTTTTAGATCTATAAATTTATACTTAGAAAAAACTACGTCTAATCTAAATGGTTTGTATTTTTTTGGCTTTACTTCCCTTAACCAGCTAATACTTCTTAGATCTTTATATCTACAACATTTAGTTCCGTACCAGTCTAGGTCCGGATAAAATAAATTAAATTTATAATAAAACATTTTTTGATTAAAAATAACAATTTTGCTTTTAATTTTTGCAAAATTCAAATTTTCTAAATTTGGTATTTCATCATTGTCGCTATACATAATAATATCGTCTGCACTAGCATTTAATCCACTTTGTATAAAATCTCTTTGATTCATTATTCTTTTAACGCTATTAGTTCTTTGATCTTCAGGAGACGCGATGTTTTCATCAACTAAGTTTGGAGGTTCTTTTTCTAGTATAATATGTTTAATTTTATTCTTAAATTTGGGAAAAGAATTAGGTTCGAAATTTATTTTTTTTTCCTTGCCACTGTGAGAGAATTTTGACTCACAAACTATAAAAGTGTCAACATATTCATTGAGAATATTAAACCTTACATCCATCATTAAATCCTCTTCAAAATAAGTTGTGCAATCAAATATTTTCATATTTTTATCATTTTTTTTGGTATTACTTTATATATAATAATGAAAAAAAACATTAAATGCCACAAACAAAACAATCAAAAAAATAGTTGAAAAAATATTTTTAAATAAGGGTTTAAAGTTAAAACATAGTAAACTCTGTGCAGAAGCTTTAATTAATGCAGAATTGGTTGGTGCGCCATCTCATGGATTATCAAGGCTTAAGATGTATTGTGAAAGAATAGATAAAAAAGTTATTAATAAAAATCCAAAAATAAAGATTAGAAAAATTTCTGATTCAATTGCGCATATTAATGCTGATAATGCAATTGGATTTGTGGCTGCTCAAATAGGAATAGATCTAGCTATAAAAAATGCAAAAAAAAATGGGATTAGTTTAGTAGCTATTAAAAATAGCGGTCATTATGGATTGTCAGGATATTATGCAGAACAAGCTGCTAAAAAAAATTTAATTTCCTTATGTTTTACTAATGCTCCTCCAGCAATTGCACCGCATGGTGCAAAAAAAACATTATTTGGAACAAATCCAATATGTTTTGCAGCACCAACTGCGACAAAAGTTCCTTTTGTTTTAGACTCATCTGTTTCAATTATTAATAGAGGAAAAATTAGAGTTGCCGCTAAGCTTGGAAAAAAAATACAATTAGGAGTGGCTTTAGATAAAAATGGCAACCCAACAACTGATCCAAAAAAAGCTCTTCAAGGTGTTCAGCTTCCTATGGCTGGTTTTAAAGGATCTGGATTAGCATGGATGGTAGATATTTTATCTGGTGTTTTTACAGGAGGTAATCATGGTGGAAAAGTGAAAGATCCCTTTGACGATTTTTCTGGACCACAAAATATAGGTCACTTATTTATTGTTTTTAAACCTAATTTATTTGTTAAAGATTACCTGAAAAGAATTAAAGAAAATATCAAAAGAATTAAAAAATTACCAAAGCTTAAAGGTGTAAAAAAAATACACTATCCTGGAGAAAATAAAGCCGCAAGATTTAAGTCAAATTCCAAAAAAGAAATTAGTATTCCTTCAAATATTTTAAATGAAATTAAAGTTTTAAATAAAAGCTGACGCCAGCCAAGCTAACGTAGCTACAGATAAAGATAAAAATAATATATTTAAGTGTTTATAATGTTTCTTGTTAAACAACTATGTACCCCAATATTGCAATTGAAAGACAAAACATTCCAACTAGTATTCTGTTTTGAAATCTTTCTCTTTTCTTTTCATTTAGTACTCTCTTTTTTAGAACATCTATATTTACTTTTTTCGGAGATAGATCTTTTTTACTAGATATATTCTGAGGGCTTTCTTCAGTAGTTATAGATGTTCTGTTTAAAATCTCAGTACTCATATTTTTATAAAATAAATTTAACCACCATTTAAAAGAATTGTTAAAGCTATATATGTCCAAAATGGGTTGACAAAAATGATCTGTACTTCAGAATAGGTTTATGAACAAATTAGATAGAATTCCTAGCCTTAATAAGGCCTTGGATTATAAAAGTTTTCATAATTCAATAACAAAAAATTATTCTGAATTTTCCAAAGTATACGTAACTTTCTTATCTGATTGGTTAATTTCTACTGTTAAAGCTTTTAAAGACAGCGATAAGTTTCATGTAATGCTTTGCATTTTTAAAAGGAATTTAAACTTTTACA
>TARA_B100000686_G_scaffold333471_1_pt1 | contig 10953 bp, 8 predicted proteins | sample TARA_B100000686 | Tara Oceans TARA_B100000686 (sample SAMEA2622733) | marine metagenome | biome: marine biome (ENVO:00000447); feature: marine epipelagic mixed layer (ENVO:xxxxxxxxx); material: "saline water (ENVO:00002010), including plankton (ENVO:xxxxxxxx)" | depth 150 m
TGCCATTTGCCACCTATGCTGACCTTGCCTTGTACCACCCAGAATTTGGGTACTACACCCGAGCGGACCAGCGTTCCGGGAAGCATGGTGACTTCATTACCAGCGTTGATTTTGGGGCACCTCTGGGCATGCTTCTCGCTGCACAGTGCAGCGAAATGTGGCAGCATCTCGATAGTGAACGTTTTGATTTGGTCGAAGCGGGCGCCGGCAACGGACACCTCTCACGCAATATATTGGATGCTATATCGTTTGCCGACTCTTCATTCTATGAAGCAACCCGCCTGCATCTTATAGAACGTAGTCCGGCCGCTCGCGATTCTCAATCAAAAGAACTTACATCTCATCAATCAAAACTTGCTTCAAGTGACGCAACACTTCCCGCCTCCGACAGCATTACGGGTGTAATTCTCGCCAACGAACTTCTTGATGCATTTGCTCCGCATATTCTTGTCATGACTGACAGCGACCTCCAGGAGGTGTATATCGACTCTGAAAGCAACGGTTCCTTTGTCGAACGCCTAGGTCCCTTATCGAACTCTCAGGTCAAGGCATACGTCGAAAAACAGAAGATTGACATCAAACCAGGTTGGCGCATTGAGGTAACGCCCGAAGTTGAAACCTGGGTGCAAAACGCTGTTCAAGTTTTGCATCGAGGTTTTCTGTTACTGATTGACTACGGATATAAAGCACCCGAACTGTACTCTGCCGCACACTCGCAAGGCACTGTCGCTACATACTCTCGTCACCAAGTCGAAACCACTAATACAACAACTGCTCACCCATGGCTTATTGAGCCTGGCTCACGCGACATCACTTCACACGTAAATCTTACTGTTGTCGAGTCAGCGGCAGAATCAGCTGGTGCCATTACTTTGGGTATTCTTGACCAAACCTATTTTTTGCTTGGACTAGGTGCTGCCACTCACGCCACTGTCGCTAAATCAACTACAGACATCGACTCAATTCGTCGTCGACTTGCCGTTAAATCACTCTTAATGCCGGGTGGCCTCGGCAGCACACAAAAGGTGATGATCTTTGGAAAAGGTGTCGGAACACCGCCACTGTCTGGACTGTCGTTTCGAATTAGGACAACCTAAAGTACGTTAACGACCTCATTTTAAACTGCCTCTCACATTTCAGCCTGTCTGCTCATTCACCATAAAACTAGTATTAGAAGCTATACAATCCTGTGTATTACCATGAGCTCACACATAGAGCGAGAGATAAAGCTTCATTACACAAGTCATGACAATGCCCGCTTAGCTGTCGAACAACTGGAGGGGACCCTACTCCGTGATCGACGACTGCAAGACGATTACCTGCTCGATCTGCCTGGTGGTAATTTAAAGCATCGAGGCTGTACGCTCAGAGTTCGAATTGAAAAACACAATACCATTGACAATTCGAGTTCAGACAACGCAAGCCTCACATTCAAAGGGCCTCCCCTTCCCGACGTCATGAAGGTTCGGGAAGAACTTGAAACAACTATCAACGATGGCGAATTGTTTCTCCGTATTCTCTTAAAAGCAGGATGGAACGTGTCGTTCCGTTATCAGAAATATCGAAAAGAGTTTCAAAAAGATGACGTTGTAATCGCCGTCGATGAAACACCAGTCGGTACGTACATTGAACTAGAAGGAAAGGAAAGTACGATCACGCATTTAGCACGTACTCTCGGGCGCACAAGTGATGATTACGTTATTGCGTCTTATAGGCAACTTTACGTTGACCACTGTAGAAAAACTAATACACCTATTGGCAACATGGTCTTCAGCTCGTGAGTAATACTCTCCCAGCGGCTCTTATACTTGCAGCTGGACATGGAACACGACTCAGGCCGCTAACAGAAGTCCGAGCTAAGCCTGCCGTGCCAGTCGGTGGATGCCCCTTAATCCGACACGTATTGAAATGGCTTGCCAATCAAGGAATCGGCAGGGCCGTTATCAATCTCCACTACCAACCAAAAACTATTACGCAAGTCGTCGGGCACGGTGAAAGTCTCGGCCTTAAAGTAAATTACTCCTGGGAATCGAAGCTACTAGGCTCTGCAGGAGGCCCTAGGCAAGCTCTCGATCTTCTTGGAGAGCGTTTTTTTATCATTAACGGTGACACACTGACTGATGCTTCTCTTAAGGCACTTTTTCAACGCCACATGGACACACGAGCACAGGTAACTATGGCCGTCGCACCTCATCCGGCGCCTGGGCGATACGGTGGCATCCGCCAAAAAGAATCCGGTCAGGTAGTCGGATTTAGCCGGCCCGGCGCCGTCGATATGAAACATTTTATTGGCGTGCAATTAGCTGAAGCGTCTGTGTTTGCTGACCTTACAGCCGGCGAACCCGCATCAACAGTTGGGGGAATTTACGACAACTTAATCGCTAGCAACACAGGAAGTATTTACGCGCTCGATACAGATGCAAGGTTCGCAGATGTTGGCACCCCATTGGATTACCTCAACGCGAACCAAGCAATTATTAAATATGACGGGAGCACGTCACTCAACGTTGGCGTCAACTCGACAATTCATCCATCCACTCAGTTAACTGAAACTGTCGTATGGGACAGAGTCACCATTGGTTCAAACTGTCAATTGCACAAGTGCATTATCACTGACGACGTCACAATCCCTGACAACGTAGCACTTGTACGGCAGATGTGCATCTCCGCTAAACATGTAATGAAACCTGGGACAGGCAGTCGGCTCGGCGATGCATTTGTCTACCCGATCAAAACAGATACATAGTCAAAACATGAATAGGTCGAACATAATGTCGACTACTGACGAACGCATAGCGCTTTGGCTGAAACAGGCCAACCTTTCGCCCGAAACAAAAGTAGAGTTTCTTGCAGGCGACGCCTCGGATCGTCGTTTCGCAAGAATCGCACCGCCCAAAGCTCAAACCAGTATTTTGGTCGTACACAACGACTCTATCGATGCAAACCAACTACCGATGCTTCAAGTAACGGAACTATTCCGCAAATTACCTGTAAATGTTCCAAGAATCCATAGCACTGTACCAGAGCTTGGTATTGTTGAACTCGAAGATCTCGGTGACACAACACTGGAATCTGCTGTATTGAACGGCACGACAAAACAACGAACCAATTACTACCAAGAAGCAGTAAACATCATTGGCACAATTCAAAGTGGCACTCAACAATCATGCACAACAGACAACATCGCATTTAATGTGGCACTGGACTTTGAAAAATTATTGTTTGAGCTAAATTTTTTCGTTGAACATTTCCTCATCAATTATCTAGGCCACCGCGTACCGCGTAATGTCAAGGAATGTTTAGACACCGACTTTCAGAAACTTGCCTTTGAAATGTCACAAGAACCAAGAGTCTTGTGCCATCGAGACTTTCACAGTCGAAACTTAATGGTCTATAAAAATCGACTGTACGTCATTGACCTGCAGGATGCTCGGATGGGACCAGATACTTACGACCTTGCATCTCTACTACGAGATTCGTATTTGGAACTACCAACTACAGAAATAGACCAGTTACTTTCGACCTATTCTCAAGTAATGAACATTTCCGACACCAGTGCATTCCGTGACCGCTTCATTCGCACATCTCTGCAGAGAAATCTCAAGGCTCTGGGTACGTTCGGCTATCAGATTGCCGAGCGAGGAAAAACCCGCTATTTAAAGGCAATCCCATTGACGCTTAAGTACCTGCACAAAACACTTGCGACGACGCCTCGTTACCAGCGCCTCCAAGAAACACTATCTGCACTAGTTCCGGAGTTGGCTCCGTCGTAGTACCCTACGCCAGTCAATGGCAATCATTATTAGCGATATCGATCGGCACGTCGGAAAAACCGTCACACTCTTAGGATGGCTTCACAGCCGTCGCTCGAGTGGGAAAATTCATTTTCTTACTATTCGAGATGGCACCGGGATTATCCAAGCCGTAATGTCAAAGTCGGAAGTTGACGAAGAAACGTTTAGCAATACCGACCACCTCGGACAAGAAACATCTGTCATTGTCGAAGGTGTGGTACGTGAAGACAGGCGCGCACCAAGTGGATACGAACTGAACGTCTCTCAGCTTGATGTTGTGGGGCAATCCCACAATTATCCGATCACACCAAAAGAACACGGCGTCGATTACTTGCTAGACAGGAGGCATCTGTGGATTCGTAGCCAACGGCAAGTCTCCATCCTACGCATACGCCACGAGGTAATTAATGCCATCCGTGATTTCTTTAACAGCCGTGACTTTATTTTGGCGGATACTCCAATCTTTACACCTGCTGCGTGCGAGGGGACAACAACCTTATTTCCTGTTCAATACTTCGATGACCGAACAGCATTCTTAACCCAAAGCGGTCAACTCTACAACGAAGCAAACGCCATGGCTCTGGGCAAGGTCTACTCATTTGGTCCCACATTTCGTGCAGAAAAATCAAAGACACGGCGGCATTTGACTGAATTCTGGATGGTTGAGCCTGAAATGGCTTACGCGACGCTTGAGGATGCCACTAAATTAGCTGAAAATCTCGTGGTATCCGTTGTCGCTCGTGTTTTAGACCGCCGCTCAAAAGAACTCACTTTATTAAAGCGCGATACTACTGCATTAGAACGTGTGCAAACACCCTTTCCACGTATCACCTATGACGAAGCTGTCAAAATCCTCCACGAAAGCGGCCTAGAATTTAAAAGCGGTAGTGATTTCGGGGGACCTGATGAAACCGCGATCGCCGACCACTTTGACCGTCCGGTTTCTATACAGAAGTTTCCAAGTGCTATTAAAGCGTTCTACATGAAATCTGATGCGGACCGTCCGGAATTATCTTTATCAGTAGACGTCCTGGCACCGGAAGGATACGGAGAAATCATTGGAGGCGGGGAGAGACTTGACGACTACGAGGTACTTCTCGAGCGTATTCAAACTCATGAACTCCCACAAGAGGCATTCGAATGGTATCTCGACCTCAGGAGATACGGTAGCGTTCCTCATGCAGGCTTTGGTATGGGACTTGAGAGGGTGGTTTCCTGGATTTGTGGCCTTGAACACGTCCGAGAAACAATCCCATTCCCAAGAATGCTATATCGATTAACACCATAAAGTATTATTTTGTTTTACATAAAGCAGTGTAAACACCAATTGCTGCAGTGTTTTATGTCGTGATAGACTATTCATCGTAAATGTGACCAAGTCCTGCTGAAGTGGGCGTTTCGCCCACTTCTTTGCGTTTAGGGACCTTTTTGGGCGTGACGACCAGTAAAGATCGGTTGGCTCAAGCGCGGTCAATTGCTGACCGGGTAGCTCGTGATTTTGGACTTGAGATTTTCGACGTTCAGCTTCGAAGGGAATCAATAGGCTGGGTATTGAGAATCTTTATTGACAAAGTAGTGCAATCGGATATGACGACGGAAACTAACAACTCAGAAGCCGTTACGGTTGAGGATTGCCAGCGCGTCAGCACTGATGTAAGTGCAGTGCTAGATGCAGAATTTTCTTTTGAACACAACTACACACTAGAAGTATCGTCGCCTGGCCTCGATCGACCATTGCGACACGCTGCAGATTGCCAACGTTTCATAGGAAGGCTCGCAAAATTTGTAGTGGCTGAAGCAATCAACGGTCAAAATTTCTTGTCTGGACGTATTGTCGGCGTCGAAGAGGCATATACAGATAGTAGTAAGCAAAATTTGAACAATATTGTTATTAAAACTGGGCGCAGCGTTGAACGTATACCGTGGTCGATCGTGACGCGAGCGCACCTCGAAGTCGAATTATGATGACGGCGGTCGAACAGTGACCTGGCCGCGTAGAAAGCACGGCAATGAGCAACCCGCTGCAACAAACTATCGAAACGCTCGCGAAAGAAAAAGGCATCGAACCAGATGTCGTGATTACGGCAATCGAAGATGCAGTACTTACTGCATCCCGTAAATTCTACAAGTCAACTGAAAATCTTCGTACAAAATTCAATCACGACACTGGCCAAGTCGAATTGTACTCGGTACGTCAGATCGTGAATGAAGTAACCGACCCGCATACAGAAATCTCACTCGCTGAAGCGCAAGAACTCTATGGAGACGAAGCCGAAGTCGACATGGAAATCGAGTTTCCAAAGCCGACCGATGTCCTAGGTCGTATTGCGGCACAAACAGCGAAACAAGTTATCTTTCAAAAAGTGAGAGAAGCAGAGCGAGACAATGTGTACGACGAATACATCGGTCGTGTCGGCGAAGTCATTAACGGCATCGTAAAACGTTTTGAAAACGGTGACATCATTGTTGAAATGGGCCGTATCGAAGCAATGTTACGGCGTCGAGATCAATCCCGAGCTGAAAATTACACCACCGGTGACCGTATTCGTGCAGTGATCGTCGATGTCACAAAAGAAACTAAAGGACAGCAAGTCATCCTTTCGAGAACCGATCCGGCCCTCTTAGTAAAGATGTTCGAACAAGAAGTTCCGGAGATATATGACGGTACAGTTTCAATCCGTGGCGCGGTAAGGGAAGCTGGAGACCGGGCAAAGGTGGCTGTTCACTCTCATGAACGCGACATCGATCCAGTTGGTTCATGCGTCGGCATGAAAGGCACAAGAGTACAAGCGATCATTCGCGAGTTACGAGGTGAAAAAATTGATATTGTCGAATGGTCCGAAGACCCCATTGTCTTTATTACCAACGCCGTCAGCCCAGCTAAAATTCAACGAGTAACAATCGCTGATACTACCGAAAGAATCGTAGAGGTTGTTGTCGAAGACAGCCAGCTGTCATTAGCAATCGGCAAGAAAGGCCAGAATGTTCGACTTGCGGCAAAGCTGACGGGCTGGCGTATCGACATCAAAAGCGAAGACGAAAAACGGCGTGAGGTGGAGGCTCAGTTTGAAGGCCTTGAAGATGGAGAAGAAGGAGCAACGCTGACACTCCCAGGCCTAGATGACAGCCAGTTAGTAAAACTCAGTGATGCGGGGCTCGACACAGCTGACCGATTACTTGAAACTTCTGTTACAAATTTAGCGACAATCGCAGAAGTCGACGAAGAAACAGCCGTTAAACTTCAAGATGCTGTTCGAGAACAAGTCGCTGCAGCTGAACAAGCCGCGGCAGAGCTTGCGAAAAAAAATCTCACAGAAGAAAACTCTACAAGTCCAGGTGACTCATCTGATAGTCAAACACAAGAAATAACTGCAGCTAAAGAAAACAAGTCCACGGCAAAAGAACCTTCTGCCGTTATATCAGATAAAGACGAACCTAGCCCTGTTGAAGCAAGTGAAGATCCACGTAAACCCGATACAGATTCTAAGACATAAACAAACCGTAAACTGAGAGAACGAGTGTCAACGATTCGCATCTACAAAGTCTCTGAAGTACTTGGAATTCCTAGCCAAGAAGTCATCGAACTACTTCGCAAGGAGCATGGGATTGAAGTTAAAAGTGCCTCGAGCACTATTGAGGAAATCGTTGCTCGTCAGTTTGCGGAACGAGTCGCGCGGGAACGAAACCTAGATTTACCTGACGGCCAACTGTTCCAACAAGCGTCGAAACCTCGACGAACAAACAAGAAAACCACTAAAAAGACAGTCGTCGCCGAACCACCAAAGCCGCGCCTTGGGCCTCCTCGTCTAGTCAAAGCGTCGAAATCAATAAAAGTCGATAGCGAGACTGAACAAAAGTCGGAAGAGTCAGAAGGCTTGTCGACTTCTGACAACCAACCTGAGACCGAAGATCCTCCGAACCAATCCACAATGCCTTCCCCTGAGCGCGCGGAACCAGTTTTGCCTGAACCCCGCCGACCCAGACTGTCACGACCGCGATTAATTGTTGAGGATGAACTTCCTCCAAAACAGCCAATCGAGCCCGAAGAAAAGACTGATGAACTTCAGACCGTCACAGCAGCAAAGCCTGAGAAAACTGAAAAAGAATTACAACAGAGTTCAGAAACTAAAAAACAACCAATAATTTCTAAAGAAAACGCACCTTCCCCATTAAAATCAAGTCCTCCGTCGCCCGTATCACAAGAGACACCAAAAAAGAAAAAAGAAACACCTAAAATAAAACCGTCTGTTGTTTCTGCTCAACCAAGTAATGAGAAACCAGCAAATGCTCCATCTCAACCTGTGGAAAACAAACCTACGGTTGCTGCTGATACTTCGACCGCAAAAGCTCTTCCGAAATCCACCTCAGCTTCAAGTTCATCTACTGTGCCTCGTCCTACCGGTCGAGTGGTTCCGCCGACCCTTCGACTTAGAGTGGAAGAACCGAAAAAACGAATCGCGAAAGCGCCAACAACATCGAGAATTATTTCTACACCACAACAAGGTTCTAAAAATCCATCTTCGCTTGGTGGCCCGAGACCTCTCCCAGGACAACCTGTTCGTCCTGGCACATCACGGCCATTACCTCCGAGACCTGCTGTCGGTTATCGACCGCCGCCACGACCGCCTCATCGTCCCGGCGGAAAAAGATCTGCACAGTACAAGCGTGCACGTGCACAGACTGTAGCTACACCAGCACCACCGCCACCAATCACAAGGACCATTACCGTCCCAGAAGGTATGACGGTAAAAGATCTAGCTGAAAGACTTGAAGTAAAACCGAAAGACGTCTTAAAAAAACTTATCGACCGGCGCATCATGATGACGATTAACACGACGCTTGACTCAGAAACGGCAACGACAATTGCCAGAGAGTTTGGCGCAGATGTAAAAATGCGATCGTTTGAAGAAGAAATGGTTGTCATTGAGGCAGAAGAAACAAAACCGGAAGATTTAGTTGGGCGAGCGCCAGTCGTAACCGTCATGGGACATGTCGACCATGGAAAAACAACCTTGCTCGATGCTATTCGAGAAACCAAAGTCGCCGAAGGCGAGGCCGGTGGAATCACCCAACATATCGGCGCATACACAGCGACCGTTAATTCAAGGGAGATTGTTTTTCTTGACACACCAGGTCACGAAGCATTCACGCTAATGCGGGCGCGCGGCGCACAAGTTACGGATGTCGTCGTACTCGTTGTAGCAGCTGACGACGGCGTTATGCCGCAAACACAAGAGGCGATCGATCACGCAAAAGCCGCTGAAGTCCCAATTATTGTCGCTATCAATAAAATTGATAAAGCCGATGCAAATCCAGACCGAGTCAAACAAGAATTGGCTGAACGAGACTTAACACCTGAAGACTGGGGCGGAACAACCGTTACAGTGCCAGTGTCTGCAAAAAATCAGGACAACCTTGATAGCCTGCTAGAAATGATTCTGTTAGTCACGGAACTAGGTGAGCATAAAGCGAACCCTATGCGTGCAGCCACTGGAACAGTTTTGGAAGCTAAAGTAGATCGTGGCCGAGGCCCAGTAGCAACGATTCTTGTTCAAGATGGCACGCTTCACGTGGGAGACAACTTTATTGCTGGCGTTGAAGTTGGACGTGTACGAGCGCTGTTAGACGACCGGCTACAAAAAACGCGGGAGGTTGGGCCATCAAGCCCAGTTGAGGTTCTTGGATTAAATGGACTACCTCAACCCGGTGATGCTTTTCAAGCTGTAACAGATGCCGCAAAAGCGAGGCAAATTGCGGTGCTTCGTCAAAACCAAGCGAAGGAAAAAGCCCTCGGTGGACGTGGTCAGAAGGTCACCCTCGAGTCGCTTCAACAGCAACTTTCAGACGGAGAAGCCAAGGAACTACCTATCGTTATCAAGGCAGACGTGCAAGGCACAGCCGAAGTTCTAGCTCATTCCATTGGCAAACTCGGCGATGAACGAGTAAAAACTGTCGTCATTCGTACTGCTGTTGGTGCCATCAGCGAATCAGATGTCCTGCTTGCATCCACTTCAAACGCTATCGTCATTGGATTTAATGTTCGCCCAGACAGAAACGCAACTTCTATTGCGGAGCGTGAGGGCGTCGATATTCGCCTGCATTCTGTCATCTACGACATTACAGACGAACTCAAGAAAGCAATGGCTGGGCTTCTTGAGCCAACGACAAAGGAAACACAATTAGGACAGGCAGAAATCAGAGACACCTTCAAAGTACCAAAATTCGGTACTGCTGGAGGCTGTCTGGTCACCGAAGGGATTATTAGCCGATCAGGTGATGCGCAAGCTCGTCTCGTGCGTGACGGCGTGGTAGTACACGAAGGTCGCATTGGCTCTCTTCGTCGTTTTAAAGATGATGTCAATGAAGTTAAAAATGGACTCGAATGTGGTATCGCGTTTGAACGTTTCTCTGATATCAAAATTGGCGACGTAGTCGAGTCATTCACGGTTGAGAAAATCGCTGCAACTGTCTAACTAGTTGTTAACAGACCGGTGCCTGCTGTCGGACGTCTCACTATTGTGTTACATATTCAGAGCGCTCGTTCGCTTAAAGATAAGAGACGAATAATCACGAGTATAAAAACACGTCTCCGCAAACTCAATGTGGCAATTGCAGAGACAAACTACAATGATTTTCACAAACAGGCCCAGCTTGACATCTTGACTGTTTCGACGCACAGAGACGGTGTCGATAAGATACTAACGACTGCCTTAACTGAAGTTGAGCGGCATGACCCGGGCTTAATTAGTTCCAGCGAGCTCGAGTGGCTCACCTAGTATTACGATTAAGCTATGGCACACAGTACTCGAATGGAACGCGTTGCGGAACGCGTCCGAATAGAACTTAGTACACTACTAACGCGAACGGTACGTGATCCTGCTGTTTCTGGGATCACAATTACCCACGTATCCATGACCGCCGATCTCCAGCTTGCCCGCGTCTACTACACGGTCCTTGATGGAGGTGACCGTCGCGATACTGCGCGCGGCCTTCGAAGGGCCAAAACCTACCTCAGGCGTTTGATTGGGCAGCGCCTACAACTTCGTCAAGTACCAGAACTTCGATTTATGCTTGACGAACACTTAGATCAACAGGACCGCCTCGCAAAAATCTTTGCTGAAATAGAAAACGAAAGACCAAGCCAAGAGCAAGAGCAAGA
>TARA_B100000686_G_scaffold309292_1_pt1 | contig 10949 bp, 12 predicted proteins | sample TARA_B100000686 | Tara Oceans TARA_B100000686 (sample SAMEA2622733) | marine metagenome | biome: marine biome (ENVO:00000447); feature: marine epipelagic mixed layer (ENVO:xxxxxxxxx); material: "saline water (ENVO:00002010), including plankton (ENVO:xxxxxxxx)" | depth 150 m
ACTAAATAAAATTTTTATTTCGAAGGATTGCAATCCTCAAACTATTGATGTTATTAAAACTAGATCAGAAGTTTTTGGATTAGAATTAATTATTGGTGATCAAAGTAAAGATTTAAAAAATATAAAAGAAGATATTATTTGTGGAGTAATCTCATATCCCGGAACATTAGGAGATATTCGAGATCCTAGCGAAACGATAAGTTTAATCCACAAAAAAAAAGGAAAAGCGATTTTAATTTGTGATTTATTGTCTTTGGCAAAAATTAAAACTCCTGCGGAACTAGGTGCTGATATTGCTGTAGGTAACTCTCAAAGATTTGGAATACCAATGGGATATGGAGGACCACATGCAGCTTTTTTTGCTGTCAAAGATGAATACAAAAGAGCGATGCCCGGTAGAATTATAGGGGTTTCTGTTGACCGATTAGGAAATAAAGCTTTACGTATGGCACTACAAACACGAGAACAACATATAAGAAGAGAAAAAGCTACAAGCAATATATGTACTGCGCAAGCTTTGTTAGCTATAATTTCTGCAGCGTATGCAATATATCATGGACCAGAGGGAATTAAATCTATAGCTGAAAGAACTTCTAAGCTAGCAAAAAGTTTTGCAGATAAAATTAAAAAATCAGGTTATGAACTTTATTCTGATAGCTTTTTTGATACTGTTACCATTCTTACTAAAGATAAAACTCAAAATATTTATAAAAATGCTTTAAAAAATGGTGTTAATATAAGAATTGTTGATAGTGATAAATTATCAATAGCATTTGATGAAAGAAAAACAGTTGAAAAGACTAATGAATTATTAAAAATTTTTAATAGCGCAGAGTCTATCAATGAAGCAGGAAAAATTGAACTAAATAACATTCCTAAAAATTTAGAAAGGTCTTCTAGTTATCTTACTCATCCTGTTTTTAATTCTTACCATTCAGAAACAGAGATGCTTAGATATTTAAAAAAATTGGAGGATTCAGACATTGCATTAAACAGATCAATGATTTCATTAGGATCATGTACTATGAAATTAAATGCAGTTTCAGAAATGATACCTGTTACCTGGGGAGAATTTTATGAACCGCACCCTTTTGCTCCAGTAGAGCAAATGGAAGGCTACAGAAATTTATTTACAGATTTAAAAAATTGGTTAAGAGAAATCACAGGTTTTTCTGGCGTTTCATTGCAACCTAATGCTGGTGCACAGGGAGAATATGCAGGATTAATGATTATAAGAAAATTTCATTTAGAAAATGGTGAAAAAAATAGAAATGTTTGCTTAATACCTAGTTCAGCACATGGAACTAACCCAGCCAGCGCTCAAATGGCAGGGATGAAAGTAGTAGTAATAGAATGCGATAAAGAAGGAAACATCGATATTGAAAAATTAAAAATAAAAGCTAAAGAAAATTCTCAAAATCTATCTGCTCTAATGGTTACCTATCCTTCAACACATGGAGTCTTTGAAGAAAAAATTAAAGAAATATGTAAAATTGTTCATGATTATGGCGGGCAGGTTTATATGGATGGAGCAAATTTAAATGCTTTGGTTGGAATAGCTAAACCAGGAAAATTTGGTCCAGATGTATGTCATATAAATTTACATAAAACATTTTGTATACCACATGGAGGAGGTGGACCAGGTATGGGCCCGATTGCATGCAAAAAACATTTGGATCCATTTCTTCCAAAGCATGAAATAATTAAAGATTGTGGACCTACCACTGGTATTGGAGCAGTTTCAGCCGCTCCATGGGGAAGTGCAAGTATTTTAGTTATTTCATGGATGTATATAAAAATGATGGGAGCAGAAGGTTTAAAAAAAGCTTCTCAGGTTGCAATATTAAATGCAAATTATATTCAAAAAAAACTAAATAAATATTTTCCAATTCTTTTTACTGGAAAAAATGGATTCGTTGCTCATGAATGTATTATTGATATTCGCCCAATTAAAGCTGAAACAGGTATCACGGAAGAAGATATAGCAAAAAGACTAATAGATTTTGGATTCCATGCTCCTACTATGTCTTGGCCTGTACCGGGAACTATGATGATTGAACCAACAGAAAGTGAGAGTCTTTCAGAAATCGATCGATTTTGTCAGACATTAATAAATATAAAAAAAGAAATTGAAAAAGTGAAAAACGGAGAATTTGATAAAAATGACAATCCTTTAAAAAACGCACCACACACACATTCAGAACTTGCTGCTAATGAATGGAAACATAGTTATCAAAGAGAAACAGCGGCATATCCATCATCTATTTTAAAATCATATAAATATTGGCCCCCAGTTGCTAGAGTTGATAATGTGCATGGAGATAAAAATCTTTTTTGTTCATGTCCTTCTATGGATGAATTTAAAGATGATGCAGCATAAACTTTAATGAAAATTGCCGTAGTTGGATCAGGTATATCAGGTCTAAGTGCTGCTTATTATTTATCTAAAAAACATCATGTAGATTTATTTGAAAAAGATGATCATTTTGGCGGTCATTCTCATACCATTGATGTTTCGTTAGATAAAAAAAAAATTTCTGTTGATATAGGATTTATTGTTTTTAACCACAATACATATCCTAATTTAATCAATTTTTTTAGAGAGAATGAAATTAAAATCGAAAAAAGCAACATGTCTTTTTCTGTTTCTGTTAAAGATACAAACTTTGAATACTCTGGTGGGGGTTTAAAAGGATTATTTTCTAATAAATCTAATTTATTTAATTTAAAATTTTTAAATATGGTTTTTGATATAATTAGTTTTTATAAAAGATGCGATAAAATTGATAATTTTGATGAAAAAATCACTCTAGGAGAATTTTTAAATAAAGAAAAACTATCTAAATCGTTTATAAATTATCATTTAATACCAATGGTTTCAGCAATTTGGTCGATGCCTCCATATAAGGCTAATAAAATGCCTTTAATATTTTTTATAAAGTTTTTTCAAAATCACGGATTATTCAAATTAAATAAAAGGCCTCAATGGTATACCGTTTCTAATAGAAGCAAAACTTATGTTAACAAAATTTTATCAAAAATAAGTGGAGAATATTTTAAAAATTATCAAATTAATCTTATAAAAAGAATATCATATGGCGTTCAAATATATTATGGTGGTAGAAATGAATTTTTTGATTACGATAAAGTAGTTATAGCAACACATGCGGATGAAGCACTCTCTCTAATTGACGATCCATTACAAGAAGAAAAAAATATCTTATCAAAATTTACTTACAAAGAAAATTTAGCAATTATACACACTGATGATAAAATTATGCCAAAAAATAAAAAAACTTGGTCTTCATGGAATTCTTGTATAAATCAAAAAAATTTAGAAAATAATTCAATAACATACTGGCTTAATCTTTTGCAAAATTTGACATGTGAACAAAATATATTTTTAACTTTAAATCCTTTATTAGAAATTGATGAAAATAAAATATTAAAGAAAGTTATATTTACCCATCCTTATTTTGACCGAAACACTTTGGATTATCAAAAAAAATTAGGTATTTTACAGAATAAAAAAAATATTTTATTTTGTGGAAGTTATTTTGGTTACGGTTTTCATGAAGATGGAATAAAGTCATCCCTTGATATGATTCAAACCTTAAATGATTAAAAATTCAATAATTTATAACGGCAATGTAATTCATAGGCGTTTTAAACCCAAGGAACATTTTTTTAAATATAAAGTATTTTCATTATTAATTGATTTAAATGAGTTAGAAATGATTGAAAAAAAAATTAAAATATTTTCATATAATAAATTTAATATAATAAGTTTTTTTGATATTGATCATGGACCAAGAGATGGCTCATCTTTGAAGGAATGGATAAAAAAAAATTTAGTTGATATAGGAGTAAATCACGATAAGGTTACAATTAAATTGTTATGCTATCCTAGAATTTTTAATTATGTCTTTAATCCTCTAAGTGTTTTCTTTATTTACGATCAAAATTCTCAACTAGTTTCTATTCTATATGAAGTAAAAAATACTTTCGGGGAACAGCATACTTATATTTTTAAGACTAATGATGACAAAAATATAGTAAATAATTGTAGTAAAAAATTTCACGTTTCTCCTTTTATTGAAATGGAATGTCATTATTATTTTAGGGTATTAAAACCTTCAGATAAAATTTCCGTTATTATTGATCAATGGGATAAAGCCGGAAAACTGCTTTATGCCTCACAAGATGGAGTTGCAAAAGAATTAAATAATAAAAATATTCTAATTTCTTTTATATCTCATCCATTAATGACTTTTAAAATAATTGCCGCAATTCACTATGAGGCATTAAAATTATGGTTAAAAGGAGTTACATTTGTTAAAAAAAAATTAAAAATTAAAAATAATATATCGATTGAAAAAAAATGAATATAAACCATATCTCTGACAAAATTGTCTTTAACAGATTAAAATTTATCAAGAACGCAAATTTAAAACTTATAAATTATGATGGTAAAGTCTATAATTTTGGTAGTCCCAAAAGTTCTTTAAATGTCAAATTAATAATAAATAAACCAGGAATTACATGTCAAATTATTAAAAGTGGAAGTGTTGGTTTGGCCGAGGCTTATATTAGAGGAGATTTTGAGACGGACAATCTTACAAATTTAATTGAATTAACAGCAAAAAATATAGAGTTAATATATAAATTTTCTGGATTATTAGACTTTCCAATAATAAATAATTTTAAAAATATTTTCATTAAAAATAATAAATCAAGAAGTAAAAAAAATATTTCAAAACATTATGATTTAGGAAATGAGTTTTTTTCGTTATGGTTAGATCCTACTTTAACTTATTCTAGTGCCATCTTCGAAAAAAATGAATCAAATTTAGAACAAGCACAAATAAATAAATATAAAAAATTAGTAACTCTTATAAATCCTAAACCTGGTGACAAAATTTTAGAAATTGGTTGTGGGTGGGGAGGATTTGCAGAATTTGTAGGTAAAAATTATGATGTTAAAATGGATTGTATAACAATTTCACAGAAACAATTTGATTATGCATCGAAAAGAGTTTTTGATAAGGGTCTCAATGAAAAAGTTAAAATTAAACTAAAAGACTACAGAGATATTAAAAAAAAATATGACTCTATAGCATCAATTGAAATGATAGAAGCTGTTGGTCAAAATTATTTAATAAATTATTTTAAAACTATTAAATCTAACTTGTCTGAAAAAGGAAAAGCAGCAATTCAGGCGATTACTATAGATGATCAATTATTTGAAAGATATAAAGTAAAACAGGATTTTATCCAAAAATATATTTTTCCTGGGGGTTTTTTACCTTCCAAGAAAAGTTTATATAATTTATCTTCAAATACAGGATTAAAAATTGAGAAATATCAGTCGTATGGATTTCATTATTCTAACACTTTAAAAATATGGCAAGATGAATTTTTAAAGAAATGGGATCAAATCTCTAAACAAGGTTTTGATTTAAGTTTTAAAAGAATGTGGCATTTTTATTTATCTTATTGTGAAGCTGGATTTAAATCAAAAAATATTGATCTAATACAATTTTCATTACAAAATAGATAGCGGCAAAATGAACTTAAAGAAATTTATAAGTCCATTTTTGTTGATAATTATTATTGTTTTTATTACAAGCTCCATAAACAAGCAATCTATGAAACCTGAAGATTTTAAAAATGAAGAACCAATATTAAAAATTGAAAAATATTTTGATGGTGAGGTAAAAGCGTGGGGAATACTTCAAGATAGAAAAGGAAAAATTACAAGACAATTTAGTGCGAATATGTTTGGTAAATACGAGAACAATATACTCACACTAGAAGAAGATTTTTTTTGGAAAGATGGAGAAAATCAAAAAAGAATTTGGAAAATAGAAAAAATAGATGATCACAACTATTTAGGAACAGCTTCGGACGTCGTTGGAAAAGCTAAAGGAGTGTCTTATGGTTCAGCTTTTAAGTTTGAGTATACTTTAATGGTTCCCTTTAAAGGTAGAAATATAAAGATCAGATTTGATGACTGGATTTTTAAACAAGATGATAAAGTTGCAATTAACAGGGCGACATTAACAAAATTTGGTTTTAAAGTTGGAGAATTAACAGTATTTTTTAGAAAAATTTAACGTCCTATTAATTGCATTCCTTTTTTTATTATTTTTAAATATAGCCAATTTGGCATTATTTTTATAATTTTCATTATATATGTGAACTTTTTAGGAAAATGAATTTCAAAGGCTTTAGATTGAGTTAATCCTTTAAACATTTCATCAGCTGCAAATTCTGGAGTTTGAATCATTGGCATAGGGAAATTATTTAAATCAGTCATAGGTGTTTTAATAAATCCTGGACTTACAACCGAAACTCTAACGTTAAATCTTTTCATGTCGAAATATAAACTTTCAGCATAATTTGATAATGCAGCTTTTGAAGCGCAATAAGCACCTCCCGCAGGGAGCCCTCTATATCCTGCCACCGATGATACAATTGATATATGGCCTATTTTCATTTTTTTATAGTATTCGTAAACAGCATTAACTGAGTTTATTGTTCCAAAAAAATTAACATTCATTATTTTTTTAAAAATTTCCAAATTTAAATTTTTTTCTGATTCAGGGTTATGGATACCTGTGCAAAATACAGAAATGTCGACTTCATTAAATTTTTCTTTTATTTGATTAAATACTTGTTTACATTTTTCACTATCAGTCACATCCAATGGAAATGAAAATATATTTTCGTGTAATTTAGAAATTTCTTTTAATAAATTTTCTCTTCTTGCCGATGCGGCAACTTGCCAACCTTCATTTGCAAATTTTAATGCAAGTGCTTTTCCTATCCCACTACTTGCCCCGGTAATCCATATTTTTTTCATAAAATTATAATATCTACTTTTAACACTAATGTAACAATTAATATGCGACAAGATGTAAGTGGATCAAAAATAAAAGTTTACTATATCAAATTGATGTTTCCGTATAACGAAAGTGAAAACAATAGGATCAATGTTAATGAAACAATAGAACCAAAAATAGAAATTTCTATTAACAATTTTTTAATTTAAAATTATGGATCAAGTAATAAAAAAAATTCAATTAGTGGCCGTTGTTTTCATATTGATAGCTACCGCTTTAGCTTTTTTAATAGAAGTACAAAAAATGTTTATAAATAAAAGTGTAGATTTAGCTGATTTACTGCTGCTTTTTATTTACATAGAAGTTATTGGCATGATTAGACTTTTTTGGGAAAGTAAATCAATAAGAATTACCTATCCTTTGTTGATTGCGATAACAGCATTATCTAGGTTTATTATATTACAAGGAAAGGGTGTAGATCCAATTAATTTAATATACGAAGCAACAGCAATATTATTAATTGCTATTTCTATTGTTTTTTTAAGAATGAGAAAAAGCAAGTTACTAGGTTTGGATAAAATTAAAGAAGGAGAAGATTCTTAAAAATAATGAAAACATATTTAGTTTTTGGAGCAACAGGTTCCATTGGATCAAGTCTTGCAACTCAGCTATATAATGACAAACAAAAAGTACATTTAGTTGGTAGAAATGATAATGAACTTGTTAAATTATCATCAAAGTTAAATTGTAAATATACTATTTTAAACATTTTAGAAAATAATATTTCTGACATTTTAAAGGATGGATTCAATAATACAAATATTGGTGGCCTCGCTTATTGCATAGGAAGCATTGATTTAAAACCGTTACGAATTGTAAAAAAACAAGATATACAGAGATGCTTAGATATAAATTTTTTTCCAATTATTGAAATTATTAAAGGACTTCAGGACAACTTGAAAAGAAATAATGGTTCAATAGTGCTTTTTTCAACAGTTGCAGTCCAAAAAGGCTTTGCCAATCATAGTATAATTGCTTCTGTTAAAGGAGCTATAGAAGCTTTAACAGTTTCTTTAGCCGCAGAATTTGCACCACATATAAGAGTTAATTGTATAGCACCAAGTTTGACTAATTCAAAAATAGCAGAGCCATTATTAAAAAGTAAAATTGTAGCTGAAGGAATAATAAAAGCACATCCTTTAAAAAGAATAGGTGAAGGTAAAGACTCAGCAGCAATGGCAAAATTTTTACTTACCGAAGATAGTTCTTGGATTACAGGTCAAATAATAGGAATTGACGGTGGGAGATCCACAATAGCCTAGTTTATGTTATCAAAAAAACAATTTAATTTAAAAGCTTGGACAAAACAAAAATGGAGAACAAAATCTGGTAAAAAATCATCTGTTTCTGGAGAAAGATATTTACCCGAGAAGGCTATAAAAATACTTACTGATGTTGAATATAAAATTACATCTAAATTAAAAAGAAAAGCTATGAGAAAAGGTAAACAATTTTCAAAGCAACCAAAATTTATCGTTAAAAAGGTAAGAAATTTTAGAGAAGAATGGAAAGTAAATAATAAAATTACAGAAGGCAGCTATACCAAACCCAATCTAAGAAAAAGATTATTTAAAGAAATTAAAGCAGTCAAAAGTCATGGTACAAAAGCAGGTCAATGGTCAGCTAGAAAAGCTCAGTATTTGGCAAAAAAATATAAAGCTTTGGGTGGAGGCTATTATTAATAAAAATTTAATAAAATGTTTAAAATAATTATAATTTACGAAGTAATATTTTTTGTTTTCTGGAATATATTATATTGGTCAATGTCCGGTATAGAAAACTGGTTTGAAGAAAAAATTTTAACCGCTATATACGTAATATTATCTACAATGGCTCTTGGATTTGTCTTAGTGTATTTAATATATATAAGCGCAAAACTTTCAGGAATAATTGAAAAAATTAAAAACATTAAAGATCCTAGAAAAATTTAAATGTCTAGTTGTGTTATGTTATATTAATATTCCATTATTCATAATAAGGGTATAATATAAAATCGCATTAACGATTCATGGATGATGTTGTAATAATTGGTGGTGGAATAATAGGAGCGGCAACAGCATATTTTTTATCTAAAGAAGGTAGAAAAGTTAAGGTAATTGAAAGAGATCCAACATATAAATCTGCTTCTTTCCCTTTGTCTTTGGGTGGTTTTAGAAGACAGTTTTATCAAAAGGAAAATATCTTACTTGGGAAATTTGCCAGAGAATTTATTAGTAAAATTCCTGAACTACTAAAAACAGAAAAAAATCCAAATCCAACAGCAAGCATGGTTCCAAATGGGTATCTTTTAATGTTTGGTCAAGAAGATGCAGAAGAACAATATAGAGCTTTGAAAAATCATAAAGAATGCGACGCTGGAACAAAAAATATAAAAGGATCAGAGTTAAGTAAAATTTTTCCTTATATTAACAGTGAAGGAATAGAAACTGCTACTTATACAGATAATAAAAGTGAAGGCTGGATAGATCCTTTTATGTTTCATAGTGCCCTTAAAAGTAAAGCAATTGAACTTGGAGCTGAATTTATCAAAGGAGATATAAAAAATTTATCTGATATCAACGCCAAAATTATTGTTTCCGCCGCTGGATGTTGGACTAAGGAACTTTTAGAAGATATTCCTGTCGTTCCACAAAAACATACAGTTTTTAGAGTTAAATGCCCTAAGCACTTTCCAGAAATGCCTTTAACAGGAGATTTAACAACAGGAGTATATTGGAGACCAGAAGGCAAAGAATACTTGGCTGGTTCTCCGATATCAGTTTTTGATGCTGAAGATCTTGAACCTGCCTGGAACGACTTTGAGGAACATGTTTGGCCTGCTCTTGCAAAAAGAATACCTGCATTTGAGGAGTTAAAACTAACAGGAGGGTGGGCAGGCTATTATGATTGTAACAAACTTGATAATAATGCGGTAGTTGGAAAACATCCAAAATATGAAAATGTTTATATGGCTTCAGGTTTTACTGGTAGGGGTTTAATGCAAGCGCCAGGAATAGGTAGAGCTCTAACTGAATTAATTACTACAGGCAGTTACCAAACTATAGATATTAGTGTTTTTGCAGTTGAGAGAGTTTTAAATAGTAATGCTAGACCTGAACCTTATGTATTATAATTTTTTTATATAAATACCTAATACTCCATTAAATAATGCGACAAGAATAATTATTAACTGTCCTTTTAAAGAAAAAAAGTTAAATGAAGGATAAAAACTAATTGCTATGCTAAAAAAAATGTAAGTTAATAAAAACGGACGATAAATTTTTTTTAACAAAATAATATATTTCATAAAAAAATTATCTAATCAAAAGCCAAAAATATTAATACCCATTCTTATAGCAACAAAAATAACTAGTATCGATGTAATTAGAGCTAAAATTTTCGCAGAAAGCAATTTTAAATTTATAAAATTTCCAATTTGACCACCAATAAATACTGCTAATAGTAAATATAAATATTCTTTAACTTCAAACATATTATTATTTTTAGTTAGTTGACCCACGATTCCAAATACAGAATTAATTAAAATAAACAATGAGACAGTAGTTGTTATATGCTTAGGATTGGCAGCTCTAAATAAATAAAGGATAGGACTTAAAAAAATTCCACCTCCAATACCAACTATTCCAGAAACAAAACCTAAAACAATTCCTATTAAGGCAGCGATATAAACAGGTAAAGTTTTGTAACTAGTTAAATCATTATCATAAGATTTAAAATTAACTAATAGTAAAACTCCAGCAATTCCTAAAACAAAAAATAATATAATTTCAAATAATTCCTTTTCAATTTGAACAGAACCTCCGATAAATGCAAAAGGTATAGAGCCAACTAAGTAGGGTAAAAGAAGCTTAAAATTTAAATTTCCAGCTCTGATGTAATTAAATGAATTTCCAGAAACCACGATGATATTACAAGCCAATGCTATAAGAGGGAATATTTGATAAGGTATCCCCCATAAAAGCAATAAAGCAAGATAAGTAGAACCTCCTCCAAACCCAACACTTGAGTAAATTAATGCAGTTACAAAAAAAAGAATTGATAATA
>TARA_B100000686_G_scaffold21218_1_pt1 | contig 10948 bp, 10 predicted proteins | sample TARA_B100000686 | Tara Oceans TARA_B100000686 (sample SAMEA2622733) | marine metagenome | biome: marine biome (ENVO:00000447); feature: marine epipelagic mixed layer (ENVO:xxxxxxxxx); material: "saline water (ENVO:00002010), including plankton (ENVO:xxxxxxxx)" | depth 150 m
TCTAAATCCTCATAATATAGATTTACTCTAGTAAAAGATCCCATTGATGCCTGAATAGTTTTAGGATTATATAAATCAACAGTATTTTTCGAGCAAATAATATTTTTTACATTAAACCAATCAGCTATTCTAATTATTGTTCCAAGATTGCCAGGGTCATTAACTGAATCAAGAGCAATAATCATATCATCAAAATTAAGATTATTGATATCATTCTTTTTTGTTTTAACAACTGAAAATCCAACAATATTATTTTTAAGATTACTTGCTTTTCTTATTTCATTTTCTTCAAGAATATAAATTTTATACCCGGTTAAATAAGAAGAATATTTATCATAAATTTTCTTTGATACAACTGTAAATTCAACATTATAATTCGATTTTAAAACTTCAATAATACCTTTAATACCCTCTATAACAAAGCAGTTTGAATTAAGCCTATTTTTCTTATAATTTAGTGATTTAACAATTTTAAGTTTAGATTTAGAAATCATTTTCTCAATTTGAATTAAATTTAGTCATATTGTTTGAATACATTGATTCTTTAGATAGAGAGATTACAGTTTTTTTCAACTCTTTCTCCACCGATTTTTTAGATATAATAATGATTCTTATAAGTAATAAGTTCATTTGGATACCACTATATGGTATACTTATAATTTTATTATATAAAATTGAAAAGAATAGAATTGTTATTAACGTAGTAATATGCTTATCTGCAGTTCTGTTATCAGATTTTATAACAAGTTCTATAATGAAACCATTTTTTGAAAGATTAAGACCTTGTCATGATTTTGAACTAAAAGAGATAATAAATATAGTTTCAGGTTGTGGTGGAAAATATAGTTTTGCTTCTTCTCATGCATCTACAACTTTTTCTTTAGCAACAATAATTTATTTAATAACTAAAAAGGAGATTAATTTCTTGTTCTTTTGGAGCATAGCAATAGGTTATAGTAGAATTTATTTAGGCGTCCATTTCTTTTTTGATATAATTATTGGATTTTTTGTTGGTTTTTTAACTTCATATATATTGTATCGTATAAGCAGAAAAATTGTATTTAATGAAAATTGAGCCCATTTTTTTAATTTTATTTTTATTGCTTTCTTGCTCTAATAATAAAGAAGAGCTACCTATATACGGAAGAAAAAAAATTAGTGAAAGATTAGTTGATGGAAAATTAGTTTATGATACTATTGAACATACCATTTCAAATTTCTCTTTTTTAAATCAAAATGGACAAATTGTTAACAACAAAACGTTTGAAGGCAGTGTATATATAGCTGATTTTTTCTTTACTTCATGTCCTACCATATGTCCAATAATGAAAAATAATTTGATGGATATCTATAAAATTTTTGAAGGAAATTCTAAAGTTAAGTTTTTGTCCCATACAATTAATCCATCTTATGATAATGTAGATAAATTACATTCATACTCTAAGAAATTAGGCATTGACAATAAGATATGGCACTTTGTAACAGGGGATATAGAAAAAATATATGAGATTGCTAAAAATAGTTATATGGTGACTGCTTTAGAGGATTCAGATGAACCTGGTGGATTCTTACATAGTGGAACATTTTTGTTAGTTGATAGTAAAAGAAGAATAAGAGGTGTCTATGATGGGACTGATAAATCAGAAATGAATAAAATAATTGATGATATTAAGAGATTGTTATAAATCTATTTTTTTATTATCCTATCAACATATTTACCAATAATGTCAAACTCAATATTTACAAATTCATTTATTTTTATTTTATTAAAGTTTGTATTTTGATACGTGTGTGGTATTATGGCAACTGAAAAAAATTTGTCTTTAATATCAAAACAAGTAAGACTAACTCCGTTTATGCTTATACTACCCTTCTCAACCAGATACCTTGAAAACTTATCCGAAATCTGAAAAGTAAATATCCAACTATTTGACTCATCTTCTATATTAACACATTTACCTACATCATCAACATGACCCTGAACAATATGTCCATCTATACGTCCATTTATTTTCATACTTCTTTCTAAATTTAACTCTGAACCAATTCTAAGATCAGAAAATTTTGATTTTTTAATAGTCTCATTAACTAGGGTCACATTATGTGATTTCTCACTTTTGTTAGTTACAGTCAGACAAACCCCATCATGAGAAACACTTTGATCTACTTCTAAATCTTTGCTAATAGAGCTAGAAACTAAAAGATTTATATTATTGCCTTCACTATCTAAAGACTCTACTATACCAATTGTTTCAATTATTCCTGTAAACATTTAAATTATATATAATATGACTTTGCAAACATAAAAGTTAAATTTGTTACACAAAATTAATTGATGAAAGATAAAATAAAAGAATGTGGTCAGACTAAAACAACTATCAGTGAAATGGTTTTACCAAACCACACAAATAATCTAAATACTCTTTTTGGAGGAAAGCTTATGTATTGGATGGATATGGCAGCAGCAATTTGTGCTCATAAGAACACGCAAAAAACAGCTGTAACAGCTTCAGTTGATAATATAACATTTAAGTCACCAATATATAAAGGAGATATAGTAACAATAAATTCTTTCATAACAAGAGTATTTAACACTTCTATGGAAATTTTTCTTGAAGTATTGTCACAAAACTCTAAAACAAAAAAATCAGTAATTAGTAATAGTGCATTTTTTACATTTGTTACTCTTGATGAAAATGGAAAGCCTATAAAATCAATTGAGGTGAAACCTAAGACAGATGAGGAAAAAAAATTATTCGATGGAGCACTAAGGAGAAGACAGCTAAGATTGATATTAGCTGGAAAGATGAAACCAGAAGAAGCTGATGAATTAAAATCTATTTTTGATTAAATACCTCATCTAATTTATTAGATAAATTTCTGCCTCTTAATTCTAGATCTTTAGCAATAATTCTTCCTTCTGGATCTAATAAAAAAGCACTTGGAATTTTATAAACATTATACAAAATTGCTGCTTCAGATTGATAATATTTTAGATCAGAGACATTTATCCATGGGAGTTTATCTTCTTTAATTCCTATAGCCCACTCATCTCTATTTCTATCAAGCGATACTTGATATACTTCAAATCCTTTGTCTTTGAATTTATAATAGTTTTCTAAAATATTAGGATTTTCTTCTCTACAAGGCCTGCACCAAGCTGCCCAAAAATCAAGAAGAACATAATTTCCTCTAAGGGATGATAAGGAAATGGGATCACCATTAGGATCATTTAAGATAATCTCTGGAGCTATACTGCCGACCGAAACAGATTTTGTTTTTTTTAATTTATTTTCAAAGTTTATGAAATAAGAATTATACTTTAATTCGTTATAATATTTATCATAAATACTCTCCCAAAAGATAATATTCTCATCAATACTTAGATAATCAGAAGTAATCAAAACTGCAAGAGAAATATCTACACTACCAAGATAATCTTTAAGTGATAATTCAAACTGATTTTTTCTAAAAGAAAATTCTTCTCTAACACTATTTATAAGTTGAATATTTTGTTCTTCACTAGCATTTATAAACTGCTCATTTAACTCTCTAATTTCAGATCTATAATTCGTTATTTTATTAGTTATAGACCTTAATATATTGGTATCTGAGGAACCTTGGATTTCATATTTAAATAAAGATTTGGAATCATCTATTAATATTTTTACATCTGAATCATTTATAATTAGATCTATACTTGATTTTCCCATAAAATCAAGTCTGAAGAGAGTAGCCTCATCTACAAAAAGATCAAATTCTAGTTTTTTATCTATAATTTCATCAGACTTTATTAGCTCAATAGAATAGTCTGAATTAACTTTTTGCAATCTAACTTCACCATAGTTTTCTGAACCTATAACTTCAATAACTAATTGGATTTCTTTGTTTTCTTTTTTTGAATTATTACAAGAATAAAAAATCATAAATCCCCAGAAAAGGAAAACTACTCTGATAAATTGTTTAGAAAAACTTTTCATAAAATAAATCATACAAATAAAATAAATACCTTTTTCAGATAAGATTTAAAAACGTTAAAAAAAATTAATTTTTTAGAAGTGTTTTAAAATAATTCCTACCATCTGAGAGAACTTTTGATAACCCATCAAGATTTTTGCCTCCAGCAGTTGACAAGAAATTTTGACCACCTCCTGCTCCTTTAATGTTTAATGCTAATTTATTAATAATATCTTTAGCGTCTAAGTTTAATTTTTTTACTATCTCCTTTGAAATTAATAATAAAATTAATGGCTTATTCGACATATTACTGGTAGCAAGAAAAATAAGATTATCAATTTCTTTATCCATTTCGAAAGCAATTTGTTTTATAAAATCCAATGATTCATTATTAAAATGATATAAAATAAGATTGCTATCATTTAATTTTTCAACATTATCTTTTATTTCATCTTTTAGAGATTTTTTCCTAAGTTTATCAAACCTTGTGATCTCAGACTCCAAAGATTTATTTTTTTCAATAAGAATCTTAACTGAGTCCAAAACATTACCGGATTTTAGTAAGTTTTTTAATTCAAATAATTTTTTTGACTCTTCAGAAGTATAATTTTCTGATCCGATTGAAGTGAGCGCCTCAATTCTTCTAACACCTGAAGATATAGATGATTCTGAAATAATTTTAAATAAACCAATCTCAGAAGTATTATTAACATGAGTTCCTCCACATAACTCTATTGAAAACTCATTATCCATGATTACTACCCTAACTTTATCACCATATTTTTCTCCAAACAATGCCATAGCACCCATCTTTTCAGCTTCTTTTATTGGAACATTCAATAAAATTTTTACTGGTATGTTTTCTGAAATTTTTTCATTGACGACTTTATTGATTTTAGATAACTCTACATCAGTAATTTTAGAAAAGTGAGAAAAATCAAATCTCAAAACTTTATCACTAACAAGTGAACCTTTTTGAACTACATGATCACCAAGCACATTCCTCAGTGTTGAGTGAAGTAGATGTGTGGCAGAATGATTTTTACAAATAAGATTCCGTCTTTTTGAGTTGACTTCTAAGTTAAAACTATCCGTAAATTTATTAGGTAAAGATTGTGTTTCATGAATAATTAAATCATTTTCTTTGAATGTATTTATAACATTTATTTTCTCATCATTACTTGAAATGAATCCAGTATCTCCAACTTGTCCTCCGGATTCAGAATAAAATGGAGTTTTATCAAATACGAGATGATAAACTTTCTTTCCATTTTTATTCACCTGTCTATGCTTTAATATCTTAGAGTTAGAAGTTAAGCTATCATAACCAGAAAATATAGAATCAACTTTATCGTTTATTGTTATCCAATCATCAGAAATAGTTTTAGGCACATTTCTTGATCTTTCCCTCTGATCACTCAAAAGCTTATCAAACCTTTTCTTATTTATTTTCAAATTATTTTCACGAGCAATAAGTTCTGTTAAATCATAAGGAAAACCATATGTATCATACAGTTCAAATGCCAATTCACCAGAGATCTTGTCATTTTTTGTGCTCATTTTCTTTTTAATTTGATTTATTTTCTTGAGTCCATTTTCTAAAGTCTTTAGAAATGTTTTTTCCTCCTCTTCAATTACACTTTTTATAAAATCCTTTTGGTCAAACAAATTATTAAAGACTTTCTTATATTCATTAATCACTGCATCAACAAGTTTATAAAGGAATGGAGATTTCAATTTTAAACTGGAATACCCATATCTAACAGCTCTTCTAAGGATTCTTCTTACAACATAACCTGATTTATTATTTGAAGGTATTGCACCATCTGAAATTGTAAATACTATAGCTCTAATATGATCACATATTACTCTAAAAGCAATATCTACCTTTTCATCTGAATCATATTTTAAATTTGAAATTTTTTCAAGAGATTTAATTATTGGATAAAATAAGTCTATATCATAAGTAGATTTAAGGGATTTAATTGCCATCGCCAATCTTTCTAATCCCATTCCCGTATCAACATGCTTATTAGGTAAAGGTTCTAAAGAACCGTCACTTTTTCTATTAAACTCAATAAAAACAAGATTCCATATTTCTATAACCTCAGGATGATCTTTATTAATTAATTTACTTGTAGGAATTTTCTTTATTTCAGCATCATCTCTTAAATCTATATGAACTTCAGAACATGGACCACAAGGGCCAGAATCACCCATCTCCCAAAAATTATCTTCTTTAGAACCATCTACAATCTTTGATTTATCTACAATCTGACTCCATATTTTTATTGACTCTAAATCTTTATCTAGTTTCTCTTTTTTATCACCACCAAAGACAGTCACAAAAAGTTTATTTTCATCCAAACAGTAGTGGTTCGTAAGTAAATCCCAGGCCCATAAAATTGCATCTTTTTTAAAATAATCACCAAAAGACCAATTTCCTAGCATCTCAAACATGGTATGATGATATTTATCTATTCCAACTTCTTCTAAATCATTATGTTTTCCACTAACCCTTAAACATTTTTGAGTATTTGCAATCCTATCATTTTGAGGTTTATCATAACCTAAGAAAATATTTTTAAACTGATTCATCCCAGCGTTAGTAAACATTAATGTAGGGTCATCTTTAACAGTTATTGGAGCTGAATCAATTATTTTATGATTTTTGTTTTTGAAATAATCAAAAAATATTTTTCTAATTTTTTTAGTGTCCATTTAACCTATAAATTCGTGAATATTTTTATTTTTGTATAAATCTATTATAAAATTAGGCTATTTTAATCTAATTATGAGCAAAGATAAATATTATTATAATCCAAAAACTTGCAAGTTTGAAAGAATAAAAAAAACAAAAAAAGAAATATTTCTCAACATTATAGGTTTTCTTCTTATCGTTCTTTTTTCAAGCTTTATAGTATTAAATATCTATGATACATACTTTGAATCTCCAAAAATTGTAGAGTTGAGAAAAGAGAATCAAGAACTTGAAACTCATTTTGAAATTTTAAATAAAGAAGTAAACGTTGCATATAAAATGTTAGAGAATTTGGAGGAAAGGGATGACAACATCTACAGAATAATTTTCGAAGCAGAACCCATTCCTTCTACAATTAGACAGGCAGGAGTTGGTGGAATTAATAGATACAAAGAACTTATTGATGGTAATCTAAAAAGAGAAGAACTTTTAGTAGATAATTATATAAAAATAGATGAGTTAAAAAGGAAGCTTTATATCCAAACCAAATCTTATGATGAACTTTTTGGTATGGCTAATAATAAAGAGAATCTTATTGCAGCTATCCCTGCCATTCAACCTATATATAACAAAGACCTAAGAAGAGTTGCTTCTGGTTATGGTATGAGAATTGATCCTTTCTTAAAAGTTAGAAGAATGCACTATGGACTAGATTTTTCTGTGAAGAAAGGGACTCCAATTTATGCAACTGCAGATGGGGAGGTTGTTATCATAAAGTCATCCTTTGGAGGTTTAGGTAAACATATTTATCTGGATCATGGAAACGGTTATAGAACAGTCTATGCTCACCTTAACAAGTTTAATGTCAAAAAGGGTCAAAAAGTAAAAAGAGGAGAACTTATTGCATATAGTGGAAATACTGGTAGGTCAACTTCTCCACATCTACATTATGAAGTCCATAAAAATGGTGAAAAGTTAAATCCTATCAACTTCTTTTTTAATGATCTAACACCTAGCCAATATGAAGAAGTAATTAGAATTGCCTCAATAGAAAATCAGGCATTAGGTTCAACCTACTAGAAATAATGCCATACAAAGAAAGAGAAATTAAAAGAAAATACTTCTCAATCGGAGAAGTTGCATCTCTACTTAATGTAAATACCTCATTAATTAGATTTTGGGAATCTGAATTTGAATTCATTAATCCAAAAAAAAACAAAAAAGGTTTGAGAAAGTATACAAATGAAGATATCAATAAATTGAAGAAAATTTATTCATTGTTAAAAGAAGAGGGATTTACTATAGACGGAGCAAGAAAACATCTTAAAAAGAATAAAAATTCATCCGAAAATAATGTTGTGTATAAACTAGAAAAATTAAAAAATCAATTATTAGAAATAAAAAAGAAAATTTAATTAATACCCAAAATATCTCTGATAGCTTTATCATCTGAACCAGAATCTGCAAAATCATCAAATGTTTTTTCAGTTACATTTATTATATGATCTGAAATAAATTCGGCACCTTCAACAGCACCCTGTTCGTTGCTCTTAATACAACATTCCCACTCCAAAACAGCCCAACCATCGTATCCATACTGAGTTAGTTTTGAAAAAATGGATTTGAAATCTATTTGACCATCACCTAATGATCTAAATCTTCCTGGTCTATCAATCCAATCAGAATAACTTCCATATACCCCTGCTTTACCATTAGAATTAAACTCTGCATCCTTTACATGGAACATTTTGATGTATTCATGATATATATCAATATGATCTAAATAATTTAGTTGTTGTAAAATAAAATGACTAGGGTCATAAAGCATCTTTACTCTACTATGATTCTTTGTTGATTCTAAGAACCTTTCAAAGGTTAATCCGTCATGTAGATCTTCACCAGGATGAATCTCATAACATAAATCAACTCCATTGCTATCAAACTCATTCAAAATAGGTATCCATCTATCTGCCAACTCTTTAAATCCAGTTTTAACTAAACCATTTGGTCTTTGAGGCCATGGGTATACATATGGCCACAAAAGTGCTCCTGAAAAAGTTACATGAACATTAATGCCTAAATTTTTACTGGCCTTAGAAGCAAGCATTAATTGATTGACTGCCCATTCAGTTCTTTTCTTAGGATTATTTTTATATTCTGTTGGTGCAAATCCATCAAACATTTTATCATAGGCTGGATTTACAGCAACTAACTGACCTTGCAAATGAGTACTTAATTCAGTTATTTCTACTCCACAAGCGTTAATTTTAGATTTGTACTCTTTTGCATAAACTTTATCTTCTGCAACTTTTTTTAAATCAATGCATCTACTATCCCATGTTGGTATTTGTACACCCTTATATCCTAAATTAGATGCCCACTTACAAATACTTTCCATATCATTAAATGGATGTTTGTCATCCATAAATTGAGCTAAAAAAATAGCAGGTCCTTTTATAGTTTTCATAATTAAATTTTTATCCATTTAGAGTTCTTTGAAGAATAAATTACGGCATCGATAAATCTCATACCTCTATATCCTTCTTCAACTGTAGGATAATCGTAAATTGGATCATCCTTTTTGTTATTTTTATAGTTTTTAACAGAATAAGAAAAATTTCTATAAATATTAGCAAACGCCTCAATGAAACCCTCTGGGTGACCTGAAGGTGTCCTACAATTTGCCAAAGCAAAATCAGAAAGATAAGAATTGTTTACCCCAGCTCTATAAATTTGATTTGGTCTGCCATTTAGTTTTAGCAATAAAGTATTTGGTGAAGAATGTTTCCATTCAATACCACCACTGTCTCCCCATACCCGAATCTTCAAGTCATTTTCCTCGCCAGTAGCAATCTGACTTGTCATTAAATTCCCTTCAATTCCGTCCTCGAGGGTAATTAATACATTTCCATCATCTTCTAAAAGCCTACCCTCAACAAAAACATTTACCTTGGATAGAAGCTTTATAATTTTCTTTCCTGTAACATACTCTACCATGTTGGCTGCGTGTGTACCAATATCACCCATACTTCCTGCTTTTCCAGATTTTCCAGGATCAGTTCTCCATGAAGCCTGTTTATTATCTGTTGATTCTAAATTTGTAGTCAACCATCCTTGTGGATATTCAACTGCAACTTTTCTGATTTTTCCTATTTTACCTGATTTAATAATACTTTTTGCTTCTTTTACCATAGGATATCCTGTATATGTATGCGTTACAGCAAATGGAATTCCAGTTTCATTAACTTTATCTACTAAATTCTTTGCTTGTTCAGAATCATAGGTCATTGGTTTATCAATAATTACTGGGAATCCATTATCAAGGGCTTTATAAGCTGGATCAAAATGTATGTGATTAGGTGTAACTATTGAAACAATATCCATTCTTTTAGAAGAATCTAAGTTATATTCCTTATCTATCATTTCATCATAAGTTTTGTAAATTCTTGAGGAATCCAAAAAAAGATTTTTTCCTGTTTGAATTGAATTTTGATAATCAGAGCTAAAAGAACCACAGACAAGTTCAATACAATTATCTAAAAATGCAGCATTCCTATGAATAGCACCAATGAAAGATCCTATTCCTCCACCAACCATACCCATCTTCAACTTTCCCATATAATTTTATTTATTAGAAATTAACAATTATTTATTAAAAAAGGGAATAAATGATTACAGAATAATTGAATCATCAATTTTTTCTTTTTTAAGTTTGAAGAATTCCTTAAATAGATTAAATCTAGATTTGATTTCTGATCTTTTCTTTTCATAAGTGCCATCTTCTAGAAGTGTATAAGTGTTGCAATTATCTCTCAGATTATGATTCAAAATTGTTATAGCTTGTTTTTTTATAAACTCTTCATTTATTCTGAATAAAGATTCAATTCTTCTTTTGAAGCTTCTAATCATCACATCGGCACTTCCAGAATAAATTATAGGCTTACCTAAATTGTGAAAGTAATACAATCTACTATGTTCAAGATAATCTCCAATAATAGAAATTACATTAATATTTTCACTCAAATTTTTTCTACCGGGTCTCAGACAACAAATACCTCTGACTATAAGGCATACTTTAACATCAGCATTACTTGCTTCATATAATTTATTTATAACTTTCTTATCTTGTAAAGAGTTTATTTTAATACAAATCTTTGCTTCACCTCCCTTTTGAGCATTTATTATTTCATTTTCTATAAGAGAAATTATTTTTTCTCTCATATAAATTGGCGCTGTTATTAAATTATCATATTCATCAGGCACCGAATGTCCAGTAATAACATTAAAAAA
>TARA_B100000686_G_scaffold99816_1_pt1 | contig 10937 bp, 7 predicted proteins | sample TARA_B100000686 | Tara Oceans TARA_B100000686 (sample SAMEA2622733) | marine metagenome | biome: marine biome (ENVO:00000447); feature: marine epipelagic mixed layer (ENVO:xxxxxxxxx); material: "saline water (ENVO:00002010), including plankton (ENVO:xxxxxxxx)" | depth 150 m
TGGCCCACAGGAAACGAGGATGTAATTCCCGAGCAACAGCAAGATCTAGGAATTTCTCCTACTGAAAGGCAGCAGTTTTCTTTTCCTGACTACAAGTCCCTGGAATCCGAAGATATCTCCGAGGTAGCGCAGGCAATAGACACATTTGGCCTAGTAAGAGAGTCAGAATTTCAGCTACCGGATTCGAGTAAAGCAATCAGACCCTCTCCTTTCCTAAGAACCCCCTCTGAAGTAGACTCGATTCCAGGAGACAAACTCCACGCTACTTTGAGTGAGAGTGAGAAGACGGTTCTAAACCCCGATGGATCAACCAGGAAACAGTTCATAGATGGAGAATTAATCCTCAGGAATTCCAGCAAGAAGCATCGGGCATGGGACATCGAGGTTCATCTAGAATCTGTCGAATCTACTGACTTCGGTGACAAGATCTCAACCGTGAAGGAACTGGACCCAACCGAAGAAACCGCAATTCCATACACCGCTTCAGGTCCAAGGATGCTAATTCTGAAGGAGAGCATAGATACTGAGATATCTAGAGGGGAAGAGCCAAGCGTCTCTCTGGTTTTCTCAGAAACACCCCAAGACATAGAAATCACGATCGATATTGAGAATGTGTCCCCCGTTCCTCTATTCGATGTCGAAGTTAAGAGAACCATTCCCAAATCATTCATTCTTCCTGAGGACACTGTGTATAGCATTGAGAAAGACTCTATTGTTTGGGACATCGGTAGGATGAATATTGGTGAGACAAGAACTCTAACTGTATCGGGTAAGGTAAAAACTGATTCCGTTGACAAAATTAACGCAGGAGTTTCATCCGCCTCCTATTCAGCAGAAGCAACCGTATCCCGAGCAAGATTCGATAGAGTTCATGGATCTGGAAGACAGTTCTCATATGTGAATGCAGAAGAGGACGACAGACCCGGAGTTTGGCACTGCACCTGCGTATTTGAGAACAAGTCGTCATTCGTAGTTTCACTATCTGGGGCCACAGTGAAGCTTATTGGAAGGGAAGACCCTATTCTGGATGTCTCGGACATAAGACAAGACGTCCCACCAGAGGGAAAGTGGGATTCCATGGTGAAGAGGGTCGAGTCGGAAGAACAACCTAGTTTCACTCAGGAAATCAGATTCTCCATTCTTCCCAGAGTTTCCGTGCAATCTTCTGGAATCGTAGAATTGAATGAACAGCAACTTACCGTATTGGACTCTGTACTTCAGAAGAGGTTTGACAAGTCAAGAATCAAATCTTATATTTCTTCCAATGTCGATGCTACAATAACTCTTGAGAATACTGGGTCCTCGGATATCAACGTCATTAGAATTCTTGACGATATACCTGGAATCTTCGAAACCCCCTCTATAGATGACGTGGTAATTGAGATGGAAGGAACCGAGCTGAATGGCGATCAGTATAGGATTGATGTTGTTAACGGAGTTCAACTGGAGGAGAAGCACGTCTCCCCTGACAGTGAAGGCCATGGACTAAGGATAACAGTCGGCACTTCTGCCCCACTCGGTTTGCTCCCAGGAAAGACACTGGTGATTAGATATCCATTGCAGGCCCCAGACCCATCTCCAAGAAATAAGATGCTTGTCGCACCAATAAAGGTGGATTTTAGCTCCGAGAGATTCGGCCCAGTAGCAACTAGAATGGTCGAACGTCCGCCTATGATCAAAGTAGTCCATAAGAGACGGAACATCAGCACTGGCAAGGAGGTATTCCCTGGTGGAAAACCAGGCCAGTATGAGATTATGTTGATGTTCCACAATAACTCAGATAGCGCATTAGACGATCTCGCAATGCATGACATTGTACCAGGAACATTCACAATTGAGGAATCTACCATTCGTTCTGATAAGGACGGACAACGCGACGCTTCAACTACTAAGGAGTCAGCAAGGGATGGCACACAAGTCACCTGGGCCATTGGACGAATTCAGCAGGACGAAAGAATAGAGGTATTGTATACAATTCAGGGAGACCCCGAAGCAGAGTACAAGGTTTCTGACGCACAGGATTTCCACGGGGCCACCTTCGGCGATGAGGTAGACGAAGAACCCAATATCCCAGAGTGGGTAGAAAAACAAAGGGTGACCCTGCCTCCTCCTTCATCGGAAACCATCGAAGACATGGATAAGGTTGATTCGGAACAAATTGTTGAGGACCAAGAAACCGGGGGAGACGAATCACAAGCACAAATTGATCAATTCGAAGACGATGAAGGGGAAGCAAAACAGGAAAACGATGAAGATGACAGTGCAGTAGTGTCCAATCAGTGCCCTGCTTGTGGTTTTGAAGTAGGAATCGGCTCATCGATTTGCATAGTTTGCGGGAATACTCTTTCTTGATTAACGGCTACAATAGTATCTTCCCACCGAAGCGTTATTCTCATTCCGTGGTATCGAAGGTACATGACCTCGCCACAGCCAGGGGGAGATGCCCAAGCAGATGCAATGTCATCCATGATGATGCCAATGTTGCTGCTTCTCGGGATGATGGTTCTTCTTATGGTCAATCCAAGTATCAGGATAGCTCTTTCTTACTCTGCAGGATCAGTACTAGAACCAATGTTGCCCTTCCACCAGAAATATTTCGTCCCCACAGTATTCATTGTGGGGTCTTCCATTATGGTGGTCAATACTGTTATCCGATCATTCTTCATGGACCCACTTCAGCAAGCCCATTTCTCTCATCGTAGTAGGCAGATTGGGAAGCAGCTTAGGGAGGCTAGGGTAGCCAGAGATACTGCTAGAGCCGACAAGATGCAGACAATGCAGATGGAGATGATGCCGGAACAAATGAAGATGCAATCATCCATGATGAAGCCGATGGTCTTCACGATGGTTTTCATAATAGCAATATTCAGTTGGATGGCAGAGTCAGTCGAGTCCTTCAGAGTAGGTTTCGTCAGTCTTCCTTGGGATCCAATGTGGAGCTTCAATGCTAGAGTGCTATGGATTTTCCCAGCATGGATAGCAACTTACATTGCAATGAGTGCACCTCTTGGAAGGATAATTGACCGACACATCAAGATTATCCGATTCTCCAGACATCCTCTAGTGGCCTCTGGGGAGACAATTCCCGAACCACTTCTTCACATGCTCGAGGAACAAAACACAAAGAAAAACACCTCATCTGTCGTACGAAGATCCCAGAGGCGGGCAGGTCCAAGGAAAACGGGTGTTAAATCGCATAACCAACCACAGCGCCGATCTGGCAACCAACACGCTGCCCCTCCGAAGGAGGGATTAATCTGCAAGCTCTGTAACTCAAACATGATTTCCCGGACACCGAAAGGAGTTCTAAGGTGCGATGTATGTAGAAGCGAATGGAGATAATCACTTGTTGATGGTAACGATCAGTGGCCCCCCAGGCAGTGGAACTTCTACTTTGGTTATGAAGTTGGCAGAATCTCGTGGCTGGGAATCGATGAACGGGGGGCAATTTTTCAGAGAGGAAGCCTCTAGGAGGGGCATCTCAGTAGAAGAACTAAGCGCCAAAGCTAAGCACGATCTAGATGTAGATAGAGAGTTGGACAGTCTTTTGCAAAAAAAGCTAGTTTCAGCCGATTGTCCAGAGATAGTTGAGAGCAGACTTAGTGGCTGGTGGGCGCACAAGAGCAACCTAGATTGCCTTAGAGTATGGGTGCAAGTTTCCGATAATGAACGAGCTATTAGGATTCAGAAGAGGGAGGGTGGAAGTTTCGATGAGTGTCTAGACAGGTCTAGGCGGAGGCAGGGTGACGATATGCTTCGTTACATGGAACTTTACGGAATCGATCTCGATGACATGTCCCCTTACAACCTCATCATCGAAGCCGATGAAAAGGGTGAGGATGAGGTATTCGAGCTTGTCCAAATCGAGTTAGGGTCGTGAATGAATGGAAGTAGGAGAGCCCTGGATAGTAGACTCCTCTGCTAAAACCAACGATTCATTCGGATGTAGGCCACTAGACAGACCTCTAAGTGAGCTACTGGAATGTGGGGTGATTTTGATTGACAAGCCCCCTGGTCCTTCGAGTCACCAACTGGCTGCTTGGGCGCGCTCCCTATTGGGGATAAAGAGAATTGGTCACGGTGGAACTCTCGACCCATTTGCCACAGGACTGCTAACTCTCCTCTGCGGCCGTTCGACCAAGATTACCGCCGAATTGTTGAGGAAGCCGAAGAGCTACGTAGCAGTTATCCGATTCAGAGAACCTATGGCCGGAGAAGAACTTTCCAATCTGGTGGATGGCCTCAGGGGGCGCATATACAACGTCCCGCCGAAGGAGTCTGCAGTTAAGGTACAAGTACGATCGAGGAATATTGACTTCTCCGGAGTAATAGATTCAGATGACGGCGGCAGAATCCATCTTCTTTCGATAGACTGCGATGCAGGTACCTATATCCGGACCCTGGTTAGGGACATGGGCCTCATGGCAGGAAACAAATGCGAGTTACTGGAACTTCACAGATCTAGGAGCGGGTCTTTGCTGGACTCTATGGCTTGCTCAATGCAGCAGCTCGCAGACGCAGTATTCCTATGGAGGGAGCAAGATGACCCACGAGGACTTTCCAAGATCATTTCTCCAATTGAGACCGTTCTCGACGACTTGCCAGGAATCGTGATTAAAGACGGAGCGGTAGCGGCAATGTCCCATGGGGCACCTCTTGCCAGACCTGGAGTAGTTTCTGCTGTTCGGGGATTGCCGGCGGGCTCAAGAGTTCTAGTCTCTAGTCTAAAAGGGGAGGCCGTAGCCATCGCTGAGGTATCAGTAGACTCAGACGAAATTCCTGAAATGAAGACAGGCCAAATAGCAACCGCTAGTACGGTAATTATGCAACCGGGATCTTATCCCCGGACCTGGGTTAAAGAGTAGGTTAGCCTAAGCCGACTCATGCTCTTCGTAAATCCACTCGTCCGTTTCCAGTCGTATTTTCAGCACCATCATTTCCACACACACCGCCGGCAAGGCCACCGAGGCAGCCAAGCGCGACAGTCAATTTTCGGAATCCTTCTGGGTATAACAATTACCCAGATTGTATTGATTATCGGCCAAACCATGATGATTAACCACCACAATTCGACTACTTTCTTCTCTGAAAATCCTTCTTCACTGGCCTTGGACCAATCTGATACGCTGCAAGTGATGCTAGGACGGCCATGACAGCCAAAACCACGATAATGGAACCATTGCCCCCTTCCTCCTCGTTTATTCCAATGCCATCAACTATGGCAATCACCTCCAATTCGTTATTTCCTTCCAACGATTCTTCGACCGAGTTAGTTCCATCAATCTCCACCAAGAAAGAAACTTCTTCCCCTGCATCAATCAATTGGATATCGCATACAGCCATTTTCAAGTCCCCCGGGGTCAATTCGTTAATTGTTCCCGTACCAACCAGAATTCCATTGACCCTGCAGTAGAATGTTACATTCTCTGCAGCCCCCCTCCCCTGATTCCGGATGTATCCAACTAATTCAACAACATCACCTTGGGAAAGACTCTCACCTTCCAACCCTCCAAGGCGAATTTCTACTCTTTCTACCAATAGATCCGGTTTTGCTGTTACAATTACTTGAATTTCTCTCGAAATCTCCGTCGTTCCATCGCTGATGGTAATGGTCAAGGAGTGAATTCCGGGTTCAACTGGACCCAGGGTAATATGCCCATTTTCGTCCACCGTAGCCCATGATTTACTGGTTGTAATTGTCAGAACTTCAGAATCAGGATCAGAAATCTGCAGCTCGACCATCAAGTTATCACCTAGCCCTACATACAGTGAGGTAGGAATCGAGACGATTTCAGGGGGGTCTGGAACCGCCTCTATAGTGACTATCACTGAACTCTCCCAGGTATTCCCAGCTTGGTCGGAAACTATGATTGATACGATAGCCTCCCCATTCGCCTCTGCTACTGGCTCTATCCTCAGAAGGGAACCATTGCCAGATGCCTCCAGTAGGGACTCATTCGAGCTATGTGCAGTGACGATTAGGTTTTGTGAAGCGGTGATATCATCATGACAGAGAGCGTCCAATGCAATAATCTGGCCACCTTCATCCTCAATCAGGCCAATGCTACCAATTTCCCCACACTCCGGGTCTCTGTCCCACTCAATCTCGTATCCCCCGGATATCGACATCGAGCCAATGTGCACCACCGTGGTCTCAGCGGTGCCGTTTGATGACCACTGGAATCTAGCAGCAACCCCCACCTCCAGGACTCCACCTTGTGAAGGGAGTGCATGTCCCACTGGTACAGAGATAGAGAATGGGCCAGAATCTATTTCCTCCATATGCACAAGAAACTCTCCAACCGCGAATAACACGTGGCTAGATGACGATGAAAGCCCAGCAACTCCTCCTGAGACTCTACCAGAAACAATTAGTTGTGGGTCATTGATGTCCACCCTTGCCCCTGAAACGCACCCGTCTTCAACCTCGATTCGAATGCGTTGCGTTGCATTGTCCAGACTCTGGCCAGAGCCAACTTCGACAAATTCGTCGCTTTCATCATCGGCCACTACCCAGATAGAATGGTTCCCTTCTCCGAAAACGTGAATTCTCCCCAGTTCCTGGTTAGGGGGGGCTTCTACGTCAAACTCCCACTTGGATTCCCCACTTCCATCACGAACCAGTCCACATGTGCTATGATTAAGTCCAAAGATTTCTCCCTCGTAAGTGCTGAAGTCTAGGACTGGTACTTCCGATAGTGTGGACTGGTGTTCCGCTCTCGCGTTCTCGAATGAGTACCATGGCTGGTGGAATTTTACCCTCAGACCCACCGCATCCACTCTAACCTCTGAGTCATCAGCCCCCTGGTTGTCTGAAACGTAATCGACCGTGAATTGTGTTTCCTCCAATTTGGCCCAATCCCACTCGATGAAATTGTCTAGTGAGATTATTAGCGGGTTAGTCATTCTATTAACGGGACTCAAGGTCCTGGCGTAGGTCGTGACAAGAATGTCGGATCCATGGTTCTGCAATAGAACGTTTACTTCGTCGTTGTTGAGGGCATCAGGTATGGAGAAGTGAAGGACTAGGGAGACATTCTCTATCTCTCTGGAGTGGAGTCCAGAGAAAAGATACCCGCCCATCGTGATATCGGGGCCCCTAGACCAAGAGTAGACTCCGTCTGCTTCTCCGAATGTAGCGTTACAGTCCGAGCATCCAGAACTAGCCCATGCTGTAAATTCGTCGAAATTGTCCGGCCTCGAATGCGTGAAGGACATCTCTCCATCGGCTATCATACCTATGGTGAATTCAGCCTGGTTTTGTGTGAATCCTTTACTAGTGCTGAACTCCCACTCTGAACTGTTCTGGAAATTCCCCGATTCGAGAATTTTCACTTCCCCCGAAGAAATTACTGAATCACCCTGAACCAATGATGGGGATAGGGACAGTAGCATCCCCACAACTAAAGCACAAACCCCTATCTTGCCCCTCACGTTTGTAACGAAGAACTCCTGTGCTTCAAGGCGTTGGTGGATGGCTCCTCCCAATATTATTGCATAACTGTTGAAATACGTGCCGACTCACGCCCTGATTACTTCTGGCTGTGATGGTGTAGCGGTTAGCACGGTGGGTTGTGGTCCCGCCGGCCCGGGTTCGAGTCCCGGTCACGGCCCCATTTCCTACTCTTTGCCAAGGAATTCCTCACCGATCTCGTGCCCCATCTTCTCTGCCTTTGTTGACAGGTAGTCTAGGTTCCCCTCACCGACTCCAACGACAAGCGGCATCCTCTCCACCACGTTAATCCCATTTTCTGAGATCTGCTCTACCTTGTCAGGATTGTTTGTCATTAGGTTGACTCTGTCTATCCCAACCGAGCTCAGTATCTCGGATGCAATTCCATAGTCTCTAGCGTCCGCTGGGTGTCCAAGCATCAGGTTAGCGTCCATTGTGTCAACTCCCAAGTCTTGGAGGTTGTATGCCTGGATCTTGGCGTGAAGACCGATCCCGCGCCCCTCTTGTCTAAGGTAGACCAAGCATCCCCAGCCGATTTCCTGGATTTTCTTCAAAGCCGACTCCAGCTGAGCTCCACAATCGCATCTCAAACTGCCGAATGCATCCCCAGTCAGGCACTCGGAGTGGACTCTTACTAGGACAGGGTCTGGTCCCAACATGTCACCTAGCAGTAATGCTACGTGGTCTAGGCCCGTTTCCTCTTCATGGAATACCCTAATTCGAAACTCCCCGTAATCGGTAGGCAGCCGGGCATCTGCAGGTACTTCCCCCAATTCGTATACCCTTGGGACATTCACATCTGTTCGAATTGAATTGGCCATTTGAATCCTATAGGTCCTCTGTCACCTTTTCAATAATGAATTTGTACTCGCCTGAGACCTCTTCTACTCCCTTGAGATAAACTCCCATCCTGTCGCATAGAGCGGGAATATCGTGCATCGTCTCGGGATCATCGCAGACTACCTCGATAACTTCCCCATCATCACACTGCTCGAGCACCCTCCTAGTCTCGTGTACTGGAATGGGGCATAGAAACCCAAGCAAATCTAGGCGCCTGGAAATCGAACCCCCCATGGTCCCTGCAAGGGGTCCCCGGCTTCAAGTATCGCCGCATTTCCTTACTGACTATTTGGAGAAGTCGAACTCATCGTCTTCATGGGCCCTCATGTAGTTGATTGCGGTAATCTCGTCTGCATCCAATTCCTCTCCCCTGTCGGCTCCCTTCTTGGCTTTGGACCATCTTTCCAAGAAATCCCCTGACTCCCAGTCATTCATGAACATGGGCCGAATGTATGATGATCTGCATACTGTCCTGGTATTTCCTAAGTCGGCTGCCACGGTGTCAATTACAGCTAACATCGTAGCACTCCTCTCCTTTTCTGTCTCTCCTGGAAGTTTTCCGGATTCCGCTAGCTTGGCTAGGCCTGCTGTGCCCTTCAGGGTCCGTCCCCCCCAAGTGATGTAAGCAGGGAAGCCGCTTTCCTCGGCTCTTTCCTCTGCATTCCTGTGTTCATCGGGTAGCTTGCTTATTTCGGAATCACTAGCTTCGGCCACCATCGCTAACCTTGCTGCTGTCTTCCAGGAAGCTGCCCATGTACGGAAGTCCTTGGCCGTGTATCTGTGCTTCATATGCTTCTCGAGGTAATCGTTAATGTGTTCTGCCTTGATATCGAAGTCGTTTCCGTTCTTGTCAACATATCTGAATAAATCTTGAGTTTTTTCCTTGCCACCTATCTTCCCGGACTCCTCAATTAGTTTGGCTATCGTGTCGTCTTTGATTAGCAATTTCCACTCCTTTCCAGATTTTCCCATGAAATTTAGCACTGCATCGATATCTCCTTCTATTGCCTTCTTTCCCTTCCAGAATTTCACATGACCCTCTTTCAGAGTCGTAAGCCCATATGACTCATTCTCCTGGGCATACTGGTCGGACCCCACTCTGATGTGGTACCTGTCTATTAGCCATACCACAATCGCCACCGACTTGTCCCTGAGCATCTTGTTTGCACCTAGATCTGCCTTCACCTCTCTCCTTAGCTCGTTTAGCGCAATGGCGAACTCATCCACGTTCTGGTACTTCAAAATCGACTTGTATTCGTTCCACTTTGGGTGGTATCTGTATTGAAGCCTGCCATTGGAGTCCTTCCCAGTAGCCTGAATGTGCCCTTCCTCATCTTTGCAGAACCATACTTCGCTCCAAGCTGGCGGGACAGCGAGCGAGTTGAGGAATTCAACCCTGTCCGTGTCGGTAAGATCCTCTCCGCCAGGCATTGAGTACTTCCATGATATTACGGGGGCTTCTCCCTCTTCTACAGGTGCCGTCTCGATCCTTTCCCGGGAGATGCCCGGCTTTTCCCTGTCGCTCAAAATTAGTCCTGCTTTCCTTGCAGAGGTGCCTGAGTCTTCTGCCTTCATGGGTGGTAATTTACCCACTAGGCTTGAAGAGGTTTCGTCTAATCACTCGGTGAATTGGGCGAGTAGGCTTTCTAGAGCTCTGACGTCGTTTTCCAGGATCTCCCTCTCCGCCTTCTTCAGATCGCCCTCGGCTAGCCTCGCCTGTAGGACTTCCAGCTCCAATCTCGCAGAATCTCTTTCCTCCTCCATCTCTGCCTCGTCCCTCAACATCTTGATTCTGGAGACGTGCTGTCTAGTTGACTTCATTCGACGCATCCTGTCTCCTGCATCGCCTTCCGGGAATGGGCTTGGCTTGGCTTGGAGTTCGACAGCCACCGGGTAAGGGATGCTGATCCCCTCTCTGTTGAACGCAGTGTCGACTTCTCTGAGCAACCAGTCAGTGGCAATGAACTCCTCGCTGTAGTCGCTGATCCAGGCATATAGCCTGTAGTTCTTTGAGAAGTCCCCAAGCTCCCTCAGAAGGACCCTTGGAGGGGGCTCTTCATCAACGTGTGGGCACTTCTTTGCGACGTCCAGTATCACTTGCTTGACGTGCGCGGTCCGCTCATCGTAGTCCACACCTATGTCCAGGGTTACTGTGGCCCTGGAGCCAACCCCATCTCCGCCACCTCGGGCGAAGTTTGTTATCGTCGAGTCGACAAGTCTGTTATTCGGAATTACGACCAATTGCTCAGTCAGAGTTAGTACCTTTGTGGATAGTATTCCAACTGATAGGACCGTTCCAGTAACGCCCTCGACCTCGATCCTATCTCCGACCTCGAAGGGTTGGTCAACAGCAAGCATGAACGAGTTAAGCATGTTCCCCAGTGTCTGCTGGACCGCGAGTCCGATGATAAGTGAGAAAACAGCGAGCGAACCTAGGATTCCTAGCATCTCAATACCGATTTCGTCGAATGCTAAGTATAGTCCCATGAACCATACAAGGCCCCTTGAGGAGAAAACCACCAGTGGGTTCCCCCCAGTCACAGTCACGCTCTTGTTAGTGTTGTACTTCTCCATAGCCGCGGGAACTATGAATTTGATGGCAACACTGATTATAGATGCAGAAAGTATGATGTATACTCCTGAG
>TARA_B100000686_G_scaffold169348_1_pt1 | contig 10934 bp, 12 predicted proteins | sample TARA_B100000686 | Tara Oceans TARA_B100000686 (sample SAMEA2622733) | marine metagenome | biome: marine biome (ENVO:00000447); feature: marine epipelagic mixed layer (ENVO:xxxxxxxxx); material: "saline water (ENVO:00002010), including plankton (ENVO:xxxxxxxx)" | depth 150 m
AATAAATTGTGGCTGGATCTATAATATCAGTAATAAATCAAAAAGGCGGAGTCGGGAAAACTACGACTGTCATAAACTTGGCGACAGCTTTAGCAAAAAAGGGAAAAGAAGTATTGGTAATCGATTTGGATCCCCAAGGTAATGCTACGACTGGTTTAGGAAAATCAAATAATGATGAAGATAAAAGCATCTACAATGTTCTTATAGGAAAAAAATCAGCTCAAGACGCAATTCAAAAAAGCACCGTACCTGGCTTGGATCTTATAGGATCAAATGTGAATTTATCTGGGCTGGAAGTTGAAACAGCAAATGATGCTAACCGAGCTTTCTTGTTAAAAGAGATTTTAAATAAAGAAAGTAATTCATGTTTTAACAAGTATGAAAACATATTTATCGACTGCCCACCTTCTTTGAGTCTGCTAACAGTAATGTCTTTAGTTTCTGCAAATGAATTATTAATACCTCTTCAAACAGAATTTTTTGCATTAGAAGGGATTACTCAACTAGTCAAAACGATTGATAGAATAAAGGTTAGTTTGAACCCAAGACTTGGAATCAGAGGAGTTTTGCTCACCATGTTTGACAAAAGAAACAAGCTATCATCACAAGTAGATGTTGAAGCCAGGAAACATTTTAAAGATAAAGTTTATAAAACAGTTGTGCCAAGAAACGTAAGATTGTCCGAAGCTCCATCTCACGGAATGCCTTGTCTGATCTATGATAAAAATTGTTCGGGTAGTAAATCTTATATTAATTTGGCAGAAGAGTTTATTAGTCAGAGCAACCAATCTATGGGCAGCGCAGCATGAATCCGGCAAAAAAGGGTCTTGGAAGGGGTTTGTCAGCTTTATTTGGTGAGATTGAAAAAAAGTCAGAATCAGGTCAGACTCAAACAAACAAAGTTTCAATAGCCGATCTACAACGTAATAAATACCAGCCAAGGACTATATTTGATGAAGAAAAACTCGTTGAGCTATCTTCATCAATAAAAGAAAATGGAGTTATTCAGCCAATAGCAGTGCGCCCTAACAAATACGAACCTGGGAAGTATGAGATTGTTGCCGGGGAAAGAAGATGGTTGGCCGCCCAAAAAGCTGGCTTGAACGAAGTGCCAGTTGTTGTACTGGATGTAGACGACCAGAAAAGTTTAGAAATTGCTATAGTAGAAAATGTTCAAAGACAAGATTTAAACGTTATAGAAGAAGCTAAAGGTTATGAGAGACTCATCAAAGAGTTTGGTTATGGTCACGAAAAAATTTCGAAATTTATGTCCAAGAGCAGAAGCCATATAAGCAACACGCTCAGGCTACTTAGTTTACCAGAAGATATCGTTGGTTTAATAGAAGAGGGGAAATTGACTGCTGGGCAAGCCAGACCTTTGATTGGTATGCCAAATGCTTCAGAAGTTGCTGAAAATATAGTTAAAAAAAAGGTCAATGCTAGAGAGGTTGAGTTACTGGCAAAGAGCAAAAAAGGCAGAAAGAACATTAAAAAAATGGAGGATCCTAATATTACATTCGTTAGAAATGAAATTGAAAGTAAACTTGGATTAAATGTAGAGATTGTGAATAAAAAAAATAACTCGGGAAAAATTGTAATTAAATATAAATCGTTAGATCAGTTTGAATTAGTTTCAAAAAAACTTAGGAAGTAGAATCGGCTATCTGATATAGCCTAATTAGCAAGTATTTAATTAATACGCTGTTATAGCTATTTAATTTTGTTTTCATTTTTATTTCAGTTTCAATTACAACTTCTTTTGCTTTTTTAAGTTTTTCTGAATTCCATTTTTTTATTTGTTTTAAAAAGACAGGTTTGTCTTTCCAAAAGACTTTTGGTTTCATATTTTCAACTGCCATTTCCATATTTTTATCTATTTCGTATTGGCTTTGTAATTGGGATAGCTTTTGAATTCTTCGATTCAGGCTGCCAAGATAAAAATAAGCATCCTCGTTTTGCAAAACCATATTTCCCAAGTGTTCATTTAATTTCTTTTTATCACCTTCAAAACAGGAATCCCTAAGTCTGTCAAAATCTACATTATATGCATAATTAAGAAGGCTTGATACTTTTTCCAAATTTATTTTTTTGTCTAAAAAAAGAGATTTTATTTTTTTGATCTCATTATACAAAACTTTTCTATCAAACCCAGAATTTTCAATGAGAAGATTGGCCACTTCCTGGCTTACTCCAGAGAAACCTTGTAATTTTTTTTTTATACACTCCAAAAGAGTTCTGTGGTTATCTTGATAACAAGGAATTATTGCTGTTTCTTTACTTTTTTCAAAAAGATTTCTTAAATTAGATTTCTTGTCCAAGTTTTGTGCAAATAACAATATTTTATCACCTTCTTTTTTTTCTATATTTTCTGTGATTTTTTTTTCAATTTTATCTGATACTTCGTTAATAAAAATTAGTTTGTTTTCACTAAACAGCGAAGTATTATGAATCTGTTCGTCTAATAATTTTTCGTTTTTGATGATTTCATCCTGATGCAAATTAATTTGCTCGTAATTTTTATATTTTTTTTTTATTTCAAATTTTACTTCATCTTTTAACCCAGTATTTTCCCCATAAAATAAAACAAAAGAATATTTATCAAGCAAAGATATATTTTTTTCGACTAAAAAACTTTTTAAAATCATTTTTAATTGTAAATTAGATTAAGCTGCCTTGTTAATTCATTAGTAATAGTACCTATTATATCTTGAATGATTTTTTTTTCACGATTTAATGTATCCACATGTAATGTAGAAGCTTTAAAAGAACTATTTTCTGAGAAGGTTTTTGAAAAAACTGATTTACCATCCAAGTTAGAAATTACTTCAATATCAAAGTTAATTTTCAAGTTGTATTCTGTAGCAGCACCCGTTGCGCTTTTATTTGATACATCTCTCTTTTTGCTGGCATTTATGTTTAGCGTTAATATATTTTTTGCACTTTCAACCTTATTAAATTTGTTTGCTAATGTTTGGCCCAACTTTTTATCTCCGGTAATGCTAAAGTTACTTATACTAAATTTTTGATATTTTCCCGACAATAGAGGCTGGTACCCGCAGTTTTGAGTTAAACTCAAAACAGATAAAGCAAAGAGAATTTTTAAAATTTTGTGAAACATTTTCAAGCAGTAATAAAGTTAATTATTTTGTTTTTGACAAAAATATTTTTTACAATTTTTTTATCTTTTAGGTTTTTTTTGATATTCTCAATTTTTTTAGCTTCAACCAAGACATCCTTTTCTGGAAGGTCTTTTTTTGTAATAATTAAACCCCTTTTTTTACCATTAATTTGAACTACCAGTGTAACCTCCTGCTCTTTTAGGAGCGATTTATTTACTTTTGGCCATTGAATTTCTTCATAAAAATCTTTTCCTTCCAATTTTAATAAGCACTCACACGATAAATGAGGCGCAAAAGGCATCATGACTTTAACAAACTTAATTTGTGATTCCAAAAGACTTTTTTTGCTTAATTTTTTTGTTAGATTGTCCTCCAAAAGATTGGTTATTTCATGCATTTTTGCTATAGCCACATTCAACTGAAATTTTTCAATTAGATCTGAGATTTTAAAAAGATACTCATTAAATTTTGATAAGAATTTTTTTTCATTAATTGGATCAGATTTTTCCTCTTTTTTTTCTATAATTTTATTATTTAAATTCCATATTCTCTGTATAAATTTGTTAGCAGCGGAAACACCTTCGGTTGACCATTGAACATCACGTTCAGGCGGACTATCAGAAAGAATAAACCATCTTACCGCATCAGCTCCATAAATTTTAATCATACTTTCTGGGTCCACAATATTCTTTTTTGATTTTGACATAGCTTCAGACGGACCAACTTTAACTTTTGAACCATCAATTTTTGAAATAAATCCTTCTTTTGTTTTTTCAATCTCATCTGGACTTAACCATTTATCTTTCTCATTTTTGTATGTTTCATGACAAACCATTCCTTGTGTAAAAAGACCTTTGAAGGGCTCTTTTACTTTAACTTTGTTATTACAAAGCTTAATTGCTCTCATAAAAAATCTTGAATATAGCAAGTGTAAAATTGCGTGTTCAACACCACCAATGTATTGATCAACAGGCATCCAATAACTGAAGGATTTTTCATCAAATGGTTTGTTGTTCAGCTTAGGGGAGCAGAATCTTATAAAATACCAAGAAGAATCTACAAATGTATCCAGAGTATCAGTCTCTCTAACTGCCTCTTCTCCAGTTTTTTTATACCTAGTTTTTTTCCAAGTGGGGTGACTATCGAGAGGATTTCCTTTGTAGTTTATATCAATGTCTTTGGGCAGTTTTACAGGAAGCTCATTTTTATCAACAGGAACGACTTTTCCATTTTTAAGATAAAGCATAGGAATTGGACATCCCCAATATCTTTGTCTGGAGACACCCCAATCTTTTAGTCTGAAAGTAATTTTCTTTTTTCCAATCTTTTTACTCTCAATTTTGTTTACAATTTTTTCTTTTGCCTTTGCGACAGTCAAATTGTTAAGAAAATCTGAGTTTATAATTGTTCCGTCACCAATGTATGCACCATCTGTTGTTGTTTCATCAATATTTTCTGGTTTTACGACAGGAATTATTTCAAGTTTATATTTTTTTGCAAAATCAAAGTCTCTCTGATCGTGTGCTGGACATCCAAAAATTGCCCCAGTTCCATAATCCATCAAAATAAAATTTGCTACATAAATTGGTATTTTTTTACCCTTTATAAATGGATGCTGGGCTGTTAGATTGGTTTTGAAACCAATTTTTTCTGCATTTGCAATAGCCTCTTCAGTGGTACCAACTTGAGAGCATTTTTTTTTAAATTCTACAAAATCTGATGAACTTTTGAAGTTTTGACACATAGGGTGATCAACTGATATAGCCAAAAAAGTGGCGCCAAATATAGTATCTGGACGAGTTGTAAAAACTTTTATCATTTTATCTTGATTGGATACTTTAAAGTTGATTTCACAACCTAAAGATTTTCCAATCCAATTTTTTTGCATTAGTTTAACTTTTTCTGGCCACTCTTTTAAAGTTTCTAGATCTTCGAGTAATTCGTTAGAAAATTTTGAAATATTAAAAAACCACTGATATAATTTTTTTCGTTCTACTAATGCATTTGAGCGCCAACCTTTTCCATCAATTACTTGCTCGTTTGCCAAAACTGTTTTTTCAACTGGATCCCAATTGACATATGTTTCTTTTCTAATTACTAAACCTTTGTTGAAAAAATCAATAAATAATTCTTGTTGATGTTTGTAGTATTCTTCATCACATGTAGAAATTTCTAAATTCCAATCAATAGACAAACCTAATAATTTTAGCTGATGTTTCATTGTAGAAATATTTTTTTTTGTCCAATCATTAGGGTTTAAATTATTTTCTCTTGCTGCATTTTCTGCAGGTAAACCAAACGAATCCCAACCCATTGGATGTAAAACATTAAACCCTTTCATTATTTTATATCTCGCAATTACATCGCCTATTGCATAGTTTCTAACATGTCCCATATGAATTTTTCCCGAAGGATAAGGAAACATTTCGAGGCAATAAAATTTCTTTTTTTTATCAGTATTTTTGAATTGATTTTTTCTTTTAGACCAAAAAAATTGCCATTTCTTATCGATTTCTTCTACATTGATTTTATTCATTGTAAAACTGAAACTTATTTTTTCTTCTTGCCTTTTTCTTTTGAAGCTGCATCCAAAATGGCAGCTTTTCTTATAATATCCATTCTAATTGCCTCCTCAATCTTACTTGAGGCAAATCTTTTCACAATACAGTTTGATTGATTTTTGCAAGTTTTTTTGTGAATTATTATTTTTAGACTATCTGCTCGTACTTCATTGGATAAAAATCTAATGGTAAATTTTAAAGAATCATCAACAGTGTTTGGGTCTGTATACCAATCTGTAACTATCAATCCTCCTGAATAGTCAACGGTTACAAGAGGCATAAATTCTATAACGTCAAAAGTTGCTCTCCACATGGGATTTGACGTGCTAAATTCATAGGTTGTTTTTCTGGCGCCTTTCATTGCCTTTCCTAAGGAGAACCCTCTGCCTTCTTCTATATTTTTTCTAGCTCTTGCTTCCCCTTCCATTTCCATTGTTCTGGCATCACCAGGTTTTGGAAGTCCTCCTCTGCAACCTTCCAACAAAAGGCATAGACACAAAACGGCAAAAACTCTGAACAAGATCTGCATTTGAATTTGCATGTTAATAATTTTTTATAATCCAAAGACTAGAAATAAACATTAAAAAAACCCCAATATTTATGTGATATTTTTACAACAGTTATAAGAAAAAAGGCAAAGAATCTATTAAATTAATGAAAATTGGGGTTTTTTTGTCTAATTTTCGTACAGTTTATTTAAATAAACAAAAATATGGAGATAAACATGAAAAACATAACAAAAGTAGGTTTATCAGCTTTAGCTGGAACACTAGCTTTCACTGCTGCGAATGCAGGTGACGTTGGTATTTCAGGAAGTATGATAACTTCCTACACGAAAAAAGGTGGTTACGGTACGAATGGTAACCCTTTTGGAATGAGCAAAGCACTAACTGTTACCGCTTCTGGCGAGTTAGACAATGGTGTTTCTGTTGCATACAAACAAACTATTACTGATGCTATGGGATATAACGACTCTGAACTTGTGTTCACTGGCGTTCCTATGCTTGGTGATGGGACTCTAGCAATGACATCTGCTGGTGATCCATTGAGTGCTATCGACGATGTAACGCCAATTGCTTTTGAAGAAGCAAGCGCTGCAGTTGGTTCACTTAAGGATGTTAACGGTGTAGACGGTACATATGGTCTTCGTTATACATTAGCTGATGCTATGGGAACAGGCATGACTGTTGATGCTATGTATGTGCCTAGACATGGTGAAGGTGACGTTGCTGCAGAAAAAGGTACTTCTGGCGGCGTTAACGTTGACGGTGACGAAGGTTACTCAGTAGTTATTAAAGGTTCAGTACCAGGCGTTGAAGGTTTAGACGTTGGTGTTGGATATGCAGTTCTTAATCACTCAAGTAACGTTGTTACTCACAACGACCAACACGAAGGTACAGCTTATATAAACTATGCATTTGGTGGACTTAAAGTTGGTTACCAAAAAGGTGGAGTGAGTGAAGGTGTTGGTTCTAAAAACTATGAAAACGAATACATCGGTATTTCATATGCAGTTAGCGACAATCTTACAATTTCATACAATGAAATTGAAAGTAGAGAGTCCAACTCTGATCATTTAACAGCAGCAGACGTTGAACAGAACTTTGATTCAATCTCATTATCTTATACTTCTGGTGGAATGACTATTGGTATATTAGATGCTGAAGCAGACAACTCGTCTTACACTAGTGGAAGAAACACTTCTGCTCGTGCAATTCAAATGACTGTAGCATTTTAAGGTTTAATTACTTTTTAAAAAAAGCCGGTATGTATTTACCGGCTTTTTTTTTATCTGAAGATAAAGCGCAGCCCCATACATTTAGATTTTTAATTTGTGCAAAGTTATTTTGGTTAATTCCTCCGAGAGCAATAAATTTAGAAGGAAATTTTCTTGATAGAAGATTGAATTTTATTTTTCCCAAATAACCAGGTTTATTCTTGTAACTGGTTTTAAAAAGCCTTGATAAAAAAATTTGAGTACATCCTTGTTGTATCTTTTTGTTTATTTCAAGAGGGTTATGTGCGCTACCAATTATATTTATTTTTTTATTGATTTGCTTTAAGTGATAATATTGTTTTTTATTATGTGCAGATATATAAAAATTATTCGTTTTGAGAATAAATAAAATTTTTATGTTGTTAGCTATATAAAAATCTATTTTTCTTTGTGTACACTTATTCCTAAATTTTTTTAAATCATTTAGCCTTAATTTCTCTGGATTTCTTAAAACTAAAATAGCACCTATTTTTTTTACATAATCTAGGTTAAGTTCATCTAGTTTATTTACAAGAAAATACAAATATTTTTTTTTGAATATCATGAATGATAAAAGTATAAACAAATTAACTTTAATACAAGATGATATAGAAAATTTGGCGAGCTCCAATCCCACTAAACCTGAGATAGTTTGTATTTCTAAAACATTTTCGGTTAATCAAATAAAACCTTTAATAGAACATGGCCACATTCACTTTGGGGAAAATAAAGTTCAGGAAGCAGACAAAAAGTGGGCTGAAATTAAAAAAACGAGAAAAGAACTAAAGCTCCATATGGTTGGAAAACTTCAGACTAATAAAGCAAAGAAAGCTGTAGAACTATTTGATTTTATTCATTCTCTAGACAGCTCTAGACTAGGAGATATTTTAAAAAAAAGAGAAATAGAGCTTAAAAAAAAATTGTCTTATTTTATTCAAATCAATATAGGGAATGAACCTCAAAAAGGAGGAATATTGCCTAACAACGCAAAAGAGTTTTTAAAATATTGTCAAAACCAAATTAATCTAGACATCATTGGTTTAATGGTTATCCCTCCCAATGATGGTAGTGTCGAAAAATATTTTGAAGAAATTTCAAAACTAAATTTTAATTTAGGACTTAAACATTTAAGTATGGGCATGTCAGAAGACTATAAAATAGCTGTAAAATTTAAATCCACTTTCTTAAGAATCGGTTCTGCTATTTTTGGTCCAAGAGAAATTAATAAATAAGAAGCTTAGTTTTTTTTGTAATAAGAGGCAAAATTTTAAGAAACTCTTTTTTCTGAATACCAACACATCCTTTGGTGGGATTAAATTTTTTATCTGCGAGGTGAAAAAAAATTGCACTTCCTTTGTTTTTAATCACAGGATTGGTATTAAAATTTATAACTAAAATTAAGTCATAAATATTTTTTTTCAAAAAAAGTTTTTCAGCACTTTTCTCGAAGGGAAATTTGATTAGCTTGTTGTAATAAACTGAGCTTGAATCATCACACCACCCCATGTTTTTTTTAATATTTACTTTTTTTAATTTACATTGAATTTTTTTAATTCTATCTTTCCTATATAATAAAAACTTAAATTTATATTTTCCCTTAGGGGTTTTAAGGTCCCCCTCTCTTTTTTTTGAACTTAGACCGTTTTTACCTATTGAGCATTTTATCTTATAGTTATAAAAGTAGATGAAGCTTTTTTTTAATCGCATATGCATAATAGTTCTTACACCCTTAATATAGCTTGTTGTTCTAGTGAAAATTTTATCAAGTCCTTAGAAGAAATAAAATCATTTTTTTCATTTAAGCTTATTCTAGTAGAACCAAATTCTAAAGATTTATTAGATCTAAAATATGATGCTATAATCGTAGAATCTGGTGTTGAAAAAAAAATCTTACTAGAGAAAATAAAGATTCCCAAAATATTTATTCAAGGCAAAAATCAAACAAGATTTTTAAAAAATCCTTTTGAATTAACTTTGAAGCTACCTTTAAATGTTGTTCGCTTCAATCAAGCTGTAATTGATTTATGTAAAAAATATGAATTTAAAAAGAATTCTCAAATAAAAATAAAAGATTACACCCTTGATAAAAATGAAAGAGTTTTAAAAAAAGGAAATAAGTCTCTTAAAATTACAGAAAAAGAAATCAATTTTATTGCAACATTAAACTTGAGCAATAGACCTTTGGGAAAAGATTTTATTTTAAAAAATATTTGGGAATATTCATCAAGCACTGATACGCATACGATTGAAACTCACATCTATAGACTCAGACAAAAAATTAAAGAAAATTTTGGTGATAATAATTTCATTAAGAATACCAAAGAAGGATATTCACTTTGAGCAAAAGAAATAAAATTGCAAAAGATTTGCTCTCAAAAAAATACCGAAAAAGAATTATTAAACCAAAAAAAGGCAAGGGAAGTTATAACAGAAAGAAATTTAAGAAAGCCTAGCTCCAATTTTTTGAATTATTTTTGAAGACATTTCCGTGCCTTTTTGTAGACTTTTTTTTAGAGATAAATTATTTATGTAACCATGCAAAAATCCTGCAGCAAAAAGATCACCAGCCCCTGTTAAGTCAACAATTTTCAAATTTTTTTGTACATCACATTCGGCAACTTCGTTTTTATGTATTGCAATGCTACCTTTTTCACCACGAGTAATAATAATTAATTTTCCAAGATTTTTTCCAAAAGAAATTACTTCATCGAAGTTTTTAGTATTAATTAAAGATAAAATCTCTTGTTCATTTGCAAAAGTAATATCTAATTTATTTTTTACTAAATCTAAAAAATGTTTTTTGTGCCTATCAACACAAAACTTATCAGACAATGACATTGCAACTTTATTCGAGTTTTGAATGGCTTTTTCAAAGGCTTTTTTGGGACTGCCTTCATCCCAAAGATATCCTTCCAAGAAAGTTATTTTGCTTTTTTTAATAGCACTAACATCAACATCATCTTCATTAATTTTGCCTGCAATCCCTAAAAAAGTACACATTGTTCTCTCCGAGTCAGGAGTTATTAAAATTAGACAAGTACCAGTAGGTGACTCTTCCTTTTTTTTAGAATAAAAATATTTTACTTTTTCTTTTTTAAGACCCTCTTCATATTTATTTCCCAACTCATCTTTATTAATTTTACCTATAAAACCAACATCATTACCCAGTTGTGCCAAACCTACAATAGAATTTGCAACAGACCCTCCTGAAACTGTCTCTTCAATCTTTAAACTAGATAATAGTTTTTTAAATTCAGTTTCATCAACTAATTTCATCATGCTTTTAGTAAGATTATTTTTAACTAAGAAATTATCATCCACTTTACAGATAACATCTACTATAGCATTTCCCATTCCTACAATTTTCATATTAAGCTTTCTTTGTTTTAATCGGTCTTTTTCGATCAGGATAACAAGTGGTGCAGATTTTACAAGTTAGACCATAACACTCTCTTGCCTTACAATATTCTCTTCCATAATAAATTATTTGAAGATGAA
>TARA_B100000686_G_scaffold353317_1_pt1 | contig 10923 bp, 6 predicted proteins | sample TARA_B100000686 | Tara Oceans TARA_B100000686 (sample SAMEA2622733) | marine metagenome | biome: marine biome (ENVO:00000447); feature: marine epipelagic mixed layer (ENVO:xxxxxxxxx); material: "saline water (ENVO:00002010), including plankton (ENVO:xxxxxxxx)" | depth 150 m
TAATGTAGTGTCTGTTGTTCCTACGCCTCCTTCTGCAGGTTATGTGGAAGCGAGCTATGAAGGGGAACGTATTGATCATGTATTCGGTTCTTCGAGCGGTGAGATTTATCTGGAGATTGTAGATCCTTTATCGGTGAAGGATAACCATACCTATCAGATTACGTTTGAAGATACCCTGTATCCGAACAGGCAGGGTCTGGCCGGTTATGATACGGTAACCACAAAATCCTATTATCTGGTGGATGTTACGGATGGACAGTTTCCAGATACACTGGTTGATAATTCGTATTCTCTTCCTGTTTCTGATGCAGATGTAGTGGATGGTTTCCGTTTGTCTTTTAATAATGTAGACGGTCTTGGATTTAATCCGTCTCTTTCCGGCTGGAGCAGAGACAGTCTGTGGACGTTTGATGTTGCGCGCTATTATACCTTTAATGTGGTCGGATCGATGCTTCCCTATGATTACCGTATCGTTTTTACGGAAGAGCAGTCTGATTCTTCCATTGAGATTTGCATGCGAACCTTTACAGAGACAATGTGTTGGCCGGGATTTTCTCATCCTGGGAAGGCGATAAACTTTAAGGTAGAGAGGCAGGTTTCACTTACCGGTGATGATGCAGTGGACTGGGAGAAGATTCCCGTAGGTTTTATTGATGTGATTCCTTTTGGAGATCCTGACGGTATTTTTAATGCGGACGGTAGCAGAGAGAGTGACTGGATTGTGTTTATGGATAACGAAGATGAGAACGGTAATCCTGCTCCGTCATGGAGATTGAATCTTAATCTGCTTCCCTATGATGAAGAGCTGATCTACAGTGAGCCGCAGCCTGGTGACACGGCATATATCAAGGTGGACAAGCCGTTTTTGCAGAAGGATATTTATGAGTTTACTACGATTGCATCTTACATTGATCCGGTAAGTGCGAAAGATGATCTGGGCAGGATCAAGGTGGTTCCTAACCCGTATTTTGCGGCTACTGCCTTTGAAGGTCAAAATACATTTAACTCCGGAAGAGGACCGAGGGAGATACAGTTTCGGTATCTTCCCAACAAGTGTACCGTACGGATCTATACGATTTCCGGTGAGTTGGTGAAAACGATTCATCATGCGTCGCCGTTGGATTCCGGTACGGGTCGCTGGGATTTATTAACGGATGATAATCTTTCTGCTTCCTATGGTGTATATGTTTATCACATAGAAGCAGAGAATATTGGAGAAAAAATAGGAAAGGTTGCGATAGTCAAATGAAAAAAATACTAATAAAATCAATGCTTATAGTTTATACGGGTTTATCATGTATGTATGCTGTTGATAAAACTGGCACGACTGCTGCTAAGTTTTTATCGATCGGCGTAGGATCAAAGGCCGTTGCGATGGGCGGTGCATTTACATCAATTGCGGACGACGCTACCGCAATGTACTGGAATCCCGCTGGTTTAAGTTATTTTAATACAGGAGAGCTATATTTTAATCATGCTGATTGGATTGCTGATATATCTTTTGATTATTTTGGTTTTTCAATACCGATCCGTCCTGGTCATGCAGTTGGAATAAATATTACATCTGTCACAATGGGGGAAATGGAAGTGACAAGATATGGAAATGAGAATACGGGGGAGACTTTTAAGGCATCCGACTACGCTGCGGGTATTACTTATTCTATGAATTTGACAGACCGTTTCTCAATTGGAATAAACAGTAAGTATATTCAGCAAACTATAGCGAGCAGTAATGCAAAAGGAGTTGCTATTGATATAGGTACACTTTTTGAAACGCCGTTTGGGTTTAGGCTGGGGACAACCATAAGTAATTTTGGACCTAAATTAAAAATGAGCGGGGATGATCTGCTAATTGCTGCTGATGTTAATGAAATTATTGAAGGAAATAATGAAAGCGTTACTGGAATTTTATCCACGGATAGGTTTGATTTGCCGCTTTCACTTAGATTTGGAATATCCAATGAAATAAGTTTCGGTAAATTAGCAAAGGTACTTTGGTCGGTAGATGCTGTCAGTCCAAATGATAACGCAAACTATATTAATTCTGGTATGGAAATGATAATGCTAAATAATCTATTATTTTTCAGGGCAGGGGCCAACTCTATTTTTCTTTCTGAAAAGGAAAAAGAATACTCCTTTGGATTTGGGCTGAACATACCTGGCATTATGAATAATAAAATATTTCTTAATTATTCATTTGAAACAATGCGTTACCTGGGCAGCACCCAGCAGATAGGAATATGCCTTGCACTGTAGTATGTATTGCATGAGAAAGAGAATAGTGAATTTTGTATTTCATTTTTCTTACATACATCTAATTGCACTGTATCTTTCTTGTGCTTCTACAAAACAAATAAAAAAAATTAAACTTGATGAAAATAAATCAATTATTAATAATGAATTTGCACTTGACTCAATCTTAGACAAAAATGTTCAAAATGGATCTTATCCATTTTTGTATGCAAGATTGGAAAAATTGGATGGAAGTGTCATTTATGAACATAGTTCCGTAAATAATGATCTACTGCCCAACACAATGATTGATGCTGAAACATGGATTCGAATATGGTCTATGAGCAAAATTGTGACAATTTCAGTAGCAATGGATTTGGTTGAAGATGGTATCATTTCGCTAAATGAACCCGTAAGTAAATATATACCGGAGTTCAAAAATTTAACAGTAGCCGTTGACAGCAATGGTGTCTCTCTTGCAATGGTGAATGATCTTTCATTGGTTTGTCCTTTTGAATTGTTACCTACTGATTCAATTATGACAGTTCGTCATTTAATTAACCATTTTTCAGGTTTTTATTATGCTACTACAAAAAACGAATGTTTAAATAAGATGTTGGCATTGGAGAACCTTCCTGATGCTTCTAATGGAAATGAACTTATTGATAAAATTGCTTCCCTGCCGCTTATCCAGCATCCTGGAGAAAAAGATTTTTATGGCATAAACACGACCGTGCTTGGACTTGTAGCCGAGCGCGCAACTGGAAAAAGTCTTGATAGCCTTGTAAAAGAACGGTTAACTCATTTTCTTGGAATTGAGGGATTAAAGTATAACCTTAGCGGTCAGGAAAGTTTGTTACCAAGGTTTACTGGTAAAGATACAGTTCTAAGGCTGGCAAAAGATGGAGAGCTAGATATTTTTGGTCCTGATGTCCCATCAAATGATCCAAATAATCATCTTTTTCTTGGTGGAGAAGGGATGATTGCCACGGCTGACGGATATGCAGATTTTTTAAGAATGCTTTTAAATCGTGGTAAGCTTAATGGGAAGCAGTTTCTTTTTGAAAAGACAGTAAAAGAGATTACATCACCTCATACACAGATTGACAGCCCCTGGGGGTATAACGGATATAATCTTTGGGTAACTGGTGATTCAATAAAAATTAAAGGTTGGGGGGATACTGGTCTATGGCAGGGCGGAGGATACGAGGGCACTCAGTTCTGGATCGATCCAAAACGAAATTTTGTTGGTGTAGTCATGTCACAGATACACTCAGTACCCAATAATGGATATGACTATTATAATGAATTCAGAGGAGAGTTATATAGTCAGATTTTTAATAATGAATAATGAAAATTTTTTCAAGGATTTTGGGTTCCTGACTTTTTTTACATTAGTAATACTTGTTTCTTTTTCATGCGAAAAAAATGTAAAGTTAGATCCAGAGCCTTTAAATCGAATTTTAGATCGTTATGTGCATGATGGAGTCTATCCATTTCTTTATTCCCGGATCGAAGATTCAGGTGGAAGGGTGGTGTACGAACATAGTGTGGTAAACAGTGAGTTGTTGCCAGGTATCCATGTAGATAGTGACACATGGATACGAATATGGTCTATGAGTAAACTTGTGACAATATCAATAGCAATGGACCTAATTGAAGATGGTATAATATCTCTGGAAGATCCTGTAGTAAAATATATTCCTGAGTTTAAAAATCTTAAGGTAGCAGTTAATAGTGATGGTATAAGTTTAGCCAGACTAAATAAAAAAAATAATCCATTTCCATTTTCTCTTGTGAGTACGGATTCAGGCTTAATAATAGAGAATTTATTTGATCATACAGCTGGATTCTATTATGCGCTAACTGGATTTGCTTTTATTGACTCGATCATTGCAGAAGTGGATATTCCAAATCAAAAAAATGGGAATGCATTAATCCAGGAACTGGCTCAACTTCCTCTTATCCAGAATCCAGGAGAAATATATAAGTATGGAATGAATACAACCGTTCTAGGACTCCTGCTTGAAAGGGCAACTGGACAGTCCCTCAATGATTTAGTGATTAATCGTATTACCAAACCATATAAAATACAAGGGCTGGGGTATACCCTGCCCGATAATGTTAGTTTGATACCCTGCTTCACAGGCAGAGATGGATACCTTAGACAAGCAATGGAAGGAGAGCTGAATCTTTTTGGCGGAAATGTACCTGATTATGATCCTGATAAAAATTTGTTTTTGGGCGGAGAAGGAATGCTGGCAACTGCGAAAGGTTATATAGATTTTATGAGATTATTATTTTTTGATTCACATTTGAATGGTATTGAGTTTTTATCCAAAAAATCACTAACACAAATGACATTAAAGCCAGAGGGGAAACATAATGATTACGGATATCAGACAGGTTACGCATTTTATTTAACGAGTGATAACAATCCATATGAGAAAAATATATTGCGTGTAGGAGGATATGAAAAAACAAGTTGCTGGGTGGATAGGAAATATAAATTAATAGGAATCTTATTTTCACAGGCAAATGAAACGGTAGATAGAATAGGACTAGGTAGCAGGATGGACAATGATTTTAAAAAAGAGTTACGGAGACAGCTATCAAATTATGAATAAAAAATTCTACAATGCACATCCAAGTCTATTTATGATGTTTTGTTCTTTGATGCTAGCTGCTTTGGGATCCTGTGATACTAAAAATGCTATATTCTATAATAGACCTAATATAATTTTTTTACTGGCAGATGACCTTGGCTATGGTGAACTTGGGTCATATGGACAGGATATAATAAAAACTCCCGAACTTGACAAGCTCGCCAATGATGGTATGCGTTTCACAGATTTTTATGCTGGAAATGGTGTTTGCTCTCCATCAAGGTCCGTACTACTAACAGGAAAGAGCGCATCCCACACAACGATAAGAGGGAATGCCGGTTTCTTTGGTGATGATCAATGGCATGGAAAATGGTTGGATAAAAATTCATTTACCTTGGGTGAGATGATGAAAGGTGCCGGCTATCAAACTGCATTCATAGGTAAATGGCATCTAGACAATCCCGATAGCGTGGAGACCTGGGCTTACGGTCATGGATTTGATTATGCAGTGCAGGAACAATGGAAAGCACGCTTTAACAGTAAAAGAACATTTCCTCCAAATAGACTCTGGATCAATGGAGATAAGGAAAATGTTCCTTATAACTACAAAGAATATGACTGCAAAGATGCACTCAGAACTGAAATGGCTTTTAAATTTTTAGATAAGAGAGATGATGAGAAACCTTTTTTTCTCTTTATGTCATATCGTGCTCCCCACTCGTTTGAAGGACCGATTAGAGATACATTGTTTTATTCTGATGAAGATTGGCCTGATATAGAAAAAGCGCATGCCGCAAAAATCACACTTCTTGATCGACAAATCGGACGTTTATTCAAAAAACTTAATGAAGTCGGTGAACTGGATAATACGCTTATACTATTTACTAGCGATAATGGACCTCATGGTGCGCCTGGAGGTCATGATTACGAATTTTTTAATAGTAATGGAAATCTAAAGGGATTCAAGCGTGACCTTTATGAGGGAGGGGTCCGCGTTCCTCTGATTGCTTTTTGGAAAAATAAAATAGAAGAAGGTGCCATATCTAATCATATATCTGCTTTTCAGGATATTATGCCTACACTTGCAGAAGTAGCAGGAATAAATATCCCAGATCACACAAATGGTTTATCATTCCTTCCTACGCTCCTAAATCAATATCAAAAGAATCATGAATTCTTGAACTGGGAAATTCAGTTAAGCGGATGGTTCCAAACACTATCTGATGGTGGTTTTCGCCAGTCCTGCAGAATGGGGAATTGGAAAGGAGTACGCTATGGAATTAATTCTGAGATAGAGCTTTATAACCTCGATAAAGATATATCTGAAATAAATAATGTAGCTTCTCAATACCCAGAATTAGTGAATAAGATGTCAGTAATATTTGAAACCAATAGAACTGAAACTCCTGGATTTCCTTATGGGGGGGTTGTACAGAACTATAAATCGCAAGATAAATTTTTATTAGATCCTTATGGAGGAGTTGTAAAGAAATATAAATTGCATGGTAACATATAATTAGAAATAAGAGGCTAATCATGAAAAGATTTTTGTACAAAATTATTGTTTTTTCAGGAATTGTATTTTGCAAGGAAGGTTACTTTATAAATCCAATAATTACAGGCGCACATCCCGACCCATCCATATGCAGAGTTGGGGGTGATTATTATATTGTTAATTCTTCTTTCGAGTTTTTTCCAGGTCTACCAATTCACCATAGCAAAGACCTTGTGAACTGGGAATTAATTGGTTATGGTTTACATCGAGAAGATCAGTGTAATGGGAGAATGAATCTGGTGGATGTTCAATCCGATGGTGGGATACATGCCCCAACCATACGATACCATAAGGGTACCTTTTATATAATTACAACAAATGTTTATAATCGTGGAGATGGTTCTTCCGCTCTTATGCGTAATTTTATTATAACAGCAAAAAATGCATCTGGACCATGGTCAAAACCCCATATTATTGAAGGTGCCCCAGGGATAGATCCCGATATATTCTTTGATGATAATGGCAAGGTTTATTTTACGGGTACCCATCATCCAGGTGACATGAATAAAAATGGGATTGGTGAAATCTGGGTACAAGAATTAGATATTAAGGATTGGAAACTTGTAGGAGAAAGGTATACAGTTTGGGATGGAGTTTTTGGGTGCTGTACCGAAGGACCTCATATTTATAAAGAAAATGGACTTTACTATCTAATGGTTGCTGAGGGAGGCACAGGGAAAAACCATGCTGTTATGATAGCTGCCAGTGAAAAAATAATTGGTCCATATGAAGAGAATCCCCGAAATCCAATTCTCACATCCAGACACCTTACAGATCAGTATTTTGTAAATAGTACTGGACACGCAGACCTTATAGAATTGCCTGATGGTAGGTGGTATATGGTAGCACTGGGTAAACGAAATGATTTAAATGGTGATTCAAATATGGGAAGAGAAACCTATCTAATTCCTGTCTCCTGGGAACCTGCAATCGTAAAGTGGGAGCAGGTCAGTGAAACAAAGTGGGAACCAGTAAAATATTTATGGCCAGTGGCGGCACCAAAGACAGGAAAGGTGGAGAGATATACACCGCTACCATTTCCCAAAAAAATACAATATAGGAATGATGTATTCATCGATGATTTTGATCTTCAGGAGTTAAATCTAGAATGGAACTTTGTCAGGGTTCCCCAAAATGGGACCTTTTCTATATCTCAAAATCCAGGGTATTTCAGGCTCTATGCAAAGTCAAACATTATAGAAAACCATAAACAATTTAGTTTCACTGGTTTTCGGCAAAAAGAAACTGATTTTGAGTATGCAGTAAAAATGGATTTTTCTCCAACAGATGAAGAAATTGAATGTGGTATTATACACTATCAAAAAGAGTATAATTATCTCTCAAGTACGATATATAAAGATAATAGAAATTTTTATCTGAGTTTGAAACTGGAGGAAAAACATAAAGATCTAAACTTATTAAAAAAGATAAGGTTAAAGAATTATAAAGGTGAAATTATATTCAAAGTAATATCAAAGAATAATGAGTATAGTTTTTCTTACTCACTGGATAATGGAAATAGTTTTGAAAGTTTGCACACTGCTAAGGCAGAAGTTATCTTAGACAGAAACTATACTGGTGCATATCTCGGTTTATATGCCACGAGTAACGGCAAAAAAAGTAGTGAATATGCTGATTTTGACTGGGTTAAGTATAAAGGTTTCGCAAGATAATTTGATGAAAAACAGTTTTAGTTTTTATATTCTAAAATTAGCTCTTCCAGTGAGCTTACTGTTTAGTCAGGTTATCCATAACATCAGCTCAAACTCTTTCGTAAAAGAATTTTTTATTTCTGGTCCATACAAAACTGAAATGGAGCAAATCATTGATCCGATTGAAATGTTAGATATAAAATATATTCAAAATGAGAATCTATTTAGTAAAAGTAACAAGTATTTCAATGGACAGGTGGTTAAAACTGAAGATGGACAGTTTGATATTAACTCTTTTTTAGATGACAGCTCTTTTGCAGTTGTATATCTTTTTTGCCAAATAAAATCTGAAAAATCCCAAATCACACATTTTTTGATCTCAGCTGCTGATGGTGCAAAGTTGTATGTGAATGGGGAAAAGATTGATGCATATTTTGGGAATAATTATTATTCAAATGAAAAACATCTTATAGTTCCCCTTAAAAAAGGTAATAACAGTCTAGTCCTTAAGGTGCCGAACAAGGATTGGGATTGGAAGGTAAAACTAAAGATTCTTGATGAGATTGAAGGCAAAATTTATTCTAATGAAAAAAACGAAGAAATTGAATATTTCCAATTTCTGAATATAGATATCCATCCTTCGTTTGGTGAAGGTAATCGTAACGGTATACCAATGATAAGATTTAAGGTAGGACGATTTCCTAAACTTGTTTTAGATAAACCAGGACTTGCAAAAAAATATATGGGTGGTAGCTACAGTATTGATGTAAGATGGTTTGATACAGATTTAATAGAAGTTCAGTATCCAAAAAAATCTGGCAGATATGGTTATTATGCTGAAATTGCTGGGGAAAACGGGAAAAAATTGAAAAGAGCGGGGACACTTTTTTGTGAGCCTTCGGACTGGATGGCATGGAATAATCGACTATATTCAGACCTAGATTATTTCCCATATAATAATATTCCCGAAAAAACCTGGATTGACCATGGAGATGCAATTAGATCTTATCTGGGCTTTTCTACGCTGAAATCTTTCCTATTGCAGGAAGATGATATAATGCTATTAGCGTTTTTAGATGAGATGCATAAAAAAGGGTTTCCAAATGATAAAAAATTAACACCACTAATTTATGATGGTGATTATCATGCTGCACTGAAACAGAAGATATTGGGCAAAGAAAATTACTATTCAGAGCTAAAGTTGCCTAAAAAAACAAAAGAAAAGTCAAAGAAGCTAATATTCAAAGTAAAGAAATATGAAAAACAAAATTTAGAATTCAGCACAAAAATGAAAAAACTGTGTCAAGAGTGGATTAAGGATGGTGGCTCTCCATTTGATATGGTTATAGCTAAGGATGGAGACATTATTTTTCATGGATCATTTGGAAACGATAATTATGGAGAATTCACGATCAATACTCCAACGGAGATTGCATCGATTACAAAGCTGTTTACCGGAATATTATTTGCCCAGTTCATCGATCAAAATATTATTGGGATCGATGATCATGTAGGAAAATATCTGCCTGATTTCCCTCAAGAAGGACCAAGAGCAGTTACAATGAGACAGTGCTTTACACATACTAGTGGTTTCTATGGGCACGGATTATTTGATGGTGTACACAATCACTGGCTTGAAAATACACTGCTGGAATCTATAATTAATGATACAGTAGGAACACTCCATAGGTATAATGGAATGGGTTTTGATCTAGCTGGGAAAGTTATGGAATCTGTGACAGGGAAAAGTATCTTCCGGTTATTTCACGAATATTTATATGAGCCGCTAGGCATGGAAAATACGATCCACGACTGGGATCTTGGTTTCAGTGTTCATACCACCGCTTATGATCTTGCGTTACTGGCGCAGATGATATTAAATAAGGGCATATACGATGGGAAAAGATATTTTTCAGAGAAGACTTACAATCAGATTCTTCCAAAAAATCTTAAAGACTATTACCCAGAATTAGACTTCTCTAATCTATGGGATCAAGGCCGGCCCGTTGGTATTGGAACCAAGATTCAAGAGTGGGAAGTAAATGATGAAGAGACAGGCAATAAAAGGTACTTGTTAAGTAAGAATGTGATTGGGCACGGATCTGCTACATCATCAGTTTTTCGTATAGATCTCGATAATAATATTATAATCACACAATCAAGAAGAAAGGGGAGAAGCAGGTTTGGTAATCACTTTTTGAAAGTAATCAAATTGATAGATAAAAAACTGGTTCTGGGAAAGAGTTAAAATGTTTTCAAAATTTCAAAATCTAAGATTCTATTTGTTTTTACTTTTTGTTTTTCTATATAGTTGCAGAAATAAAACCATAGATTGTCGTCCAAATTTCATTATTATTTTTGCAGATGATTTGGGGTATGGAGATCTAAGCTCTTTCGGGCATCCTACCATTTATACCCCTAATCTAGATAAAATGGCATCTGAAGGTATGAAACTCACAAATTTCTATGTTGGAAGTTCTATTTGTACACCCAGTCGCGCAGCTCTGTTGACAGGAAAATTACCAGTAAGGACTGGTATGTACGGAAATAGGAGTGTGCTCTTCCCAGATAATGCTGGTGGCCTTCAACCATCGGTAAAAACGATACCGTCCGCACTAAAGTCTCTTGATTATAAGACTGCATGTGTTGGAAAATGGCATCTTGGTCACTTGCAGGAATATATGCCAATGAATCATGGGTTTGATATTTTCTATGGAATCCCTTACTCAAATGATATGCGACAGGAAGGTAAATGGGACTATGCAAGAAATAATTTTCCACCACTTCCTTTTTTAGATGGTAGTGATACAATCGGAGTCAGCTTGGATCAAAGTCAATTCATTAAAATGTTCACAGATAGATCAATTGATTTCATCCA
>TARA_B100000686_G_scaffold50425_2_pt1 | contig 10919 bp, 11 predicted proteins | sample TARA_B100000686 | Tara Oceans TARA_B100000686 (sample SAMEA2622733) | marine metagenome | biome: marine biome (ENVO:00000447); feature: marine epipelagic mixed layer (ENVO:xxxxxxxxx); material: "saline water (ENVO:00002010), including plankton (ENVO:xxxxxxxx)" | depth 150 m
AACAGAGTTAGGCTTTATGGCTGGACTTAAAAATGAATTTGAAAAAAGAAATTGTAAAATTCTTGGGATTAGTGTGGACGGAGTATCTGATCATGAAAAATGGTCTAAAGATATTGAAAATTCACAGGGACACTCAGTAAGTTATCCTTTGGTGGGAGATCCAGGACTAGATGTCGTGAAAGCTTTTGACATGCTACCTGCAGAGGATGGAAATTCTTCAGAAGGTAGGACTGCAGCAGATAATGCAACTGCACGCTCAGTTTTTTTGATAGGGCCAGACAAAAAAGTTAAAGCAACTCTAACTTATCCTATGAGCACGGGCAGAAATTTTCATGAAATTCTTCGTCTTCTTGATTCATGTCAATTAACTGCTAAAGAACAAGTTGCTACACCAGTAAACTGGCAACAGGGGGATGATGTCATTATTCTTCCTGCGGTTTCTGATGATGAAGCTAAAGAAAAATACCCTGAAGGCTGGAAAACTCCATTACCCTATATTCGCATTGTCCCTCAACCAGATTCTTCAAAAAGCTAAAATTATAAGATTTAATAACAGTGGCGGTCATTTATAACCGCCACTGTTATTAAAAAATCTAAATCTCTACAAAAATCTTTCCACTTTTATAAGGGTTAGCACATCCACCGTAACCCCCAATTCCTTCAACAGACTCTGTCTTACTGTTATTCACTGTATTATGAATTTCACCTCTGGGTATAAAAATAAAGTCACCTGGCTCGGTCACATGTTCTATTTTTTCTTTCCCTATATTCCAAATAGCTTTTGGTCCAGACATATGATACCACATCAAATCTCCATTTTCGTGATAATGCGGTTTACTAACTGTATCAGGAGGAAAATTGGTCCTCACCAACGTTGCAGTCTCTATACCAGTAGTATCATCCGTAATACCAAACGTGAGATTAAACCCTGGCTCATATTTTTGATCTACAGGAAGATTTTTCACACTTAACACTTTTGCCATAAACTATCCCTCCTTTGAATTGAATTAATTTTCTAAAATTTGAATTGGTGCTCTGCCAAATATTTTTCCAGATGAAAGATCTTGTAGTGCTTGTTCCGCATCTTTCAAATCATACGTCCCAGAAATAATAGGCTTAATTCTTCCACTCCCTACCCATTCAGTTGCTTCACTTAACTCTGCCTTATTCACATATCTGGAGCCTGTAACTAAAATTTCGTCATCGACAAAACGCGTTGGATCACATTGAAAAATCTTGCCAGGTTGAAACCCAACAATCACTAAAACTCCTGCTCTTGCAATTGAACGAAAACTTTTAGGCAAAGTCATATCTGTTCCTACTAATTCTAAAACAGCATCTGCTCCCTTTCCATTAGTTATTTCAAGAACCTCATCGGAAAAATCCTTTTTCATGCTATTTACTAGATAATTAGCTCCTAAATCTTCAGCAGCAGAGAGTTTCTCATCGTCGATATCTACAGCAATAACATTTGCTCCAAATGCTTTTGCTATCTGAACAGCATGGATTCCTACACCTCCACATGCTCCGACTATTAAAACTGTTTGACCAGGTTGAATTTTCGCTCTTGTTTTTAGAGCTTTCAAAGGAGTTGCTACTGGACTCACAATTGTAGTTGCCAAAGCAAAATCAATACCATCTGGGAAACGACAAAGATTTTTTTCAGGAACGGCAACGAATTCTGCATAACCACCATTAGCATGGACTCCAAGATATCCTTTGAAATTTTGACATAATGTCTCTCGACCTACTTGGCAGAATTTGCAATGACCACAAGTAAGATAAGGATGTGCAACTACCCTATCTCCTTCTCGAAAATGCTCTACGCCTTTTCCAACAGACACAACAACCCCCGCAATTTCATGTCCTAAAATCAGCGGCAAGTTCCCCCCTGCTCTTCCATCACGAATAGTTACATCAAATTGGTCCGGAGCACATGCATACACACGGATAATTACCTCAGAAAATTTTGGTTCTGGGTCAGGAATTTCCTCAAAAGATAATTTCTCTCCCCACCTTTTTAAAACCATAGCTTTCATTTCAAAAAATCCTTAAAAAAATATAGCCAAGTTAGATGGAACCTGCAAATTTCTCACCTGCAATCAATCTTCCCAATTTCCATCTTACAGTGTCATTGAGACCATCGATGTGATAACACATCATAGCATCTCTCATATGTCTTTCAGCTGAATGTGTCGTCATATATCCAGTTCCGCCAAAAATATTCATAGCACTAGAGCAAACTTGAGGTGCCATGTCAGAAGCGAAAATTTTGACTCTCATTCCTTCTTTATGATCATACTCCCCTTCAGCAGCATTGTCTGCGTGCCATGCTGCTTGCCATATTGCATCCCTCGCTACAGAAATCGATACATACATATCTGCTATACGTTCACGTATTTCATCATGTTCGATAATCGGCGAACCACCTTGAACACGACCTTTAGCATAATCAATCGCATCTTCGTATGCTGCACGAGCAATGCCTAATCCAAAAGTAGCCGTAGTTGGAGAATGCCTAGAAAAAACTCGTGACATATATGGGAGTCCATCATTTACTTCGCTTAATCTCCACTCATCAGGGACTTCAGCATTTTCATAAATCATTTCACCATTCATTAACAATCTGCAACCCATCTTCCCATGAACTATTCCCCTTGTATAACCATCCAATTCTCCAGGCATAATAAATAAGGTCACACCTTCATTAACAGGAACTTTTGGATCCGTCCTAGCACATAAGAAATTAACATTACTCATTGCGGCACAAGCTATAAAATGTTTTTTTCCGTTTAATACCCAGTTATTACCATTTTTAACTGCAGATAGCTTCATACCCCCATCAATATTGGTTGCAGGACGAATATTATCAGTTCCATGATCGGGTTCTGTCATTCCAATCGCCATGGTACTTGTATCCACATCCATAAATAGCGGCAAAAATTCTCTTCTTTGTTCCTCGGAAGTATGTTCACATAACATCTTTGCTAATTTCCATCCTTGATGAATGACTGCACCAAATCCCGCTTCTCCAGCTACAAGTTCTTCTAATAAAACTACATGCGCAAAGATACCTAAACCTTCTCCGCCCATTTCTTTTGGTACTGTTAACGTTCTTATCCCCTCTTTTGAAGCTTTCTTTAATGTCTCAAAAGGAAATGGATTAGACGGATCTATACCGTTCTGTTTATCCCATTCTTGTGCATTAGGTTTCAATTCATCTTTTGCAAATTCTGTAACTTTTGACTGCCAATTCTTCAAGTTTCCATCAAGATTATAATCAACCATTTACGATTCTCCCTCTTTTTCCTGATCAAGGTGAATTTCTTTCATTGATTGCTGGAAAATTTAGATGATTAGTTTCATTTATCCATCTAGCAAGTTCTCTATTTCTTGCTAACATTATTTCGTCAACATCTTCTTTTTTCCATTTATAGAAGCCTAACCCACTTTTCACCCCAAGGTCACCCTCTCTTAACATTTCTTCTAAAATACCCGCATTTTCTTTTTCATGATTCAAATGAGGTTGAATGTTTTTATGAACATCAGACAAAACATCAGTACCTGAGAAATCAGACAACATCAAAACTCCCAAAATTGGAAAAAGTCTCGATATCGATCTGAATACTTCATCTACTGATTCAGCCGACGCAGAACCTTCTTCTATAATATGAAATGCTTCTCTTCTAAGGGCAGTTGTTAATCTAACTCCTATATGACCAATTGTCTCCTTACAAACAACAGGTGTTTTACCAACTCCCTTTAGAATCTCAATAGTTTTAGCCAAAGTTGCATTGCTTGTTTTCTCACCTGGTACAACTTCAACCACTGGAATTAAAAATGGAGGAGTATAACTATGAGTAACAATGCATCGCTCTGGATTTGCTATTCCTTCAACAATTTCAGAAATCAAAAGACCCGAAGTTTCACTTGCGAGAATCACATCAGGAGGTGCAATAGAATCCATATCAGCAAAGATCTTCTTTTTTAAATTTAATTTTTCACTTGTCGACTCTATTATGAAATCACTTTTTTGGACCACCTCTTCAAATTCATTTTCAAAAGATATTAAAGAAAGAATCTCTTCTTTTTTACTATCAGGAAACAAACCAACTTGGATGCTAAGTTTCAAACTCTTTGAAAGAAGTTCTATTGCTTTTTTCGTTCCTTCTTTTGATCGATTAAAGACGAAAACTTTGTAACCAAATTGCGCAAATTGAAGCGCAACCCCATGACCAACGTATCCACCTCCTATAACACCGACTGTTTGTACAGTGCGTAAAGTAATCACTGTGCTGTCACCCCTTTGACTAACTAATATAAATTATCTTCAAAAAGAAAGTAATTCCATTAAGTCCACAATACTTTCTTCTTTTTCTAAATTCTTTACTAAGTCGAGAACTTTATCAGTTGTTTCAATTTTGAGAATTCCATCTACACAATCTCTAAATTTCAATTCGACTTCTTCTAGAGACAAAGGCATTTCTGCTTTTCCTCTAGCTGTATAGACTGTTCTCTCGTGTAAACTGCCACTTTTGGTAATAACTTTTAACAAAGTTGGTTTAGGCATTGGATGTTCCCACTCTAATCCATTGTCAATTTTCACATGAATTTTACTCATAAAATCTTGAATGAACGGATCATTTACTAATTCGTCCGTAAAAGTTCTTATGGTTAAATTGCCATCTTTAAGTACTCTTGAAAGTATATATTCTGCAGAAAATTTTGCTTGCAGACCAGTTTTTGGTCTATGATAACTTAAGTTAAGGTATCCACTTTCTAACAAACCTACCTCAATTGATTCCACATCTTCTATCTTCAATCCTTCCTCTTTAATAATAGAAAACATCCCTTCAATAGAATTGTGAGAAGACATACAACACGGATAAGGTTTAATATCTACACCTGGCGATTCAAAACAAAACGGATTTCCTAAACTATTGACAAAATCCCCATCTTGAATTTTTTCTATTTTACTAAAAACACTTGCATACCCAGAATCAGCTTCAAAAATATTTCGATTAGAAGTCATTCCAAGTAAAGCTAATTCAACTGACCGAACACCGGATTCTGCTGCCATTCCAGCATGAAACGGTTTTGTCATGGTCCCGAAATTAGCACGCAATCCTGAAGCATGCGATGACGCAATTCCTAAGGCAAAACAGGATTCATCAATAGAAATTTTACTTAGATGTATCGAAGCAGCACAAGAGCCAATCGATCCAAGTACAGCAGTTGGATGCCATCCATTCTCATACAACTCCATATTTAATACTGCTCCCAATTTAGAAGCTACTTCAAAACCTAGGAGATAGGCTTCCAGGAATTGTGCTCCTGAACTTTGTTTTTTTTCAGAGAGAGCTAACGATGCGGGAAAAGCTGTAACACTCCCATGACCATTTAAAAGTTTATTTGAGTCATCAAAATCAAGAGCATGTCCCATAGTTCCATTTGCCAGAGCGGCAAATGAAGGAATTGTCTTAAAAGATTCTCCTAAGACCGTACAGTTTCCTGTTCCTTTTATTTTACTCACATAATCTATAATTTTTTCTGCAACAATAGTTCTTCTACCTGCAATTGTAACACCCAATGTATCTAAAATAGATTTCTTCGCCTCTTCAACAACATTATCAGATATAACACTCAAATTAGTCTCTTTGGCAAACTCTGCCAAATCACGAGTTAACTCGGACATAAGTTCCTTTCCTCATCATTTTTCAGGATGAAATCTTCTCAGCAACCCATCGGGTGACTAATTTTGCATAAGTTTCACATATCCAACCCGCTGCAAGATAATGATTCGCACCTTCAACGTATACTAATTTTCGCTCTGGCGCAGAGGTAAGACTCTCATAAATATCTTTAGAATTATTAGGATGAGATACTTCATCATCCGTTCCATGAATAATCAATGCCGGTACTTTGACATGATGCCCGTGCATGATGGTACCTGCTTGAGTATCATCTGGAGTACCAAAAAAACTTAAAAAACTTTTAGCGCTCATAATTTGAGGGCGCCCAGGTAAAAAATAATTAAAAGAAACTGGAACAAACTCTTTTCCTTCAGCAACTAATTTTCGAGCTTTTATCAAAACTTCATCTAATTCATCCATATGATCCCTGCCTGGACCATCCGTCGTCGCTAAATAGGGAGAACGAATAGAAGCAATCAAGCCGATGACTTCAATTGCAATATCTGCACCTTGTGAAATATAGTACATAATTCGTGGTCCACCGAGACTTGTGCCAAATAAAGCGATTCGGCTTAAATCATTTTTTTTCAACCATTCAACAGCAGCACCTATATCAATTTTACAATCTTCAAATTTTGCAGTAGCAAATGAATTAGAAGAACGCATATTTAGAATTAATAGAGAAAAACCTTTGCTAGTAAGTTTCTTTGCAAGTGGTCGATAATCATGGAATCCACCTAGAACGGCGCCATTTAAACCTGGAATCAAAAGAAAAACTTTAACTGTTGGAACTTCGGGCCTGAACAAAAGTGCACTTAGAACAACACCATCACTAGCTGGGATACGCAGATAATTAGTTTCAATTTCTCCTAACACAACTTCAGAATCTGTACCTTCTGCTTCTGGAGCCAAATTACCTACTGTCTCTATACTCATCAGAGTTTCTCCAACTTTTTAGACCAATCGTTTAGAGAATCAGTCACTAAATATTCTAAGGAGCATAAACTTCTGATTTTAAGTTAAATTCTAAAATAACAATTATTACCCGTTCTAAACATGCAAGTGCTCATAAATTTCAAGAGTCATCCCACCTTTAATTGTTCCACCATTTAAATGTCCACAGAGAACATCCTCATTGTTTCCCGGTCCTCCACTTAAGGCCATATGCATATGTACATATGGACTTGGGCTCTCCCACTCTTCTATTTCATGAGCAAGCAAGGCAGGGGGCGGATCTTCAGGCCAACTTATAAAACCTAAAGCTATTAGTTCTCTCCAATCATCAAAACTTCTTCTGTCAACATCATATCCATCCATTGTCTTAAAACCAGAAATCATTTCTGTTTGGGTTAGTGCGCCCATCAAAAAAACAGTTCCCGCCATAATTTTTTTTTCTTTCACGAACGCATTTAAAATAGGATGAAAATCATCTCCTTTTTCAAACTGCAATTGAAAAATTCTTCCTAATTTTTTTTCATATGCCTTCATTTTATCTCCTTTTGGAATGGCCTATTACTTTTCTAAAGATCAGGCATAGCTTTCATAAGATTAACCTGATTTGTACTACCCATATGAAACAGTTGAATAGCATCCCTGTATACTTTTTCAACAGGGGCTTCAGTCATAACTCCCATTCCCCCCCAAATTTCTACAGTTTTTGTTGCAATATAATTTAAGGCCTCAACTGTATAAGCTTTTGTTACACGTGCTAGCTTTGGATCATCATCAATTCCGTTATCAATACTACAAGCTGACCTCCAAAGCATCGACCGTGAAGCCTCGAGTCGTGTAAACATTTCAAGGAGAAGCGTAGAAATAATTTGATGTTCGATTATCGGCTTTCCCCCCTGAACCCTTTCTCTTGCATATTGAAGAGCCAATTCATAAGATCTCTTTGCTATTCCTAACGCAGTCGCTGTTGCTTCAACCGTCCCAATATTTACGACGGCCTTTCTACTCGAATGAAATTTACCTTCTTCTCCCAATCGATCACTAACGGGAACTTTAAGATTGTTTACAATGACTTCATTCTGCGGATACAAACGAAGACCTACCTTGTCATGTAGACGTCCAATCTCTAGTCCATCTTGGGGAGGAAAAACCATAAAACCCGTAACCCCTTCTGTCCAAGGTACCGTTTTATCGGTTCTTGCAAGAATAGAAATATATTTGCACTGTGCGGAAAGTGCTATGTAATGTTTCATTCCGTTTAAGACGTAATAATCTCCATCTCGTACCGCAGAAAGCATCGGACCAGCTGAAACTTTTTTATCGTAAGGAACCGAATTATCACTGCCTGAGTTTGGTTCCGTAAGACCTATACCAATGCAATATCTTGGATCTTTCACATAATCAGGAAGAATTCTTGCAATTTGCTCCTCAGATGCAGCTGCTAAAATCCCAGAAATTCCCTTCCAATTATGACTATAGACCTTCGAAACAGCAGCTTCTCCAGCAGACAACTCTTCAATTACAAGAACTTGAGTTAATACACTAGCACCATGTCCTCCATGCTCTTTAGGAACAGCTAGATTATTAAATCCTAATTTAGAACCCCTTTCTACAAGATCCCACGGAAAGGCATCTTCTCCATCAGGCAGCCGGTCAAGCTCTGCACAATTTGGAATTAATTCATCTCTAGCAAAATCACGTGCCAACTTCTGGAGTCCTTTTTGCTCTTCACTCAAATGGAAATCCATTTTACCTCCAAAGAAAAACACAAAAACAAATAAATATAGTAATATGAATAATACTTATCATATCAGATAAAAATTATTTGGGGAAAGTTCCCAGCAAAATGAAAATTTAGGAGAAGACTATGACGAAAACATTAGAGAGATTACATTGGAAAGATGCCCCAGATATATGGGCCCCCTTTATTCCGATCATTAAAGTTAAAGGTGGAACAACCATATATCTTGCAGGAACAACTGCAGCTCCCATGTATCATCATCATCCACATCGACCAGAAGAATTCGAATCTATTCCTGATGATATGGAGGGACAAGCAAACGAAATTATGAAAAAAATAAAAAAGAGCCTAGAAACGGCTGGAGGTTCTCTAAAAGATGTAGTCACTGCAACTAGATACCTAAAAAACATGCGAGATCAAGATGTGTTAAATAAAGTCTGGGAAGAAAATTTTGGGGAAAATAGACCAACTACCACTACTGTTGAAATTTCGACACTTGCGGCTCACCCAAAACTTCTTCTCGAAGTTACAGTTACAGCAGTGATAGATGAATAAAAAAATTAAGAAGAAATTAAGAAGTTATGAATAGTAGAGAGAAATTCTTCTCTTCTGTGCTCAAGTTCCATATAATGAGTACCTTCACTGAAGACGATATATTCTCTTCCTCGACTATTTTTTAGTTTTTGGAAAAGTCCCCAAGCTTCCTCGTGATTAGCTGCTCCATCGTAATCTCCGTAAATCAAAAGAACGGGACATCTGACCTTGGAAGCATCATACAGAGGTTTATTTGAAACACGATCATAAGCATCCAATAACGAACCATTAGAAATTCTTACTGCTGGTATATTTTTTGGATGTTGCTCAGTCTCTGTCTTAAACATTTCTATGAAATATTTCTCTACGATTTTTTTATCTCTCCACCGGAAATGTTTTTTTCCTGGAATATGCCCCCACCATCTTTGCTTCAAATCTTTCTCTGTACACCAACTCCATGCACCCTTTCTCGAGTCCCATTTTCCAGGAAACTTTGGATTCTCAAAAGAAGCCGCTCTTTTTCTATTCTGATATGTATAGTAAGGAGCATACAAAACTAATTTATGTACTTTTGCAGGATTAGATGCTGCAAAAGCAGCAGAAAGAGTAGTCCCCCAAGAACGACCCAGAAGACTTATTTTTCTTTTCTTTTTCTTTCCACAAATAAAATTCACAACTGAAGCGATATCTTTTATGGCTTCCTTTCCTCTTATTACAGGTGGATTTTTCAAAGGATCCTCTAAAAACTCCTTTGGCCTAGAAGAAAAACCAAAACCCCGAACCGAAAGCGTGAATACATTCATTCCCTTTCCTGCATGGTAATCCATCCAAGAATATCCAGGCACTGGCAGATCAAATGCAATCGGACCTGCACCAATTCTGCCATGACACATCAATAAAGTTTCAGAATTTGAGAATTTCCTTTTTCCCTTTGGACGTTTTTCTCGAACGTGTAATTTGATTTCCGGATCTTGAGAGTCGATTAAATAGTCTTGTGTGATAATTTCAGGGGAAGACATACTAAAAATCTCCAGAAAAAATAATTAAGCTTGGTGCCCGGAGCCAGAGTCGAACTGGCATGAGGTCGCCCTCGCAGGATTTTAAGTCCTGTGTGTCTACCATTTCACCACCCGGGCACTTCGCCTAAACCTAAATTACAAATAGTCTCAACTTTTTGCAACAGACATACCTTACATTTAACAACGGAAACCTAGCATAAAATTTGAGGGTCTTCACATAACAATCAAAAAGATTTCAGATTTTATTCATTTCAAAAAATTATACTTTCTTATACCGTCCTTTTAAACGGAGACTCAAAAATGAAAAAATTCGTTTTTATTATTTTATTGTTAAGTTTTTCAACTTTAGTATTTGCTGAACCATATCCAGTAAAATTTAAAATTATGTGTCAAAATCCAGAAAAAAAAGAAAAATTAGAGAAGAAAATTTCTAACTTAATAAAGAGATATGACAATTTAACTTTAAGTAATAATAAAAATAAGCGTGACCCTACAGTCGCAAAAATGTGGGTTTATGCATTGGAGTTCAAAGAAAGTAATAAAAATAATAAAATTTGGACTTTCTTAGTTGCACATACCTCACATTTGCCAATTCGTGCCCTCGTAATGGAAGTATTCAAAGAGGGAAACACAAGCAGTAAAAATCTAAAAGAAATTACTCTCAATTTATTTTCAAACAAAGGAGGTATTCTAAAGTATCTAAATCTTTCTATAGTCGATGATTTCAAAAAATCAGACGAAATCATGGAAAAGTTTGTCCACCATTTTTCTAAGAGGATAGTCAAATATTAAAAATAGGATTTTTTTTCATTTTTTTGTTCGCTACAACTAATATCGTAGAAAACAAAAATCTCAAAAAGGTAAACAAAGAACTATATTCTAAACTCTGGGAAGTTCAGGATAGCGTAAGAAAATATAAAATTAAAAAAAGAGACCTTCCTGCAGGATATCTCCATATGCTGAAAGAAATTATCCCTCAAA
>TARA_B100000686_G_C16804662_1_pt1 | contig 10914 bp, 6 predicted proteins | sample TARA_B100000686 | Tara Oceans TARA_B100000686 (sample SAMEA2622733) | marine metagenome | biome: marine biome (ENVO:00000447); feature: marine epipelagic mixed layer (ENVO:xxxxxxxxx); material: "saline water (ENVO:00002010), including plankton (ENVO:xxxxxxxx)" | depth 150 m
TCCTGCTTGAATAATAGGGTATTTTATTTTGAAAAGTGATGTTATTTTATTCATTACTCTAAAATTATTCCAGAACCAATAACTTCATTTTTTATATACCAGGCTATGAATTGTCCAGGAGTTATCGATAATTGAAGTTTGTCAAAAAAAATGTATAGGTATTTATCTTTTTGAATTAGAATAGCATCAATTAAATTTTGCCTATATCTTATTCTTGCTTTAACCTTGAGAGATTCGCCTTTATTTAATTTCATATCATCCCGCAACCAATGAGTCTGAGAATTTAATACACGTAAAGCTTTTCTATATAAGCCTGGATGTTTTTTGCCCTCACCAACATATATTATATTATTTTTTATATCTGTGAATAAAACAAAAAGAGGTTTTTTACTGCCACCTAAAGCTAGGCCTTTTCTTTGACCAATAGTAAAATAATGCGCTCCTTTATGGGCTCCAATTATTTTACCTTCATTTATTTTATATTTAAACGGTTTTGCTAATTCAGCATTATAAATCTTTTCACTTTTCATTAAAAATGACTTGTACTTCTTATAACAAGAGAGAGTTTCAGGAATTTTTACAATATCTCCCTTTTTAGGTTTAAGTCTTTGTTGAAGAAAATCTGGAAGTTTAACTTTTCCTATGAAGCATAAACCTTGGGAATCTTTCTTGTCTGCTGTATTAAGACCAGCTTCCATTGCAATTCTCCTTACTTCTGATTTTTTCATATGACCTATAGGAAAAAGTGTTTTATTTAATTGCTCTTGACTAATTTGACATAAAAAATATGATTGATCTTTTTTTGAATCTTGCCCTTGTAATAGACGATTGTATTTCTTTTTATTTATAATAATTTCTTTTTTTTGGCAATAATGACCAGTTCCTACAAAATCAGCTCCCAGAGACAATGAAATATTTAAAAAAAGATCAAATTTTATTTCTCTGTTACATAATATGTCTGGGTTAGGTGTTCGACCTTTAGAATATTCATCAAACATATAGTCCACAACCTTAGTCTTATATTCTTTGCTTAAATCTATTGTTTGAAAAGGAATATTCAGTTTTTGAGAAACTAATACAGCGTCATAGCTATCTTCAAGCCAAGGACATTCATTTGAAATGGTAACTGTATCATCATGCCAATTTTTCATAAATATTCCAATAACTTCATAGCCTTGCTTTTTTAGAATATATGCAGCAACACTTGAATCTACACCTCCAGATAAACCAACAACTACCCTTTTTCCTTTCATAAACCAAAGGTACAATTATGGATAATAAAAATTATGTATGTTTAACGAGATCTTTTATTTTTCTGATTCATCTTCTTTTGAGCCTCTGCAGCTTCCATTGCCTTTTGAAGACGTTCAGAGAAACCTCCTGCTTTTCTTGGCTTATTTTTATTCTCATCAATTTGAGCTCTTATTTTATCCTCTTTAACTATAAAGTTTTTTATAACTATCATTAGTATGATAGTTAATGAATTAGAAATAAAATAATACAAACTCAAACCACTAGCATAATTATTAAAAAAAACCAGCATCATCAAAGGCATTAAATAAATGATAAATTTCATGTTTGGAACACCTTCTTGTTGAGGCATTGGGTTTTGCCCAGTAGTCATTAGAGTATATACAAATATAGCTGCTGAGGCTAGAATTGGAAATAGGCTAACATGATCTCCATAAAAAATAATCGAAAATGGAAGTTGAAGAACAGAATCATATGATGAAAGATCATCAGCCCACAGAAAGCTTTTTTGTCGAAGTTCAAATGCAACTGGGAAAAATGAAAATAAAGCATAAAAAACTGGCAACTGTATCAAAGCTGGAATGCAACCTGATAATGGATTAACTCCAGTTTTTGCATAAAGACTCATAGTTTCTTGCTGTTTTTTTACAGCATCATTTTTATATTTTTTGTTTAACTCTTCAATTTCTGGTCTTAAAACTTTCATCTTGATTTGAGAGACATATGATTTGTAAGTTACCGGTGACATGGCAAGTCTAACAATTATTGTTAAAATAATAATTGAAATTCCGTATGGAAAAAATGAGGCTAACCAGCTAAATAAAGGAAGAAAAACATATTTATTAATCCACCCAAAAATACCCCAACCTACAGGAACAGATTCTTCCAACGAATTTCCATATGACTTTAAAGTTCTGTAATCAGTTGGTCCAAAATAAAAACTCATATTAGACATAAGGTTTCCATTTTTATTATAAATTGGAAAAGAACTACTCAACCTCTTAGTGAATTTTCCTTCTAAACTTTTTTCATTAATTAAATCTTTAGATTCAAAGTAGGCTTTTCTAAATGGTGTTTCAGGAATTAATATCGAGCTAAAAAAATGTTGTCTATAGGAAACCCAACGTATTTGCTCTTCATCATCTTGATCTTCACCAGAAATAGATAAATCATCTATTTTATCTTTTTCATAAGCATATGTCAACTGTGTGTATCTGCTTTCATAATCAATGCTTTTAGAATTTCTATATAAACTCTTATCCCATTTTAGTTCTAGTTCATCTGGAATCAAAATATTTTCAAGTCCTGAAGATTCAATTTTAAAAGTCATTTTATATCCTTTATTTGGAAGAATATACTTTAACTTTAAAAACTTGTTTTTAGAAAATTTTGCAATAAAAGTAACTGCTTGATATTCATTTTTTATTTCCCTTTCTGATTCAAAAAAAATATCCTTGGATTGAATCAATAATCCTAATCTGGTCTTCAATTGAATATTTAATTGATGATTACCATTTTCAATTAGATTTAAAGGCTCATATAAGTGATTTGTAAATGTTTTTAAATTAAGTAGACTAATGTTTGCCCCTTTTGAGCTAATTTCAACTTTGAGATCTTCATTTTCAATTGAAACAATTTCTATTTCTTTTGGTTCAAGCCATTTTGAAAAAACGCCATAGGATAATTGAATTGGTGAAGATTCGATTTTATTAATATCCTTATTAGAGCTTGAAATACTTTGATTAGATTTTATAATTTCTTGATTATTTGAATTTTCAATTAAATCGGAATTCTGATTTCTCATAAGCATCCAAGTTAATATCATGGCAATTAATATAAAGCCAATGAATTGATATGGGTCAAATTGTTTTTCCTCCATTTATTTCTTTTTTATAGAAAAATTTAAACATGCATTTACAAAAGAAACAAAAAGCGGATGCGGGTTTGAAACAGTACTCCTATATTCTGGGTGAAATTGAACTCCAATGAACCAAGGATGATTATTAAGTTCTATTATTTCAATTAAACCTGTTTCAGGGTTAATTCCTGTAGGTGTAAATCCTTTAACAAAAACATCATTTTTATATTTTTCATTAAATTCATATCGGTGACGGTGACGCTCACTGATTGATTTTTTTTCATAGATTTTTTTTACCAAACTATCTGAAGACAAAACACATTCCCATGAACCTAACCTCATTGTTCCTCCTTTATTAATTATGTTTTTTTGACTTTCCATCAAATCAATAACTGGGAATTTGGTTTCAGGAATCATTTCTGTAGAATTTGCTTTTAAAAAACCTAGTTCATTCCTACAATATTCAATCACTGCCATTTGCATTCCTAAACAAATTCCAAAAAAAGGAATTTTATTTTTTCTTACATATTCGATAGATTTAATTTTACCTTCTACACCTCTTTCTCCAAAACCAGGAGCAACAAGAATCCCATCAATTTGATTAAGTTTTTCTAACAGATTACTCTCATTTAAATATTCTGAATGAATATTAACAACTTCAACATTAACCTCATTTTCTGCACCAGCATGAATAAAAGCTTCACGAATAGACTTGTATGAATCTTGAAGCTCAATATATTTTCCTACTAATCCTATTTTAATGTTTGCTTTAGGGTTTTTATATTTTTTCAAAAACCTCTTCCATTGTTTTAAATCTGATAGTTCTAAGGGCTTTAGATTAAGACGGTTTAAAACCACCTGATCCAACTTTTCTTGTTGCATTTTAATAGGGACATCATAAATAGTATCTACATCTATAGATTGAATAACAGCTTCATATTTTACATTACAAAACAAAGCAAGTTTTTTTCTTAAATCTTCTGATAGATTATGTTCTGTTCTACAAACTAATACATCAGCCTTTATACCACTCTCCATCAATGTCTTTACAGAATGCTGAGTTGGTTTTGTTTTTAGCTCTCTAGCTGCTGACAAAAATGGAATTAAAGTTAAATGGATTGTCATGGCATTGTTATCACCTAATTCATAAATCAACTGTCTTACAGCTTCTATATAGGGAAGAGATTCAATATCGCCAACTGTACCACCAATCTCTGTTATAATTATATCATATTGATTTGTTTGACCTAAAAGAAGTATTCTTTCTTTAATTTCATTTGTAATATGAGGAACAACCTGCACAGTTTTTCCTAAAAACTCACCACGGCGTTCTTTTTCAATTACACTTTGATAAATCCTTCCTGTAGTAACATTATTAGCTTGAGATGTTCTAACATTAAGAAACCTTTCATAATGACCTAAGTCTAAGTCTGTTTCCGCCCCATCATCTGTAACATAACACTCTCCATGTTCATAAGGATTCAATGTGCCTGGATCAACATTTAGATATGGGTCAAACTTTTGTATAGTTACACTGAATTTCTGTGACTGTAACAACTTAGCCAATGAAGCTGCAATGATTCCCTTTCCTAAAGAAGATGTTACTCCACCTGTAACAAAAATATATTTTGTATTAGACATCCGGTATAAAGTTTACTTACCGGACTCAAATTTACAAAATATGTATGACCTTATAATTAAAATTTTATCTATTTATCTCAATAAGCTCATATTCATCATGCTTTAAAAGATAAAAAGCTTGATTAATATAGCTGTCATTTAAATAATGATTATAATTAAATTTATTATTAATATATTCTGTTTCTCCTATTGAAACACTTGTAAACATGTTATTTTGAGTTGCAATACGTAAAATAATATCTATAACTAAATCATATGCCTTTATTGCAATTTTATTAGGATAAATACCAAATCTATTAAAATATTTTTCATTAAAGGATAAGCCTTTAATTGACTTAGGAAAATAATCTGAAGTAAAAATAAATCCAAGGTCAGAAAATAAGGTTTTTGAAAGATTAGAGTTTTCATAAGAAGTTCCATGATATGTTGTAAATAAGTCAATTTGAGTTTCTTTATCTAATTGAGCTCTAATCTGAGAACTTACACTTGAAATTAAAGGGAATCTTTCTGTCTCTAATATAATTTTGTTAGGAATTGAATCAACAATTAAAGAATCAACTAATTCAGGTAAAAGATAATCTTCCTTTTCTGGTCTTAAGTTAACAGATGATGGAAACATTTCATTTAATTGCTTTTCAATATTTCTATTTAAAGAATCAGAAATAATTAAAATGTTATCCTCAGGGAAGATTTCGTTTTTTAAGAAAATCTTCATTTGCTTACGTAAAACAAATTTTGGTGTTACACTTTGAAAAACACCAGGATTCATTTTAACTGGTTTATATGATAAAGGTGAAATTTTTGGGATGTTTTTTAAATTCAAATTAGAAGAAACAAAATCAAAGTTTTTTGGAATTATTGGTCCAATAATAGCATCTATAGAATCAATATTTAAAGAGTCAATTTTATCTTTTATTTTATCTATTTTATTCTCAGTATCATAGATTCTAGCATTTACATTTATTCCCTTCTCTATAGCTTTCTCCATAGCTAATAATGAACCTGAATAAAAATCTAGTGATATTGTTGTAAGATTTCTTCTTTTTAATAATCTATTAGTTTTTTCAATTGAATCAAATTCTATTGCCGATAATTTAATTGGTAAGAAAAAAACCAATTTCAACTGATTCTTTATAAAAGTTGAGTCTTCTAGGTTAATCTTTTCAATCAGCAAATCATTTTGTGTTTTTAACTCATTATATATTTTCTTTGGAAGTTTTAAAATCATTCCTTCCTGTAATCCATTTAATTCTATATAAGGATTTAATGAGTCTAAAATTGATTTTTTAATACCTGTTTTCATTTCAATTCTATAATATCCTTCCTTAGACTTAACCTTATAATAGTAAAACCCTTCTTCTAAATCTCTCTTTTTGTTATTTGTTTCTATTGGAAGTCTTAAAACATCACCTTCTTTTAGTCCACTTACAATTTCTGGATTTAATCTCTCTAGCTCAGAAACTGTTATTCCATGAGTATAGGCTATTCTCCATTTAGTTTCTTTAGCAGAAACAATATATTTTTCTGTTTTATCAACTTCTATTTTCTTTGGATTAATTACTGAATATATAGGAATTCTAAGCTGCATTTTTCTCTTTAGCCGACCTTTTCTTAATTTATTGTTATACTTTTCTATCTGTAAAATTGAAACATCATATTTTTTAGAGATACCATAAATAGTTTCTCCTTTTTTGACCTTATGAATTAGAAAATCTATTGGAGAATCATTTTCTTGACAATAAACAAATGAAATCAAAAAAATGAATATTCCTGTTAATAAATTCTTTTTATAAATCATTATTCCTATTCAATAGTAATTTTACAAATATATCTTTTAAAATCAATAATTTACAACACCTTTTATCCTGCCTTGTAACTTTTTCCCTTACTCCCACTCTATTGTTGCTGGTGGCTTTGAACTTATATCGTAAACAACTCGATTAACACCTGGGACTTTATTGATAATTTCATTTGAAACTTTTTGTAAAAATTTATAAGGCAAATTAACCCAATCTGCTGTCATTCCATCAGTGGATTGAACTGCACGAAGCACAACACATTTTTCATAGGTTCTCTCATCTCCCATAACCCCAACACTATTTACAGGCAACAAAATAGCTCCAGCTTGCCAAATACTATCATATAAATTAGATTTTTTAAGATGATTAATAAAAATTGAGTCAACATCTTGAATAATAGAAACTTTTTCAGAAGAAACTTCTCCCAAGATTCTTATTGCTAAACCAGGCCCAGGAAAAGGATGTCTTCCAAGTAAATCAGAGTTAATACCTAAACTTTTACCAACCCTTCTAACTTCATCTTTGAAAAGCATCTTTAATGGTTCAATTATTTTAAGTTTCATATAGTCTGGAAGACCTCCTACATTATGATGAGATTTAATAGTTGCAGATGGTCCATTAACTGAAATAGACTCTATAACATCAGGATAAATTGTACCCTGGGCTAACCATTTAACCCCTTTTATTAATTTTGCTTGAGAATTAAATACATCTATAAAAGTGTTTCCAATAATTTTTCTTTTCAATTCTGGATCATATTTCCCTTTTAATTTTTCTAGAAATAATTTTGAAGCATCAATACCTTTAACATTAAGTCCCATGCCATTATATTGATTTAATACTGAACCATATTCATCCTTTCGTAAAAGACCATTATCAACGAAAATACATGTAAGTTTTCTGCCAATTGCTTTATTTAATAAAATAGCTGCAACTGTTGAGTCAACTCCACCAGATAGCCCTAAAATAACTTTTTCATTTCCAATTTCGCTCTTTATTTTTGATAATGTCATATCAATAAACGAATCTGGAGTCCAATCTTGCTTTATTTTAGAAATTTTAACCAGGAAGTTTTCAAGAATCTTGAGTCCATCTTCTGAATGATAAACTTCAGGATGAAACTGAATACCATAAGTTAATTCACCTGTAATTGAAAAAGAGGCATTCATAACATCATTAGTGCTAGCAATCAATTTTCCATTAGTAGGAAGTTTTTTTATTGTATCGCCATGACTCATCCAAACTTGTGAATCTTCTCGAACAGTTGAGAAAAATATTGAATTTGAATCAATATATTTCAAATTAGCACGTCCATACTCTCTAGTTTTAGATTTAATAACGTGTCCTCCAAAAAAGTGAGCCAAATATTGAGCGCCATAACAAACACCTAAAAGTGGTATTTTTCCTCTTATTAATGAAAGATCAATCTTTGGAGGATTGGATGATCTAACCGAATGAGGTGATCCAGATAGAATTACAGCTTTATAGTTAACAATTTTTTTAGGAAGATTATTATATGGAAATATTTCACAAAAAATAAATAACTCTCTAACTCTTCTTGCAATTAGTTGAGTATATTGGGAACCAAAATCAACGATAAGGACTTTATCTACCATGGGCAAAAATACAATTATTTATATTGGAAATAAAAACCATTGAAAATTTATATTACTAGCTTATTCAAATTCCAAAAGAGTAAATTCTTTTCCTAGTGGATCAAAACTATTTAATAAATCTGGAATAAAATTGTAAGAATTATTAAAAAAATGATCAAAAAAATTATCATTTCTCTCTTGTAGAATATTATTTGGAAAAAGTTCATTATAAATTTTTTCCAATTTAACAACCTGTTCTCTTAATTTTCTTTTTTGGGCCTTTAAAAGTCTTTTTTCTAGTTGATCAATTCCTTTATATTGTTTAGCTTTTTGAGCTTTAACAGCACCCACAAAAGATGAGTCAGTTTTGGATACTATATCCTCCAAATATTTAAATTGATCCGCTAAAGATTTTTTTAAAAATTGTAAATCTAAATTTACATCTGAAATTTCTTTTACTTTATTTTCTATAAATTTTTCTTTAGTTAAAAACAAATCATAATAATCAATCTTCATTTTTTTTATAATTAAAGATGCTTTCTTAGATATTAACAAAGCTGAATCTCTAACAATAATTATCGGAAAAAGGGTTTTCTGACTATCAAAAAGAAGTTTTAACTGGAGCCAATACGAAATCTCAACGGCTCCTCCAATGTATGCTATATTTGGCAGAATAGTTTCTTGATATAAAGGACGAGTTAAAACATTTGGGGAGAACCTTTCAGGATAATTTCTTATTTCATCGGTTATTTGCTCATATGTAAATGATATTTTGGAGTTTTCAATAATAAATTCAGAATCTGACTTAATAATTTTATTTCGAATTCCAGAAACATGATAAAACATATTAATATCTCTAGGATTTACTTGTGGTTTATAATTTTTTTTATAATTTTTTTTTAATTCATTATTTTGATAATCAACCTGATTCTTACATTCATTTTCAAAAACTTCCTTAATAAAAAAAGGTATCATTGACTCCTTAAAATCTTTTGAATCAGCATCTAAAATTAATAATCCATAATCTGAGAAAAGTCTATGAACTAATTTAAAAGTAGCTTCGGACAAAGTATTAGAGGATAAATATGTTTCTTCAATTATTTTATTTATCTGTTTACCTGATTCTGATGAGTCTAGCTCTTCTTCAATAAATAATCTAAAACAGCTTAAATTATCCAATTTAAATTTACCAACAGCTCCCGTTGATTTTTCATTAGGCCAAATTATTTTTTTATTGTTAAAGAAAAAACTTTTTATCTCTTCAAAATCATGATCCTCAGAGGCCATCCAAAAAAGGGGAACAAAATGATACTTGCCTTCTTTACTATTTAATTGCTTACATAATTTGATAACACTTACTATTTTATAAATAAAATACAAAGGACCTGTCATTAAACTCAATTGATGACCAGTTGTAATTGTTAGTGTATTTTGATCTGAAATACTATTTAAATTTTTGTTTATAATCTTAGATTTTAAAACATTACCATATTGTCTAATTAAAACAGATGATAAAATACTTCTTTGATTATTAGAAAATTGTTTTGATTTTAGCTTCGCTTGATAAAGCAAAGAATCAACATTAGGGAAGGAGGTTACAATTGATTTTAAACTTTTATTTTCATTTAAATAATCTTGGATAAATTCTGAGAAAATTCCAATATTAGAATATGCTATTTTATTCACTTTCATTTTTTGAAATCTTTTTTATATATCTAAATTATAATTAATACTAATTAAAAAAAGAATCAACAAAAGTGATAGGATTAAATATTTGCAAATCATCCATCTTCTCACCTACACCAATGTATTTTACAGGTATCTTAAATTGATGTGAAATTCCTACAACTACACCTCCCTTAGCAGTACCATCTAATTTTGTTATAGCTAATGATGATACTTCAGTAGCAGAAGTAAATTGCTTAGCTTGTTCAAAAGCATTTTGACCAGTTGAACCGTCTAGTATAAGTAAAACCTCATGAGGTGAATCAGGAATAACTTTATCCATAACTCTCTTTATTTTAGCAAGCTCATTCATCAAATTAACTTTATTATGTAATCTACCAGCAGTATCAATTATAACCACGTCTGCATTTTGAGCTTTAGCTGATTGTAAAGTATCATATGCAACAGATGCAGGATCACTACCCATTTTTTGTTTAATTAATTTAACTCCAACTCTGTTTGCCCAAATTTCTAGTTGATCTATAGCAGCAGCTCTAAAAGTATCAGCTGCTCCTAAAATGACCATTTTATTTGCCTTTTTATAATGATAAGCCAATTTACTTATTGTTGTTGTTTTACCAACACCATTAACGCCAACAACCATAATTACATATGGCGAAAAAGGAAGAGTTGTATTAAAGTCTAATTCAGTATCAGTATGTTGCTCTAAAAGAATATCAGAAATTTCCTCTTTTAAAATACGATTTAATTCATTTGTTCCTAAAAATTTTTCTTTAGAAACTCTATTTTCAATATTTTCTATGATTTGCAAAGTTGTTTCAACACCAACATCAGAAGTAATTAGGACTTCTTCTAAGTTATCTAAAACATCATCATCAACCTTACTTTTTCCAAATACAGCTTTACCTAACTTTGAGAAAAAGGACTTTTTAGTTTTTTCTAATCCTTTTTCAAGCTTAACTTCAGAGGTCTCATTTTTAATATTATCCTTTAATAAATCAGGCTCAGGTTCTGGCTCGGGTTCTGGCTCGGGTTCTGGCTCGGGTTCTGGCTCAGGTTCAGGCTCAGGTTCTGGCTCGGGTTC
>TARA_B100000686_G_scaffold355321_1_pt1 | contig 10888 bp, 9 predicted proteins | sample TARA_B100000686 | Tara Oceans TARA_B100000686 (sample SAMEA2622733) | marine metagenome | biome: marine biome (ENVO:00000447); feature: marine epipelagic mixed layer (ENVO:xxxxxxxxx); material: "saline water (ENVO:00002010), including plankton (ENVO:xxxxxxxx)" | depth 150 m
CGGATACGGGTGACGAGTGATTTCTTAGTCAGGAATGAAGCGACTTTTTGGATTAGGAAAGGCTGCGGCGTGGAAGAGGTTTGGGGTTGGCAAAGCTGATCCGGACGACAGATTGGTCCCAGGCTCTTATCTTTTGCCCTCTAGCTGCACCTAGTTCCGGTGAACTGATGAACTCAGCATCGTGAACGGCTTCCAATCGACCAATCCGATGAAGACCGCTGAAATTCGTAACCGTTTCCTCTCCTTTTTTGAGGAACGAGAGCACACTGTAAAGCCGTCATCATCCTTGGTGCCGGCGGATGACCCTACCTTGCTCTTTACGAACGCGGGGATGGTCCAGTTCAAGAACGTGTTTCTAGGCCACGAGGAACTGGGGGTGAAGCGAGCTGCTACATCGCAGAAGTGCGTGCGTGCGGGTGGTAAGCATAATGATCTAGAAGAGGTTGGTCGAACAAATCGGCACCACACTTTCTTTGAGATGCTGGGCAACTTCTCATTCGGCGACTACTTCAAAAGGGATGCCATTCGGTATGCGTTTGAGCTTCTCACGGATGTATATGGTTTAGAGCCAGAGCGCCTGTATGCGACTGTGCATGATTCCGACGATGAAGCAGCAGATCTCTGGTTGAATGAGATCGGATTGCCGGCTGATCGCGTCTATCGACTTGGTGACAAAGACAATTTTTGGCAGATGGCAGATACTGGGCCATGTGGCCCGTGCTCGGAACTACATTACGATCTCAGAGATGAGCCGGTGCCTGTCTCAAGTACCGACGAGTTCGTCGAGCTCAACGATGCGGGAACGATCGTAGAGTTGTGGAATCTGGTCTTCATGCAATTCGATCGAGATGCAGAGGGAAACCTTCACTCCCTGCCTGCTCCCTGTGTTGACACGGGAGCCGGGCTCGAGCGGATTGCTGCGGTACTTCAGGGCGCAGATTCTAACTATCACACGGATGCCTTCATTCCGCTCCTGGACTGCGTAGCCGAATTGGTTGGTGAGGCGTATGACCCAACTTCCGAAGCTGGTGTTAGCTATCGCGTATTAGCTGATCATGCTCGCGCGGTCGCTTTCCTACTCTCAGATGGTGTTCATCCTTCCAATGAGGGTCGGGGATATGTACTAAGGCGAATTTTGCGTAGAGGAGTCCGTCATGCTTGGCTTCTGGGCCGTCGAGAACCTACGCTCGCCGGGGTGATGGAGACTGTTATCGAGACAATGAGAGATGCCTATCCTTCTCTTGCCGAGAGGAGAGAGCACATTTTGGAGACAGCGCGAGCGGAGGAAGAACGCTTTCTCTCGACTATAGAAGGTGGGCTGGCCCGATTTGACGAGCTAGCTGCCTCCGAAGGAGGGGTGATCTCAGGTGATGAGGCATTCAAACTCTATGACACGTTCGGGTTTCCACTAGACCTCACACAGCTCCTGGCCGAAGAGAGAGAGGTTGATGTTGACGTGGCGGGGTTTCAGGCGGCGCTAGAAACACAGCGTGCCCGCTCAAGGGCAGATCGTGTTGCAAGTAACATCGAGATTGGGGGACTTAACGACTTGGAGGGATGGATACCGGTTAAGGATGGATCCCAGACTTTTGTGGGATACACATCGCTTGAAGTCGAGACCACAGTGCTGAAATGGAAGAAGATGGAGTGTGGTGTCGGGGTGGTCCTTGAGGAGAATCCATTTTACGTGGAAAGTGGAGGACAGGTTTCAGACACGGGGGTTGTCTGCGGTAACAACTGGAGTATCACGGTTGATCGGGTCGGGAAGACTCCCATTGGGACTGCTCTATTTGGACAAGTCGATGGGATATTTCCCGAGGAGGCAGACGACCTCCCAGTAACGGCTTTCGTGGCGACTGACGTAAGATTTGACACGACCCGGAATCATACTGCGACCCATCTATTGCATGCGGCGCTTAGGTCTCTTCTTGGTGGTCATGTGGTCCAGAAAGGCTCTCTCGTTGCCCCGGATCGACTACGTTTTGACTTTGCTCATACCGCTCCGATGACAGAGATAGAAAAAGAAAAAGTGGAGCGCTTCGTAAACGAGGCCGTCTGGAAAAATCACCCTGTCGAGATTGCTGAGCGGCGATACGATGATGCTGTCAAAGATGGTGCAATGGCTTTGTTCGGAGAAAAGTATGCAGACGAGGTACGAGTAGTGGATGTGCCAGGCATAAGTATGGAGCTCTGCGGCGGTGCACATGTCTCTCAAACTGGTGATATAGGGCTTTTCAGGATCATCAGTGAATCCGGGGTTGCGTCTGGGGTGAGGCGGATCGAAGCACTAACGGGTCGGGGTGCTTTCTCCTACTTCCAGGAACGGGAGGCTGCACTGGAAGAGACCGCATCAGTGCTTAAGACGCGGCCAGATAATGTGGTGAATCGAGTAGAGCAACTACTTGCCGACAAGGCTGCGGTGGAAGGTCTTTTGGATGAAGCTCGAGCTCGTGGTAGCAGTGGAGAGGATATAATTGCTGAAGAGGTGATCGAAATTCCTGGCGGCGGCAATGTGGTGTATAGAGGGATCAGATTGCGGGTGCGAGACCTAGATGATGCACGTAAATGGGGAGACAAGTTTCTCGCTGGTGGTGAGAGTGGAATAGCTGCACTCGCCGTTGAAATGCCTGGTGATAAGAGAGCAATCTTTACTTTCGCCAGTGACGATATGATTTCGCGAGGGATTAGGGCGGATGCAGTCATCCGAGAAGTGGCGTCTGTGGTCGGCAGCCGGGGAGGAGGGCGTCCACACATGGCTCAGGCTGGAATTGAGGATGCATCAAAAATTGATGAGGCGCTGATAGCAGGGGCCGATATCGTGAGAGATCTTTGCTCTGGAGCAAAAAGTGACCGAGGTTAACTGGCTAGGCGGGCTGTATCCTTCCCCCCCAAAAGGACTGCGTGCTCGGCTCGAAGCTGACTTGATGCAGAGTGGGCAAGAATTTAGGCCTGATCGACTTAGGGACGCAGCACGAGTTTCTCTTGAAGCGGCTCTTGCTAAGTCTAGGGATCGTTCTGCCGCGTTCAGCGTGCTCCTAGCGGACGCTTGGCTAACGTACGCTTGCGAGGCAGCTCTCGAGGGAGAAGATCCCGACGATGCGCTTGAGCGAATCGTCTCCCTATAAAGTGATGGACGAGGGTGTTGAGGTTTTTGGCGGATGAACGACGTGTGGACTGACAAGGTCATCTTGGAACACAAGTCTGCAGGGGAAAGAAGATCTTGAGAGCGCAAGACCGTCTCAGTGAGCACTTTAAAGAACACAGCCGCGTCGTGGCGGACAGTGTCGCTGTTCTGATGGAAGCTCTTGAGACTCATGCGCGTTGGGTTTCAGAGACTCTCGTTTCGGGAGGCCGACTGTTTTTTTGCGGTAACGGTGGCTCTGCTGCGGATGCTCAGCATCTCGCGGCCGAATACGTCGTGCGTTTCGAGCGAAATCGTCGTGGACTCTCGGCAATGGCGCTGACAACTGATGCCGCGGTTCTGACAGCAGTGGGTAACGACTTTGGCTACGAACAGATTTTTGCTAGACAGATAGAAGCGCTATCGTCCAAAGGAGACTTACTCATTCTCCTGTCAACGAGCGGACTTTCCCCTAACCTCGTTGCGGCGGCGCAGCAGGCGAGGACTCTTCATGTCCGTACAATTGCTCTTCTAGGGAGAGGAGGTGGCATTCTTCGCGATGAGGTTGATCTCCCGATCGTAGTTCCCACGGACTCCATAGCGCGTGCGCAGGAAGTCCATCTCCTCATTGGGCATGCGGTATGTGACTTAGTTGACACAGCACTAGGAGAGGCTTGAGTGACTAGACTCTTTAGAAATGGGGTGACCAAGTGAAATCGCTGATCGACTTTAGTGGAAAGAACGCTATCGTGACTGGTGGATCGCGCGGCGTGGGTCGTGAGGTTGCCATCCAGCTTGCTGGAGCGGGCGCGAATGTGGGGATAAGCTACCATTCTCGATCGAGTGACGCTGCATCTGTGGTGTCAGAGTGCAAGGGGCTTGGGGTGCAAGCTTGGGCCCAGGGAGGAGATCTGGCAGATCCAACGGAAGTGGAAAGATTGTTCGAGCGGGGTGATGAGGAGTTTGAAGGACTCGATATTTTTGTGGGTAATCACGGGATCTGGCCGCCCCAAGAAGAGCCTGTCGCGACGCTCTCGAATGATCGTTGGAATAGGACGATCGATACCAACCTTAATTCTATCTTCTACACCTGTCGGGCTGCGGCATCCCGTCTCAATCGGCATGGAAGGATCGTTCTTGTAAGCAGCACCGCGGCACAGCGCGGAGAGGCGTTCCATGCAGACTACGCAGCCACGAAAGGCGCGATGATTTCCCTGGTTAAAGGACTTTGCATCGAGGTCGCACCCAGAGGAATAACGGTGAACGCAGTCGCACCAGGTTGGATCGATACGGAAATGTCTGCGAGCGCTTTTGTCTCAGGCGAGCGTGAACGGATCGAACGATCAATACCGATTGGTCGGATTGCGACTGCCAAGGATGTGGCTGGTCCGATTGTGTTCTTGTGCTCTGAGTTGGCTCGGCACATTACCGGCGAAGTCGTCAATATTAATGGTGGAGCGGTGCTCCCCGGATGAGTACTGTTCGTCCGATCGCGCCGGGTGCGGTCCGGTGGATCGTGCGAACGCTAGAGGAGGCCGGCTATGAAACTTGGGCGGTAGGGGGAGCGGTTCGCGACACCCTCATGGGCCGAACTTCCGTCGACTGGGATCTTGCAACGAAGGCCACCCCCCAGCAGGTAAGAAAGATCTTCAGCCGGACTGTCCCTGTCGGTATTGATCATGGCACCGTGGGAGTTTTGGCGAGAGACGGTGTCATGTACGAGTTGACTACCTTTCGGCGAGATGTGCAGACCGACGGTCGACACGCTTTGGTGGAGTTTGCTCAGTGCATTGAAGATGACCTGTCGCGACGTGACTTCACGATTAATGCGATTGCATGGCATCCGCTTAGAGACGAGTTCTACGACCCGTTCGGTGGCGAAGAAGACCTGAGCGCTGGCAGACTTCGAACAGTAGGTGACGCCGATCAGCGCTTCGAGGAAGATTATCTGCGAATTCTCAGAGCGCTTCGTTTCGCTGGAAGATTCGACCTACATATTGAGGATGTGACATGGAGGTCACTGGTGGTGTCGGCTCATCGGCTTAAGACTCTCTCACCCGAGCGGATCCGAGACGAACTAATGAAGGTGCTGTCGATAGATCCGAGTCCTTCGCGAGCGCTATCGTTGTACCGAGAGGCGGGGGTGATCGAGGTTCTTTATCCTGAAATAGGAGCCCTTCGTGAAGGGTTGTGGGATGACGTTATATCTGTGGTGAATTTACTTCCCATTGGGCGTCCGAAGCTTCGCCTAGCGGCTTTGTTGCGTCCGGTCGCGGAGTCAGATGCAGCCAGACTGCTTGTCCGGCTAAGGCTGTCAAACGCGGACATGGACGCTGTAGCGAGGATTGCGTCCGCAACCGAACTGCCGTCTGCTGATTCGGATCCTAGGGTGCTTCGGCGCTGGCTAAGCCGGCACGGCAGGGTGGTTATGCGTGGATTAAGTCGAATCGAGATTGCGTCAGCACGCACGGGTCATGGCAGTAAGGATCCGAGGATGGTGGTTGATTCGTGGAACATGCTGCGAGCGGAATTGAGGACCTCACCTCCGTTAAAGGTCGATGACCTCGCAATCGATGGTGGAGATTTGAAGAGGATGGGTCTCAAGCCTGGACCAGTCTTCGGTGAAATCCTCAATGAGTTGCTTGAACACGTGTTGGAAGAACCCCAGAGAAACCAGAAGACCATTCTAGCTCATGAAGTAAAGCAGATCTTGGGTCGGCGATCGCTAAAACTCGACGCCGACGTCGACAACTTGTGAGAGATATGGACCTGTTCCCGGATGAATTTAAAAATCCTGTTACAGAGAAGAGCGGAACGTCTGAGGTGAAGACAGAAGGAGGTTCTGCAAACTCTGGTGCTCCTCTTGCCGCGCGCATGCGTCCGCGGACGCTAGATGAGTTCCGGGGTCAAGAACACCTTCTTGGAGCGGGAAAGACGATCCAAGCGATGCTGCAAGAGGGTAAGGTCGCGAGCATGATTTTTTGGGGTCCGCCGGGCAGTGGAAAGACGACTTTGGCTCGGCTAATCGCGGAGAGCTCCACGAGCATGTTCGTTCCGTTTAGTGCGGTGACAGAGGGTGTGGCGAGAGTTCGAGAAATCATCGCTGAAGCTGGAAACCGATTAAAGGCTACCGGGCGTCACACGATTTTATTCTGCGACGAGATCCATCGGTTTAACAAGGCTCAACAGGATGCTTTTCTCCCTCATGTGGAGGCGGGCACAGTGGTTCTGATTGGAGCCACAACAGAAAACCCCTCATTTGAAGTAGTGCGCCCACTTCTTTCCCGCGCACCTGTGTACGTCCTCAAGCCACTGTCGGCCAAAGAAGTTCAATTGATTCTTGAGCAGGCGATCAAAGACGAAAGAGGGCTTCAGAATTTGGCTTTGACCGTGGACGATGAGGCCCTGACTTTTATTGCTGGGGCGGCTGATGGGGACGCTCGCCGAGCTTTGGGTGTTCTTCAGGCTAGCGCCAATCTAGCTGGGTATGGCGGAGCGATAAGTATCGACCTTGCTAGAGAAGCAGTTCAACATCGCTTTGCCTCATATGACAAAGCGGGAGACGAGCACTTCGATCTGATTTCTGCTCTTCACAAATCAGTGCGTGGGTCGGACCCTGATGCCGCTCTTTACTGGCTAGCTCGAATGTTGGACGGAGGTGAAAATGCTCTTTATATCGCTCGAAGGTTAACCCGGATGGCGACTGAGGATGTCGGACTTGCGGACCCAGCGGCCGTTGGCCATGTCATTGCGGCTAGGGATTCCTATCAATTTCTTGGTTCTCCAGAGGGAGAGCTCGCCCTGGCGCAGGCGGTCATTTACCTGGCCACTGCGCCAAAATCGAACCGTGCCTACCGAGCGTGGGCGACAGTAAGTGCTCGAGCCCAAGAGACCTCGGGGGCAAAAGTCCCTCTTCACATCAGGAACGCACCGACATCTCTCATGAAGGAACTTGGGTACGGGAAGGGTTATCGATATGACCCGGAGGAAGAGAATGGGGTTTCGGATCAGACCTATCTGCCCGAGCAGGTTGAGGGGGAGTGCTTCTACGAGCCTAGCGCTTTTGGCTTCGAGAAGACCATAGCGGACCGGTTAAGATGGTGGGCTGAGCGACGAAAAAAGGGTTGATACGGGTCTGTGTGGAGGACTCGACCTTCGATATTCTTGAATGGGCCCCCTTCTAAGGCTCCTACCCTAGGGGCAAAGGTGATCGGATACCTACGCAACTAATTGATCTGCGAACGCCAGTCGACAGGGCGATTATCGTCGGAGTGCCGAGTCGGTCTGAGGCGCGGGACGTGACAGATGAACATCTGCACGAATTGGCCCGGCTCACCGACACTGCCGGTGGAGAGGTCGTTGGATCGCTGGTTCAGAGATTAGACGCCCCCCATCCACGATATTATTTGGGTAAAGGCAAGGCCAAGTTTCTGGGTGAAATGGTGTTGGAGCGGGCCGCTAACTTGGTAATCTTCGACGAGGAACTTAGCCCTGCGCAGGGTAAGAACCTCGAAGAGCTCATCAACGTCCGGGTGATGGATCGCTCTGAGCTGATTCTTGATATATTCGCCACACGCGCGCGGTCTAGCGAAGCACGAATGCAGGTAGAGCTTGCTCAGCTAGAGTATCTTTTGCCTCGCCTGAGCCGGATGTGGAATCACCTGTCGCGAATTCGTGGGGGGATTGGTCTCCGCGGCCCGGGCGAGACCCAGCTCGAGACCGACAGAAGGCTCATTGGCGCGCGCATCGGTGATCTGAAGCGAAAGCTCCGCGAGGTAGCCAAGGCCAGAGCGGTTCAGCGCAAGTCTCGAGAAGGTCTATTTCGAGTGGCGCTTGTGGGCTACACCAATGTCGGAAAGTCTTCTCTTCTCCGAGCTCTGTCTGGTGCAGATCTTTTCGTTGAGGATCGCTTGTTCGCTACGCTTGACTCAGCAACTCGAAACGTAGACCTAGGAGGAGGCTACCAGACACTGATGACCGATACTGTAGGCTTCATACGGAAACTACCACATCATTTGGTAGCTTCGTTTCGGTCTACTTTAGAAGAGGCAGGTGAGGCGGATGTCCTTCTTCACGTTGTTGATTCTTCAAGTCCCGATTGGGGGGAACAGAGAGGAGTCGCCCTCGACGTGCTCGGAGAACTCTCGCTCAATGATCAAGATGAGATCCTGGTGTTTAATAAGATAGACCGGATTGGCAGTGCAGAGCGGGATGCGCTGGAGAGGCGTACCCGCGCCCTAGAGCCAACACCAGCGGTATTTGTGAGCGCTCATGAGGAGGAGTCCCTCGAGTCATTGAAGGAGACTCTCAGGACACGGATGCGACGACGCCTGACAAGTGTTGTCATCAGCATCCCGGTCGTTGATGGTGAAGCAATAGCCATTGTATTTAGAGAGGGTGAGGTCGTTGGGCGATCGGATCACGCACTGGATGTGCATCTGACTGCACGTTTGCCTCATCGCGTTCTCGGTAAGCTCACCACACGAGACGGAGTGAAGATTTTAGAGGTCGCGTAAGCCTCATGTTATTTGGACTAAAATTAGATCTCGACGTGTATAGGAATTTCAACAAGTATTTCAACCGTCACTTCTCTAGTGGCGATCGGTGAAACTGGATAGAGATATGCGATTATATGTGAACGTCGACCACGTTGCGACTGTCCGGCAGGCTAGAATGACTGACGAGCCAGACCCCGTGCGCGCAGCCCTAATAACTGAGGAGGCTGGAGCAGATGGAATAACAGTTCATCTGCGCGAGGATAGGCGGCACATACAGGATCGAGATGTCGATCTCCTGATGAAGATGGCGACAACGCCGGTAAATCTGGAAGTTGCCGCAGTGGAGGAGATGCTGGCATTGGCATGTGAGTGGCGACCCACTCAGGTAACGATTGTGCCGGAGAAACGAGAAGAGGTTACAACAGAGGGTGGCATAGCATTATGCAACAATGAAGCGTTCAAGTCGGTAGCTGACGCGACGAGACATCTGAAGCAAGAGGGAATTCGAACGTCGCTCTTTGTTGACCCAGACCCTGATGTGATCAGGGTGTCTGCTGATCTCGGTGTCGAAGCTATAGAGTTGCATACGGGCGAGTATGCAAACACCAGTAATTCAGAAAGAATGCAGCAGCTTAGGCGGCTCGCGAAAGCAGCAAGTCTAGCTCGTTCGTTAGGTCTCGCAGTACATGCGGGTCATGGCCTGACGTATGATAACGTGACTGAGGTGGCTGCTATCTCGGAACTCGAAGAGCTAAATATTGGGCACTCAATAATCTCGCGTTCTGTGCTTGTCGGTATTGAGAGGGCAGTGAGTGAGATGGTGGATCTGATCCGGAGAGCTCGTACTTCGTGAAACACTCTGGTAAAACGGCCTTTGGCATCTTTCTAACCGTTTTTCTCTTATGGTTCGTTATGAAAGACGTCGACTTCGCGGACGTAATCGCGAATATCGCAAAGGGTGACGTGCTACTTCTTTCTGCATCGGTTCTAGTAGCAACTTTTGGCTTCGTGATTAGGGCAATGCGCTGGAGAATCCTCCTCCTGCCGGTGCTTCCTGAGAGTCAACTGCAGTCCCGTTTTGCTGGTGTGTCAATTGGCTTCATGGCGAATAATATTTTGCCTGCACGAATAGGGGAGTTCGCTCGGCCCTACGCGCTGAGCCGTTTGGAACCCGTCAGCATAACCGCTGCATTTGGCAGTCTAGTGGTCGAGCGCTTCATGGACGGTGTTATTCTACTTCTTTTCTTGGTGATCCCAGTCTTCACTCCGTCCTTCCCGGACGTTACCGCAGTGTTTGAGGGAGGAGGACTCGCGATCTTCCAAGGCGCAGTGGCACTTGTTCTGGGCGTGCTCATTGTTCTTGTTCTGATGGCGACCCTTCCAAGACAATTCATGGCGAGTGCTCGTATAGCTTCCCGAGTCCTTCCTGAGGTATGGGGCCTCCGAGCGCTTCGGCTTCTAGAAGGACTGTTAGAGTCGATGGCTATCATGCGTGATCCGAGGCTACTAGCAATAGGGTTTTCTTGGTCGTTTTTATTCTGGATGTGGCACGGTCTTTCATTTTGGTTGGGTATGCTCGCGTTTGACATCGATACCGGCTGGTTTTCTGCGATGTTCACGGAGGCTGTAGTAGGATTTGGTGTCGCACTCCCTTCAGCTCCGGGCTTTTTCGGAACGTTTCATGCGTCTGCAAATTTTGCGCTGACTACGGTTTACGGTGTGCCGGAGACACAATCGCTAGCCTTCGCGTTTGCTTACCATTTCGGTGGTTGGATCCCGATCACTGCGATTGGTCTGTGGTATACATGGAAGTTGGGATTCTCTTTAGGGGATATCGGTTCGGCCCAAGAGCAGGTGCAGGAGGCCAGAGTTGACGCGTGACAAGGTATTCCGGGGGCGTGTCAGTTATGGATGAACTAAATCGCGTTGCTCGGACGCGGGCACCAGCCAAGCTAAACCTCACTCTTTTAGTCGGTTCCCGAAGGGATGACGGGTTTCACGAGGTCGCAACGATCTTTCAGGCCATCTCTGTCTTCGACGAAATCGAGGTAAAGTTTCGCCAATGCGTTAGCGGAGATAAATTGGCTAAGCCCATGATTTATATGTCGTTAGACGGACCGGACCTTGGCTCTGATGATGAGAATCTAGCTTGGCGGGCAGCCGCTGCGTTCATGGAACAAACAGGTAAGGTCGGACATGTCGAAATCAATCTTAAAAAGTTGATTCCGGCTGGAGCGGGACTCGGCGGAGGGTCTTCGGACGCGGCAGC
>TARA_B100000686_G_scaffold335400_1_pt1 | contig 10884 bp, 11 predicted proteins | sample TARA_B100000686 | Tara Oceans TARA_B100000686 (sample SAMEA2622733) | marine metagenome | biome: marine biome (ENVO:00000447); feature: marine epipelagic mixed layer (ENVO:xxxxxxxxx); material: "saline water (ENVO:00002010), including plankton (ENVO:xxxxxxxx)" | depth 150 m
GTCATTCTAAATAACCGGTTATAAAAATCGGTTCTGACCTTTAGTTGTAACAAAAAGCCCTCCTCTTAAATAAGAGGAGGGCTTTTTAAATTCTTGCAGTTAATTTCAAGGTTATCTATTAGTCTAGTTGTTCCTAATTTTGCAGCTCCAAGCACTATAAGGTCTCTGTCATTAAATTGAGGCATTGCTAATGTATGTTTTTTTCTTAGGGATATATATTCAATTTCCCAACCACGGTTATTAAGGGTTTCTTTTGCTATGTCCTGTAATTTTTTGAAGCCTTGCTCTCCAGCCTCTATTTCTTTCTTTATTGTAGATAGTACTTTAAATAGATATGGTGCTTCAATACGTTCCTCACTACTTAAAAAACGGTTACGAGAACTTAGCGCGAGCCCATCTGATGCACGTACAGTTTCTCCCTCACCAATTTCGATAGATAAATTTAACTGATGAACCATTTCACGCATAGTACACAACTGCTGATAGTCCTTCTTTCCAAAAATAACTAACTGAGGTTGCACGATATTAAAAAGCTTTAAGACCAATGTTGCCACCCCACTAAAGAATCCAGGCCTGAATTCTCCTTCTAGAATATTTGCTAACGGCAGAGGTTCTATAACAAATTCTTGATGCACTGGATAAATATCTTCCTCTGCAGGCACAAATACTACATCAACCCCATCATTTTCTAATAGCTTCAAATCATCTACTAAAGTACGAGGGTATTTATCAAAGTCTTCATCTTGTCCAAATTGCAAACGATTAACAAAAATACTAGCTACTAAACAACCAGATTTCTGCTTCGCTATTCTTATTAAGGATAGATGCCCTTCATGCAAATTACCCATAGTCGGAACAAATACAACATGATGCTCAGACTTTAGCCGTAAACGTAAAGAAGGGATATCAGTAATTATTTCCACTCTAATTTTATATACTAAAATCCATGTTCTAACTTAGGAAAATTCTTAGATTTAACTTCATTAACATAATTCTCCACTGCCTGATTAATATTTTCTGCATCATCCATATAGTTTTTGATAAATCTTGATTTCTTTCCAGAATAGATTCCAAGTATGTCATACAATACCAACACCTGTGCATCACAATCTATTCCTGCACCAATACCTATCGTGGGTATAATTAATTTTCTTGTGATTTTTTTTGATAGAGAAGATGGTATAGCCTCCATTAGCAGCATACTTGCTCCAGATTTCTCCAAAATAACTGCATCCTCAAATAATTGATCTGCCTGATTGATAGACTTACCCTGAACTTTATAACCTCCTAGCATATTTACAGACTGAGGCATTAAACCAATATGGGAACATACTGGTATACCACGCTGCGATAAAAATCTAACAGTCTCAGCCATCACACTTCCACCTTCTATTTTCACCATACTAGCACCTGCAGAAATAAGTTTGACTGCATTTTCAAACGTTCTCTGTGGTGAAACCTGAGATGTACCAAAAGGCATATCAGCCATGATAAATGCCTTTACTGATCCTTGGGCGACACATTTTGTGTGGTAAATCATATCATCCAATGTCACTGATAATGTTGTTTTTTCTCCCTTCAAAACATTACCTAAAGAATCACCCACCAATAAAATATCAACACCTGAATTTTCTAATAAAGAAGCAAAACTTGCGTCATAGCATGTTAGTGCAGCAATTTTTTCTCCGCGATTACACATTCTTTGTAATGTATCTTGTGTTATACGCATACTACTTATCGCCCCCAATTAAAATATTCTCTTGGTCCACGCATCTGCCCTAACCTTTGAAGTAATAAATCAAAATCTGACTGGTTCTCAACAAAATTTAAATTCTCAGTATTTACAATCATAACTGGTGCACTTTCATATTGATAAAAAAATCTTGTGTAAGCTTCTGATAAACGCCATAGATAATCTTCAGAAATACTTCTCTCAAAAATTTTGTCACGTTCTTTTACTCTATCAATAAGAGTACTAGGTGAAGCTTGTAAATAGATCACTAAATCAGGAATAAGCACACTGGTCTGCAAATGGCTATAGATACTCTGATAAAGATCATACTCAGCATCATTTAACGTAAGCTTAGCAAATAATTGATCTTTATCAAGTAAGAAATCACTTATTACTACTTGAGAAAACATATCCATCTTTACCAGGCTCTGTAACTGATTATTACGCTGAAAGAGGAAAAATAATTGGGTTGGTAGGGCATACCTTGGTATATCACTATAAAACTTCTCTAGAAATGGGTTTTCTGTTGGCTCTTCCAATAATAACCTAGTATCTAAGTAATCTGATATACGATGAGCTAGACTGGTTTTTCCTACACCTATAGGCCCCTCAACCACAATATAGCGATATTTTCCTAACGTTACCAATTTTCCTCTCTTTCTATCCTTTGGTTAATACAAGCTAATAGTAATTCAGCCGCAGTCCCACGACCATGAATAGTAAAATTTTTTGAGATTTCCATAAGAGGCTTTAATACAAAAGCACGTTGATGCATTCTAGGGTGAGGAAGAATTAGACCATTCTCATTACATTCAAGTTCATCATACATCAACATGTCCAGGTCTAGTGTTCTAGGATCATTTTTCAAACCCCTTACACGACCATGATCTTTCTCAATTTCTAATAATGCCTTAAGTAAGTTATGTGGAGAAAGAGCAGTTTCAATTTGTGCTACTGCATTAATAAAATCTGGTTGATCATGATTCCCAATTGGCTCACTCCGATAAAGTGATGAACAAGCTAATAAATGGCTCTCAGGAATCGCTGCTAGCTCATCAAATGCTCTCCGCACCTGGGAAACCGGATTCTCTAGATTGCTACCTAAAGCAATTAAAGCCTGTGAAATCTGACTCAATTTAGACTCTGATATTAAATTATTCTATAGGAGCTGATACTAAAACTATATTTTATCAGATGCATTCCGATTATACTTAGACCTATTTTTTCTCTTTCTTGGTGCTCCATTTCTAAATAGCATATTTTCCCGATCAAGTGGTTTAGCATGTTGAAATTCTTTCCACCAATTTCCCAGCTCCATATCTATTTCCCCACTCTCACAACGGAATAACATAAAATCATAAGCTGCTCTAAAACGAGGATGTTCCAATAAACGAAATGGCCTTCTACCTGCTCTTCCAAAAAATCGTGGCTGCATTGCCCATATCTCTTGCATAACTGAATCATACCTACGTGGAATTGCAAGCCTTTTCTCTTGCTCTCCAATCATATCTTTTATTGCCATATGTAGAGCAGGGATAGTTTTCTTGCCCTCTGCCATATGATTATTCCAAATTAGTAATACCCCATGCCATAATAAAGAGGCAAATAAAAAACTAGGTGATACAGATTTATTTTGTTTTATACGCTCATCAGTACTCTTTAATACAAGTGAAATAAAGCATGCGCCTGCTGATTCTGTAGAATCCATACCTAATACTGGTAATAAACCATGATATAACCCACGTGCACGTAAATCTTTCACACAAGCTTCAGCATGGCCACTTAATAATATCTTTAAAATCTCATCAAATAATCTTGATGTTGGTACATTTTGTAATAAAGGAGCAAGATCACCTAAGGGCTTAGCCGTAACATTATCTATCTGCATATCAAGCTTAGATGAAAGTCGGACAGCTCTTAATATACGTATTGGATCTTCACGATAGCGCTGAACTGGTTCACCAATAATACGTAATATCTTCGACTGAATATCACTGTATCCACATAAATAATCCCAAATTTCCTCTTTATCTGGATCATAAAATAATGCATTAATAGTAAAATCACGACGCTTTACATCTTCTTCTTGGCTGCCAAATACATTATCTCTTAAAATCCTACCATGCTCGTCTGCATTCTCATTCTTCCTAGACTGATTATTCTTATTAACAAATGAGCCACCGCGGAATGTAGATACTTCTACAGTATCTGATCCACACATAACATGTACTAAACGAAAACGACGCCCAATAATACGTGAACGATGAAAAATAGCTCTAATTTCCTCAGGCTTAGCATTAGTAGCAACATCAAAATCTTTTGGTTTTAGCCCTAAAAGCAAGTCACGTACAGCGCCCCCTACAATAAAAGCAGAGTACCCTGCTTCTTGTAAAGCCAATGTCACTTTTATTGCACAATGGCTTATATCATTTCTAAATAGACTATGTTTAGTATTTGGAATAACTCGTAATTTAGACATTATTAGTTCTAAAGAAGAAAATAATTTTGACTAAAAACACGGCAAAATAATTTATAGATCATTATTAAATATTCATAATACTAAGTCCTAGATTATACACCTAGCAAATATTTACTACGGGAGTACTAAGAATATTGCATTAAAAAAATACAAAATACAGTGATAAATATTTATTATTTCACCAGATTATATATTTTCTTTCTATACTTTAAGATAATTACTTTTCTCTCCAAGCCATCTTTGCAAATGACTCTGAGCTAACTCAGGATAATCTCGTAACATTTCTTTTGCAGCATCACGAGCATCTTTAAGTAAGTTTTCATCTCTCTCTGGATCTGCAAAACGCAATATAGGAACACCACTCTGACGCACACCAAAGAATTCACCGGGTCCACGTAATAACAAATCTTGACGGGCAATTTCAAAGCCATCATTATACTCAAATATTATACGCAATCTTTTTCTAGCAATTTCAGATAATGGCTCTTTGTATAATAGTATACATACGCTTGCATCTTTACCACGCCCTACCCGACCTCGTAGCTGATGTAGCTGTGATAACCCCATTCTTTCAGAGTGCTCAATTACCATTAATGATGCATTAGGAACATCAACTCCTACTTCAATTACTGCTGTTGCAACTAACAACTGAATTTTCCCTTTCTTAAACAATTCCATAACTTCAATCTTTTCATGAGATAGCATCTTTCCATGCAATAAACCAACCTTTATATCTGAGAAGATCATCTTTAGTTTCTCATAAGTATCTAGAACGGTCCTTAATTGTAGAACCTCTGATTCTTCTATAAGAGGGCATACCCAGTAAGCCTGCTTTCCATCGCAGCATGCCTCTCTCACACGTATAACCACTTCCTTACGACGGGCATCATTAAATAATTTAGTGACAACATTAGTTCTACCTGGTGGCATTTTATTTAATGATGAAATATCAAGATCCGCATAATAACTCATCGAAAGTGTACGTGGGATAGGTGTTGCACTCATCATTAATTGATGGGGAACAATGCCTTCTTTACTGCATTTCATACGTAATGCTAATCTCTGATGAACACCAAAACGATGTTGTTCATCAATAATAGCAAGCCCTAATTTTTTAAATTTTACTTGCTCCTGAAATAAAGCATGTGTGCCAATTACAAGCATAGCATTACCTTCAATAATAGTAGAAAGCGCATCTTTACGCTGCATCTTTTTCTGACTACCTGATAACCAAGCTATGTATTTTTTATTAGATCCAAAGATAAAGTTAAACCAGCTAGAAAATTTACGGTAATGCTGCTCAGCCAATATTTCAGTAGGTGCCATGATGGCTACTTGGCATCCATTTTCGATAGCCTGTAATGCTGCTAGCGCCGCAACTACTGTTTTCCCACTACCCACATCTCCATGTAATAAACGCTGCATTGGGTGTGATTCCGAAAGATCCTGACTAATCTCTGAGAAAGTTTTTTCTTGGGCACAAGTTAGACTAAAAGGAAGTGAATATATTAGACTTTTTGTTAATCTTTTATTATCTGGCATGGGGTGAGCATTATATTTATGTCTTTCCTGGTAATGTAAACGCATGGATAATTGTTGAGCTAACAATTCATCAAATTTAATCCTAGACCAGGCTGGGTGAGTACGGTCTTCTAATAAATGAGGCTGCACAGTTGATGTAGGTTGATGTAAAAACATAATACTTTTACTAAACCTACTTAATCGATACTCTTTTAAGATTTTCAATGGTATAGTTTCAGATAGGATATCAATCTTATTTTTATCGGTTAGAATTTTTCTAACCGATTTACGAATCATTACCTGAGAAAGTCCAGCTGTAGTTGGATATACTGGTGTTAAGGAGTCAGGTAGTGGTGTATTTTCATGCACAATATGACATTTTGGATGCACCATCTCAGTACCAAAAAAACCCGGGCGAGGCTCACCCAATAAACGTACTCTAGAACCTACTGAATATGCTTTTATCTGGCTAGGATAAAAATTCAAAAATCGTACAAAAATAATACCGCTACTATCTTCTACCTGTAGAACTAACTGACGTCTCGGTCGATACATAACCTCATTAGATATAACAACGCCTTCTATTTGTACGGTCTCTCCTCCAGATATATCATTAATCTCACACAGATTAGTTTCATTTTCGTATCGAAGAGGCAAATGTAGGATTAAACTAATTTCATTACTTACCCCAAGCTTGGCAAATCTCTCTTGGCTGGCTTTACTTGTAAAGCAGTCTAGAACAACAGAATTATTTTTTTTCCCCTCACTCACATCTACAATACCATGATCGCATCCATCTCAACTAATGCGCCTCGTGGAAGCGCCACTACCCCTATTGCTGCACGTGCTGGATATGGCTGGTCAAAATAACTTGCCATAATTTTATTCACCATTGAGAAATCATCAAGATCAGTCAAAAAAATATTTAATTTAACAATATCACTAAAGGCCCCACCACTAGCCGTTACTACAGATTTCAAATTCAAGAATACCTGCTGGATTTGTGATTCAATTCCATTTACCATCTGCATGGTACTTGGATCTATTCCAATCTGGCCAGATATATAGACAGTGTCTCCTGTACCAACACGAACTGCCTGAGAATATGTTCCTATAGCCTGAGGTGCGTCATCTGTTTGGATAATTTGTTTCTTCATTTTTTCTCCTAAGGTATACGGATACCTGCATGCCACGTACTATATGTACAAAACAGGATCCTAAGAATATGATTTTATATTATTACCATTCGCAATATGATGAAGGTAACCATGATAGATTTCAACTAATAAAATTAATACCAGCATTATTTATTACTACCTATATACTTAAAACAATCTCTATAAATATACAAATAGAAACTACTATCATATGCAAAAATTAATTATCCATGGTGGCGCTCCGCTTTCTGGAGAAATACAGATCTCAGGAGCAAAGAATGCAGCACTACCTATCTTGTGTGCCTCTATCCTAACATCTGATTCTCTTAGGATTAAAAATGTACCACATCTCAATGATGTAACTACGATGCTAAATTTACTTAAGCAAATGGGAACAAATATTTCAATAGATAATGATTCTGAAATTTCATTAACCACAGAACATATATCTAATCCAGTTGCACCATATGAAATGGTAAAAACAATGCGTGCAGCAATTTTAGTATTAGGCCCAATACTGGCACGAGCAGGTGAAGCTAAAGTCTCCCTACCTGGTGGCTGTGCAATTGGCCTTCGCCCAGTTGATCAGCATATTAAAGGATTACAAGCAATGGGCGCTGAAATTCATATTAAGCATGGCTACATCCATGCAAAAGCAAATAACCTTATTGGTGCTCATATAATAATGGATATTGTAACCGTTACTGGAACTGAAAACCTAATGATGGCAGCAACTTTAGCTGAAGGAATAACGATAATAGAAAATGCAGCATGCGAACCAGAAGTTGTTGACCTTGCTAACTGCCTAATTTCAATGGGAGCAAAGATTCATGGAGCAGGAAGTGATGTTATTACTATCAAAGGAGTAAAATTGCTGCATGAAACAACCTATCAAGTTATAGCAGATCGGATTGAGACTGGTACCTTCCTGGTAGCTGCTGCTGCTAGTGGTGGCAATATTCATCTTAAAAATACATGCCCAAATATTCTTAATTCAGTTCTGGATAAATTAGTAGAGTCAGGTGCAAAGATTAAATCAGGAGAAGATTGGATCAATTTAAAAATGAATAAAAAATTAAAATCTGTAAACCTAAGTACTGCACCTTACCCTGATTTTCCCACAGACATGCAAGCACAATTTATGGTATTAAATAGTGTAGCAGAAGGTACCTCAAGAATTACTGAAACTATATTTGAAAATCGATTTATGCACGTATTAGAACTGAAACGAATGGGAGCACAAATTGAGGTAGACGGTAATACAGCCGTGGTACGTGGAGTTGCTAATCTTGAGGGTACGAGCGTCATGGCTACTGATTTACGTGCTTCGGCATGTCTGGTTTTGGCTGGCCTAATTGCACAAGGTAAAACTATTATTGACCGTATTTACCATCTTGATCGTGGCTATGAGAGAATTGAGGAAAAATTATTGTCTCTTGGAGTAAAAATTAATCGCATTAATTAAGATTATTTACTACTGAAGAATATTATGATCTTTGTAGTAAATGGTAATATCTAATAGGATATATTATGACAAATATCACTATTGCCCTTTCAAAGGGTCGTATTTTTGATGAAACAGAACCACTCTTAAAGGCGGCAGGTATTGTATCGCTTGATAACCCAGAGAAATCTAGAAAACTTATACTTAAAACAAATAATCCTAATATTTCACTTATTATTGTACGTGCTTCTGATGTGCCAACTTATGTGCAATATGGTGCGGCAGATATTGGTATAGCTGGAAAAGATGTACTACTTGAGCATAATGGAGCCGGACTTTACCAGCTACTAGATTTAAATATAGCTTGCTGTCGTATGATGGTTGCTGTAAAGAATAATTTTGATTATGAAGCAGCAATACGCCAAGGGGCAAGATTAAAAGTTGCAACTAAATATTTACATACAGCACAAGAACATTTTGCCGAAAAAAGCATGCATGTTGATCTTATTAAGTTATATGGATCCATGGAACTTGCCCCATTAGTAGGACTAGCAGATGCAATTGTAGATTTAGTTTCAAGCGGTGAAACACTAAGAGCAAATAACTTAAAAGCAGTTGAAGAAATTATACCTATTTCATCAAGGCTAATAATTAACCAAGCAGCGTTAAAAGTAAAGAGGGAAACAATACAACCGATTCTAATGGCATTTTCTGGAATTGTTAAAAAAAATAATATGCTATTCTAGCAACAAACCTAGCATAATGGGGTACCCCTATGAGTAAAATTAATCGACTCTCTTCAACTGATTTAGGATTTACTAAAGCATTAGAAGAAATAACCTCCTTTAAAGAGGAACAAAATTTAGAGATAAACATAACGGTCTCAAAAATTTTAGCCGATGTAAAAAAACGAGGTGATAAAGCTGTACTTGAATATACATACCAATTTGATAATCTTAATACAACCTCAGTTTCTAAGCTTGAAATACCTAGAGAGGAGCTAATAAATGCTCTGAATAGCCTCCCTACCATACAACGAGAAGCCCTTGAACAGGCTGCAAAAAGAATTCGAGATTTCCATAAAAAACAACTATCAGAATCATGGAGCTACACTGAATCTGATGGTACGATACTTGGTCAAAGAATAACTCCAATGGATCGCATAGGGCTATATGTTCCTGGTGGGAAAGCATCTTACCCATCTACTGTAATGATGAATGCAATACCTGCCAAGGTAGCAGGAGTTGGTGAATTAATCATGACTGTACCAACTCCAAAAAACAAGAAAAATAATTTAGTTCTTGCTGCGGCAGTAATCTCTGAAGTAGATCGTGTTTTTACTATTGGTGGTGCCCAAGCAGTTGGAGCTCTTGCTTATGGAACCAATACAATCCCACAAGTAGATAAATTAGTTGGACCAGGTAATGCTTACGTAGCTGCTGCTAAGCGACAGGTTTTTGGTGTAGTTGGTATAGATATGGTAGCTGGCCCATCAGAGATTTTGATAATCTGCGATGGTAAGACAAACCCTGACTGGATCACTATGGATCTATTTTCACAAGCTGAGCACGATGAACTAGCGCAAGCAATCCTATTATCTCCTGATATTGAATTTATCAAATTAATAGAAGAAAAAATAGCTAATCACTTAGACAAGATGCCTCGTAAAAATATAATACATGCTTCTCTTATTAATCGCGGTGCTTTAATTCAAGTACGAGACCTAAATGAAGCTTGTGATATTGCAAATCATATAGCACCCGAGCACTTAGAGTTATCAGTTGATCAACCAGAAAAATGGTCTGATAAAATAAAACACGCTGGCTCTATTTTTCTTGGCAGATATACATCAGAAGCCCTAGGTGATTATTGTGCTGGGCCTAACCATGTACTACCCACATCAAGAACTGCACGTTTTTCATCTTCACTAGGCGTGTACGATTTCCAGAAACATAGCAATATTATTCAAGTATCGAAGCAAGGCGCAACCAAACTGGGAAAAATTGCTTCTATACTTGCTAATGAAGAAGATTTGCAAGCACATGCAATGTCAGCTGAATTTAGATATAAAGAAAAAAATTAATTGTTAGCTTAAAATTCATTTTAATGAAAAATAAGATTCTGAGATAATCAAAAATTTAGTTTTAATATAGAATACTTTATATGCCCATTATATTTAATATATTCTAATTACATTCCTTGTAGTTACGCTCCTCACACTCTCTTGCCATATTTTTTGATTGTGTAATCTGCTCAATAGTCATTTTCTTTGATATTGAAACCCTCCACTTCTCTGCATTATTATTACCCTTATTTGCTGCCATATTAAACCTCATATATGCTTGAACATTATCTTGTTCTACACCTTTACCATTTGCGTACATCCAACCTAACGCATATTGTGCAGATGCAATACCTTGATCTGCTGAAAGCTTATACAATCTAGCCGCCTCTTCATAATTTTGGGGGACACCTTTTCCATCAAAAAACATTAGACCAAGGTTATATTGAGCAAGTGAATTTCCTTTTTCAGCAGCCATTTGATGCCATT
>TARA_B100000686_G_scaffold355308_1_pt1 | contig 10872 bp, 7 predicted proteins | sample TARA_B100000686 | Tara Oceans TARA_B100000686 (sample SAMEA2622733) | marine metagenome | biome: marine biome (ENVO:00000447); feature: marine epipelagic mixed layer (ENVO:xxxxxxxxx); material: "saline water (ENVO:00002010), including plankton (ENVO:xxxxxxxx)" | depth 150 m
CTAATGTTTTTCAAAAAATTAAAAAATATCGTTTTATTTTCTATTATTATTATATATCTATCAAGTTGTGCTTCTAGTCCTAGTCCTGATACAACAGGAAAGCAAGAAAATGATCCTTTTGAATCTTTAAATAGAGAAATTTTTGCCTTTAATGACTCTGCGGATAGATATATAATTGGGCCTATAGCACATGCATATAGAGATATTTTTCCTAATCCAGTAAGAGATAGCATAAGAAATTTTTTATTAAATTTAAGACAACCAGCTAGTGCCATTAATGCAACTCTTCAAGGTGATTTTACAAGAGGGGCAACGGCTTTAGGAAGATTTGCTATCAATAGTACAGCAGGAATATTAGGTTTATTTGATGTAGCAGATTATATTGGATTACAACCTATTGATGAAGATGCTGGGCAAACTTTAGGAGCATGGGGAATAGAATCTGGACCTTATATTGTTTTACCAATATTAGGACCTTCTTCAACTAGAGATGTAATAGGAAAAATAGGTGATTGGTTAGTAGATCCTGTAGGATTATATTTAATCCGACAAGACCAACAAAATATATTAATAGCTACTAAAGCAACTCAGGCAATAGATACAAGAGTAGAATTAGATGGAGTTATTGAAGGATCTAGAAAGAATTCATTAGACCCTTATGCAATAATAAGAACTATGTATTTACAAAGAAGAGAAAAACAAATCTCTAATACTGAAGGTTTTTTTAAAGAAGAAGCAGGAGAACCTTCTATATATGACATAGATATTGATGTAGAATTAGATGATAGTGATTTGTAAATAGTATTTAGGAAATCTTTATAATGATAAAATTTATTAAAAATATATTTTTTACGATTAGTATTTTAATTTTAAATTTTTCGACTGTGTATGCAGTAGATGAAAATGAAGCAAAATCTTTTATAACTAGAGTAGGGCAAGAAGCAATAAATATTTTAAAAATTCCTATAGAAGACATAAGCCAAAGAGAAGATTTATTTAAAGAAATGTTTGATAATAACTTTGATAAAAGACTTATTCATAGAGCTATTTTAGGAAAAGCTGCTAAAGGGGCCTCCAAAGAAGAACTTATAAGATTTGGTAAAGCTTTTGATAAACATATTGTAAAAGTATATGCTTCACAATTAGGAGTATATTCAAACCAATTATTTATTATTGATTCAGCTAAAGTTATAAATAAAAAAGATACAATTGTTTCTTCCCATATTGAACATGAAAGTGCTCCTCCTTTAAGAATAGATTGGAGACTTAGAAATAGAGGTATTGGAGTAAAAATTATAGATATTGCTATTGAAGGAGTTAGTCTGCTAGCAACTAAAAGAGCTGATTTTGGAGCATCTATAAAAAATGGAGGCCTTCACGAACTAATTATTGATCTAGAAACAAAAAATGCTCAAAATTAAAATAATTACCTAGTTATTGGCTTGTATTTTATTCTCTTAGGGATCTTTGCATCTTCACCCATTCTTCTTTTCCTATCAGCTTCATAAGATTCGTAATTTCCTTGAAACCATTCGACATGGCTTGAACCTTCAAATGCTAATATATGTGTTGCAACTCTATCTAAAAAATATCTGTCATGACTTGTTATTAATGCACACCCAGTAAAAGCATTTAAAGCTTCTTCCAAAGCCCTTAAAGTATCCACATCTAAATCATTCGTGGGTTCATCCAGTAACAAAACATTTGCCCCTGACTTTAACATTTTAGCTAAATGAACCCTGTTCCTTTCTCCTCCTGATAATTGTCCTATAATTTTTTGCTGATCTCCACCTTTAAAATTAAACCAAGAAACATATGCTCTACTAGGAACTGTTTGTTTTCCAAGCTCCGTGTCCTCATTTCCTTCACTTATTTCTTCCCATACAGATTTTTTATCCTCTAGTGAATCTCTATTTTGATCTATATAACCAAGATTTACACTTTCTCCTATTTCAATAATCCCATCATCAGCTTTTTCTTTTCCAGAAATCATATTAAACAAAGTAGTTTTTCCTGCACCATTAGGCCCAATAATCCCTATTATTGCTCCTCTAGGAATTTTAAAAGATAAATCTTCTATAAGTAATTTAGTACCAAAAGCTTTTTTAATATTTTTAAGTTCTATAACATTATTGCCCAATCTTTCTCCAACAGGAATTATAATTTGTTGAGGAGACGGACCTTTCTCTCTCTTATTAGCTTCTGCAACCAAAGATTCATAAGCATTAATCCTAGCTTGAGATTTTGCTTGTCTAGCTTTAGGGTTTTGTCTTACCCAACTTAACTCATTTTCTATTGTTTTTTGAAGAGTAACCTCTTCCCTAGCCTCTTGAAGCACACGTTTTTTCTTATGCTCCAACCAATTAGAATAATTACCTTCAAAAGGTATTAAACTTCCCTTATCTATCTCTAAAATCCATCCTGCTACATTATCTAAAAAATATCTGTCATGCGTAATTGCTACTACTGTACCAGAAAATTCTGCCAAAGTTTTCTCAAGCCAGGCTACAGATTCCGCATCCAAATGATTAGTTGGTTCATCGAGCAATAATATATCAGGCTTTGATAATAATAGACTACATAAAGCTACTCTTCTTTTTTCTCCTCCAGATAATTCTGTAACTTTACTTTTTCCAGGAGGACAACGTAATGCATCCATTGCTATTTCTATATGCCTGTCAATTTCCCATCCATCGACTGCATCAATTTTTTCCTGCAAAATTGACTGTTCAGATAATAAATTATTCATTTCTTGATCTGATGATACTTCCGAAAATTTTGCACTTACATCTTCAAAATTTTTAAGAATTTCCTTTATATCTGATACTCCAAGCATAACATTTTCATGAACATTTAAACTATTGTCTAATATAGGTTCTTGAGCCAAATAACCAATTTTAATTCCTTCTGCTGCCCATGCTTCTCCTGAAAACTCTTTGTCTACTCCAGCCATAATTTTCAATAAAGTTGATTTTCCTGCACCATTTATACCCAATACGCCTATTTTTGCTCCAGGTAAAAAAGATAACCAACCATCTTTTATAATTTGTTTTCCACCAGACCATATTTTATTTAACTCTTTCATTACAAATACATATTGAGGACTCATAAAAATAAACTCCATTTTTTAAACTAAAACTTTATATATTATTAAGATAGATATATAAAAAAGTCTTATAAAAATTAACTTAACATATAAGAATTTTAAATAGATATAGTATTAATTATGATTAAAGATAAAGTTAAAAATACAAAAATTATTGGATTATTTACTGGTTTAATAATTTTGATTATCACTTATGTAATTCCTCATCCTGAGGGATTAAATATTCATGCATGGCATACTTTAGGAGTTGCGCTTTTAATGGCTTGCTGGTGGCTGACAGAAGCAATTCCTCTTCCAGCTACAGGTCTCATTCCTATTATATGTTTTCCAATTCTTGGCATAAGCACCATTAAACAAACAGTTCAAGGGTATAGCCACCCTATAATATTTTTATTTATGGGGGGATTTATTATTGGATTAGCCATGCAGCATACAGGCCTTCATAAAAGAATAGCATATTTTATTATTAGCCATTTTAAATTAAGTCTCAGATTATTAATATTAGGATTTATGTTAGCTACTGCATTTTTATCTATGTGGATTAGTAATTCAGCAACCGCAATTATGATGCTTCCAATTGCAATTTCTATTATAACAGTAATAAGTGAAAATCAAAAAAATATAAAAAATACAAATTTTTCCAAGGCTTTAGTATTAAGTATTGCTTTCTCAGCAACAATTGGAGGAGTTGCTACTTTAATTGGTACTCCTCCTAATACAGTAATGGCTGCAATGTTATCAGAACTATATAACTATGAAATAGATTTTTTAGACTGGTTAATCATAGGGTTACCAACTTCATTAATTCTACTCCCTATTACTTGGATTGTTCTTACATTTATATGTTTTCCGATTGGTAATAATAAATATAAAGATTCTAAAATTATAGATAAAAATATTTCTTCATTAGGCAAAGTTTCTAATGATGAAATTTTAGTTGGTTTAGTCTTCTTTATAACAGCTTGTTTATGGATATCTAGAAGGTGGCTGTCAAATCTATTAGAAAACATTTTACCTTCAGCCTCCATAAATGATTCTAGCATAGCTATAACTGCAGCTATTTTATTATTTATCCTTCCATCCTTCAAAAAGAATCGAAACAGATTAATAAACTGGCAAGTAGCACAAAAAATTCCATGGGGGGCACTTATACTTATCGGAGGAGGATTATCACTAGCATCGGTGATTAATTCATCTGGATTAGCAGCATGGATTGGAATGTTAAGTGGAAACCTATCTAACATTTCTATACTCCTAATTATAGTAATATGCATTATAAGCATTATGTTATTAACCGAATTAACTTCTAATACAGCGACTGCTGCTACATTTATACCAATTTTTGGAGCTACTGCTATAGGGCTAGGTCAAAACCCACTATTATTAATAATTCCTGCTACTTTAGGGGCAAGCTGCGCATTTATGATGCCTGTAGCTACACCCCCAAATACAATAGCCTACGCATCTGGTCATATAAAAATTTCTGATATGATCAAAGCAGGGTTTCTATTAAACTTAATTTCACTTTTTGTCATTATTTTAATAACAACTTTAATTTTAGGTCCTGTTTTTGAAGTAGAAATAAATAAAATACCAAACTGGATTAAATAATTATATTTTAATTTTATTTTTTTAATTTTATTTGTTATTTATTATTAATTAATCAAAAAATTACAAAAGAAGTCAAAAAAAATATTTATCTAACTAATTATTAAGAGAAGAAAAATGAAAATTGCAGTAATAAAAGAAACGGCTCCTTTAGAAAAACGTGTTGCCGCTACTCCAGATACTATTAAAAAATATATAGAATTAGGTTTTGAAGTTGGTATTGAAAAAGATGCTGGAATAAATTCATATTATTCTGATGAAAGTTATGAAAAATCTGGAGCCAAAATATATCCTGACGTTAAAAATTTAATTTCTAAATCAAATATTATATTAAAAGTTAATAATATTCATGCAAATGGTGAAGGTGGGGATAACATTAATAACTATAAAAATAATAATAAAATAATAGGATTTCTTAAACCTCTTCAAAATTTAGATCAAATAAAAAGCTTAGCTAAAAATAATATAGATGCCTTTTCAGTAGAATTAATTCCTAGAATAAGCAGAGCACAATCAATGGATGCACTTTCTTCTCAATCAAATTTAGCTGGTTATAAGTCTGTAATTAATGCAGTAGACGAATTTTCTAAAGCCATACCTATGATGATGACAGCTGCAGGAACAATAGCCCCTGCAAAAATTTTAATTTTAGGAGCAGGAGTAGCAGGGTTGCAAGCTATAGCAACGGCTAAAAGGTTAGGTGCCATAGTTTCAGCATTCGATGTCAGAACTGCTGTAAAAGAACAAGTAGAAAGTCTCGGTGCTAAATTTGTAGAAGTAAATATGGATAAAAAGGAACAATCTAAAAACGAAACAGAAGGTGGTTATGCAAAAGAAATGTCTGAAGAATATAAATTAAGACAAAAAACACTTCTCGAAGATTATATTAAAAATCAAGATATTATCATTACTACAGCATTAATTCCTGGAAAAAAGGCACCTGAGCTTATCTCCACTAAAATGGTAGAAAGTATGAAAACAGGCTCTATTATTATGGATTTAGCTTCTGAAGCAGGAGGCAACTGCAGTTTAACTAAAGCTAATGAAACTATAGTAAAAAACGGCGTAAAAATAATGGGTCCTACTGACCTTCCCAGTCAAATTCCCCAAGACGCTAGTAATCTTTATGCAAAAAATCTTCTTAATTTCATAAAATTAATGGTTAAAGATAAAAAATTAAATATTGATTGGGAAGATGAAATTATAAAAAATTCTTGTGTAAGTTTTCAAGGAAAAGTAATTAACATATAGGAAAAACAATGATTGACCCATTTATAATAGACTTAACTATATTTATTTTAGCCATATTTGTAGGATATTTTGTTGTATGGTCGGTAACTGCTGCTCTTCACACTCCTCTAATGTCTGTAACTAATGCTATATCTGGCATTATAATTGTTGGGGCTTTAATTGCTCTAGGTTCTGCAATAAACGAACAATCTAATTTTTCAAAATGGTTGGGATTTATATCTATAGTAATAGCATCAATTAATATATTTGGCGGATTTGTGGTTACGTGGAGAATGCTTTCCATGTTTAAAAAAAATAAAGGAAAAGATTGATGCTCTCAACAAATTCCTCTGCTCTATTATACTTAATATCAGCAATACTTTTTATTCTGTCTCTTAAAGGGTTATCAAGTCCAACAAGTGCTAGAAGAGGAAATTATTTTGGTATTATAGGCATGATAATTGCTATCGTAACTACAATATTACAACCTAATACAGACAATTATGTTTTAACTCTTTCAGCTATTTTGATAGGAGGAATAATAGGAACGAGTATAGCAGTAAAAATTGAAATGACTGCTATGCCTCAACTAGTTGCCGCTTTTCATAGTTTAGTGGGAATAGCGGCAGTACTCGTAGCCTATACTGCATTAATATCCCCAGAATCCTATAACATTGGAAGTATAAACAATATTAAATTAGCAAGTAAAATAGAGATGTCCTTAGGAGTAGCAATAGGTGCTATTACATTTACAGGTTCAATAATTGCATTCGGCAAACTACAAGGAGTAATTTCAGGGAATCCTTTAATATTTAAAGGACAAAATTTAATAAACTTAATTGTAGGAATAACAATTATTGGTCTAATATTTTGTTTTACTAAATATGAAAACACAAACTTATTTCATCTAATAACTATTTTATCTTTAATTATTGGTATACTTTTAATTATCCCTATAGGAGGTGCTGATATGCCTGTAGTGGTTTCAATGTTAAATTCTTATTCTGGCTGGGCAGCTGCTGGAATAGGATTTACTCTTCAAAATACAGCATTGATTATAGTAGGAGCTCTAGTAGGGAGTTCTGGTGCCATACTATCTTATATAATGTGTAAAGCAATGAACAGATCTTTTATTAGTGTAATTTTAGGCGGATTTGGCAATATTACAGAAGATAACACTTCAAATAATAAGAATAAAAATGCTAAATCTGGAAGCGCAGAAGATGCAGCATTTATAATGCAAAATGCTCAGAACGTTATCATAGTCCCTGGATATGGAATGGCAGTAGCGCAAGCACAACATATAGTAAAAGAAATGACCGATAAATTAAAAGATTCTGGAGTATCTATCAAATATGCTATTCATCCTGTTGCTGGAAGAATGCCAGGCCATATGAATGTTCTATTAGCAGAAGCTAATGTTTCCTATGAAGAAGTTTTTGAGTTAGAAGATATAAATAGTGATTTTTCTTCTGCTGATGTCGCCTTTATTATTGGAGCAAATGATGTAACTAATCCAGCCGCAAAAAAAGATCCTAGTAGTCCAATTGCTGGTATGCCTATTTTAGAAGTTGAAAAAGCTAAAACTGTTTTATTTGTTAAAAGATCTCTTTCTGCAGGGTATGCAGGAATTGATAATGAAATATTTTATAAAGAAAATACTATGATGTTATTTGATGATGCAAAGAAAATGCTTGAAAGAATTGTTAATGCATTAGACTAAATTTAATTAACGTTGATAATTATTCAATAATGCTTCTAATTCTTTTATTTCTAAATCATTTAGAGAAATTGAAATAGCTTTTTTTAGAACCGTAACATCGTTTTCTAAAATTTTTTCATAGGATCTATTTTTAATTAAAGCTTTATTTATTTTATCATATTTTAATTTACCTCTTTCCCAAGTCTCTCCATATCCTTTTAAAATTTGAGGCATATCTGCAAGACCTTCCGTAAAACCAACTGAAACTTTAATAGATTTACTAACAAGATATAGCCATTCTTCAATACCTTTTTGTTCTTCTTGATAACGATATGAAGATTTTCTGATAAATCTAAATGAAGATAAAAATTTTAAAATTAAAAATCCAGTCACAGACAAAGAATTAATTTTCATCCCCTTTCCTACAAAAGGCATGAAGAAAAATATTTTATTTCTTCTACTTAACCATTGTCCAATTCTTCGAGGCAACATTGCTACAATTTCATCTTTTCCTGGCTTAAAAATATCTTGAACAATAATTAATTGTTCTTTTTCTAACTTTACTTCTTTTTTAATTTTATTAAACCTATCGGGTTTTATTTTTAACTGTGCAACCCTCGGTATATCTTCGTAGGTCATCCATAAAGCTAAACGCTTTGCTACATTTTCTAGTACATTGCAAGTTCTATCATTTTCTATATTAGAAAAAGTTAAAATTTTTTTTAAACGTTTTATGTATAAATCTGCATAACTAATATTTTGATATTCTTCGCATCTTTTTTGTCCCAATAATATAATTTTTCTTAAATTATTTGGAATAGAGTTTAAAAAATTGTCAGTTATTTTATATTTATTATCTTGTTTCTCCTTATCTATACTTTTTTTAACCTTAACGCCTGTATTATTATAAGTTCTTGTAATTTTATAGGCATAACGAAATCCAGCTAAGCTATTTTTACCAAAATCATCATTTTTAAATATACTTTCACAAACATCTTTATCCCAAGGAAATATATTTGTACCAGATAAGGATCCAAACATAGTAGCAGAAACAATAGTAGAATTATCTGCTGCTATTTGATTAAGATCTAAATGAATAAATTTCTTAGACATTTTTGAACAAGTATTCATAATTTTTTCAAAATTAAACCTACCATCCGCTATATGTATTTTTTCAGTATTTGTATAAGTTCTACTAGAAGAAGTTATTAACGTAGTCCGCTCAGGATTTACGTAACCTCTTTCTATTATTCTTGCGGCCTCTAAAAATTCGCTCGCTATAACCACATCTACTCTTCCAGGCTTTGGATATAAAGATAAAACTGGTTCTTTTCCTTTATTATAATTACGATCACAAATTTCTATATAATAGCTTGTACTCCCCGTTCTTTGCGCCACACCTGGTACTGAAGTTCCTTGAACATATAAATTACAATTACGAGCACAATCCAATATCCAATTCATCAAAGTTCCTCCTCCTTCTCCCCCTAAAGCAGTAATTAAAATTGATGTAATTTTATATTCACTCAAGATAATAATCCTATAACCTTATTTCTTAACCAATATAAGAAACGCTCAGTAATATTTGGGTTAGTTATTATCTTTGCTTTCCAAAAAGATGGACAAAGAGTTGCCTCTAATGCATTTTCTCCACACAATCCGCAACCAACACATCCATCAGTTACATGGGCAATTGGGTCCGATTTTAAAGGATCACTAGAAGGTTTAACAGTTAAAGTAGGACAACCTGAAAGTCTAATACAAGAATGATCTCCTGTACATGTCTCTTCATCTACTCCATATCTAATTCTAATAAAACGTTTTTTATTCTTTAAAGTTTTATATTTTATTGGTTTTAATCTTCTTTGTCTTTCTAATTGACACTCTCCTTCAGCAACGATGACTTTTAATCCTTTAAAACTACTATTTAAAGCTTCAAATAAAACTTTTTTAACAGAGCCAACATTATAAGTATGAACTGTCTTTAACCATTCTACACCTATCCCCTTTAATGCTTTTTCTATTGTTTGATCATTTTTAGTCGAACTATTAGAAGCAGCTAATTGTCTCTGTTCAAAATCCGGAGTAGAAATTAAATCTTGTGTCCCCGTTGCAGAAGTATAACCATTTTGCAATATAACAAGAATTCCGTCTGAATTATTTAATAGTCTTGAAGCAACACCGCTTAGCAAGCCATTATGCCAAAAACCTCCATCTCCCATAATAGCTATTGGTCTCTTATCCGAAAAACTTTGAACTCCTGCACTTGCAGCTAAACTCATTCCATATCCTAAAATATGCTGGCCAAAAGAAAACGGAGCAAAGGTTGCAAATGAATGACAACCTATATCAGTAGAAACATGAATTTTACCAACATCTTTTTCAATCATTTTAAGAGCTGAAAAAAATGGCCTTTCAGGACATCCAGTACAAAACCCTGGTGGACGTGCGGGGACTGAATTACCAAGCAAATTCAAGGCATCATTCTTTATAGTTTCCACTTCTATATTATAATTTTTATTAGAAAAATTTTTAAAACCTACTTCATATTCACTTATAAACCTGAATACTCCTTTATGAATCACCTCTGAAGTATATTCTCCCGCCATAGGAAGAATATCCTTTCCTCTTACATCAACTAATATTTTTGATTTTTGTAATAACAACCCTATTTCTTGTTCAATATATGGAGGTTGTCCTTCTTCTATAATTAAAACACCTTTAAACTTTTTTACATAATTTTCTATTTCTTCAGGAATTAAAGGATGAACTATGTTTAAAACATAAATTGATACTTTAGAATTACCTACTTCATTAGAAAGAGACATTTCTTGTAAAGTCGAAATTAAATTATTATACAATCCACCTTGAACTATCAATCCTATGTCTTTCATTGATCCTTCGAAAATTTCATTTATAGAATTTTTAGAAACAAACTTCTTTGCTTGCCCTAAACGTTCCCCATATTTTAATTCCTCTTGAGCGTAAGTACTAGGCGGATGAGCTATTAAATCATAATTATGAGGAGCAACATTTTTAACCTTATTTATCTTTGATATATTAGGTTTTTTATTATCTTTGGTATAAAATTTACCTTGTAAATGACAAGTCCTAATTCTTAATTGCATCATCACAGGAGTATGAGATACTTCAGAAAGCGCAAAGGCTTTTTCAACGGTATTTACTATAACTTCTAAATTAGGTCTTGGATCAAATAACCATATTG
>TARA_B100000686_G_scaffold297557_1_pt1 | contig 10863 bp, 11 predicted proteins | sample TARA_B100000686 | Tara Oceans TARA_B100000686 (sample SAMEA2622733) | marine metagenome | biome: marine biome (ENVO:00000447); feature: marine epipelagic mixed layer (ENVO:xxxxxxxxx); material: "saline water (ENVO:00002010), including plankton (ENVO:xxxxxxxx)" | depth 150 m
AAATTGATTATGTATTTAGTGTTTGATATTTACAAGAACTAATAATGTCAGCGCATCTAAAAAACTTCATCAATGTAACAAGATTGAACAAGCCTATTGGTTTTCTTTTATTGTTTTGGCCATGCACTTGGGGTTTGTCGCTAGCACATTATTTCAAACAAGACCTGAATACCTTCCTTTACTACTTGTTTTTATTTTTTTGTGGCTCAATATTAATGAGAAGCGCCGGATGTATTGTTAATGATATTGTAGATGAAAAAATAGATAAAAAAGTTTCTAGAACAAAAGATAGACCTATTGCTTCTGGTTCGTTGAACAAAAATACTGCTTGGATATATGTTTTGTTTTTGTGTTCCTTGGCCTTTTTGATTTTGATTCAATTTAATTTGTTAACCATTTCTCTTGGAATTTTTTCTATGATATTTGCTTTTAGTTATCCGTTTATGAAACGATTTACATACTGGCCTCAGTTGTTTTTAGGATTTACTTTTAATTGGGGAATCATCATGGCGTGGACGGCTATTACAAACAATATATCCTATTTACCAATAGTTCTTTATGCTGGAGCCATATTTTGGACACTAGGATATGACACCGTTTATGGATTACAGGACATATCAGACGATGAGGTAATTGGAGTAAAATCTACCACAATTAAGTTTAAAAATAATCTTAATTTATTTATAGGTGGATGTTATTTTGCTAGCTCAATGTTGATACTTTTTGTAATGGCAAGTTTACAAATAAATTATAGTTTTTTATTTTTATTATTTTTTATGACTAGTCTATTTTACCAAATGAAAATTTATAGTTTAAAAAACCCATCTGCATGCCTTAAGGCTTTTAAGTTAAATAATATATCTGGTTTATTTATTTTTTTAGGATTTCTTCTTCAAACAATTGAAATTTAATGACTCTGACACCAAAAGAAATAATTCATTACTCAAAAAGATTATACAAAAACTATGTAAGAAAATATTTGGGACGTCTACTACTTGCTTTATTGTTTTCTTTGGTTGTAGCAGGAACAACTTCCACCATTGCGTGGTTATTGGATCCAGCTGTTAAAAAAATTTTTATTGAAAATAACAGAACTTATGCAATTTTTATTCCAATATTAATAATAATTGTTTTTGCCGCTAAAGGTATTTCATTATACATGGGCAGACTCTTAGTTATAGTTGTGGGCTTTAGAGTTGTGCAGGAACTTCAAAATCAGATGGCGGAACATGTATTGTTGTCGGACACTCAAAGTTTAGAATCAAAACATTCGGGTAAATATATATCTGACTTTTTGTACGACGTAGGTCAAATTCAAGCTTTAATAAGCACAGGCGTTCTAAACATGATGAAAGATCCTTTAACATTAATTGCTTTGGTTTCTTTAATGTTTTATCAAAACTGGAAGCTCGCTCTGTTTGCCGTTCTTATGATACCTTTAGCTGCCTTTTTTGCAAAGTCACTTGGAAAAAGAATGGGTAAGGTTACAACACAAGCTGCTCAATCCGTGGGAGACTTTTCTAAATTGCTTTTGGAAATTATAAAAGGTTCCAGAATTATAAAAATATACCGAAGAGAAAAAACAGAAGAAGAAAGATCCAAAGCAGCAATACAAGATGTTACGGACAAGCAGATTAAGATTGGAAAAGTTTTAATTAGAGCTACTCCAATAATGGAAGCTTTAACCGGCATAATGATCGCTGGATTTATTTATTTTTCAGGATTTCTAATATCAAGTGGTGAAATAGGTATTAATAACTTTTTTTCATTTTTGACTGCAATGATGCTTTCTTACCAACCAACCAGGTCTTTAGCAACATTGAACATGACAATTTATCAGGGTACAGCAGCAGCAAAAAGAATTTTTGCAATGATAGATGAAAAAATCCAAATTAAAGATCAGGAAAAATTACCAAATCTTAAAATAGAAAATGGAAATATTAAATTTCAGAATGTTAGTTTTCAATACAAAGAAGGAAAAGAGAGTGCTATAAAAAATATAAATTTAAATATACAGGGAGAAAAAATTACTGCCCTGGTCGGTCACAGCGGTGCAGGAAAAAGCACTATAATGAATTTAATACCAAGATTTTATCAACAACAAACGGGACGAATAATTATAGATGGCCAAGATATAAATGATATTTCTTTGTATTCCTTAAGAGATAAAATTTCCATGGTCAGTCAGGATACTGTGCTGTTTGATGACACCGTTGAAAATAATATCAAGTTTGCAAAAACTGATACTACCAAAGAAGAATTGGTAGAAGCTTGCAAGTTGGCTGTTGCGGACGATTTTATATCTGAATTACCACAAAAATATCAAACGATTATTGGCGAAAATGGAATTCGACTTTCCGGAGGCCAGAAACAAAGATTATCAATTGCCAGAGCTATACTGAAAAATGCCCCCATTATTTTATTAGATGAAGCAACGTCTTCTCTAGACACAGAGTCTGAGGAAAAAGTTCAGAATGCCATATTTAACCTAACAAAAAACAAAACAACTTTGGTAATCGCCCATAGATTATCAACAATTAAAAAATCAGACAATATAATCGTAATGCGAGATGGAAATGTTGTTGGCTCTGGAAAACACGATGAACTAATGAAGAATTCAGAAGATTACAAAAATCTTTATAGTAAGCAAGTTATTTAAATTTAAATCATGGTAAAACTTTTCTATAGTCTTCTTGTAAAAATTTTTTATATCCCCTATTGTTTTATAATTTTCTCTAGAACCTTTTTTGGTAAAGAAGATAAATCAAAATTTAAGGAAAAAATTTTTCCAAATGAAGTAAAGAGGCCCGATGGTTATTTGTTTTGGTTTCATGTTGCTAGTATAGGAGAGTTTAATAGCATTATACCTTTGGTTGATTTTTTTTTAGAGAAAAATAAAAAATACAATTTTCTAATCACGACAGTCACGGTTAGTTCTTTTAAGGAATTAAAAAAAAAATATAAAAATAATCAAAGAATATTTCACCAATTTTTACCTTACGATATAAATTTTTTGATTAATAATTTTTTTAACAAATGGAAACCTGACATTGTTTCGTTTGTGGACTCTGAAATTTGGCCAAATTTTATTTTAAAAATTAAAAAACAAGAGCTACCCTTCCTATTACTAAATGCAAGAATTACAAAAAAAACATTTGACAGATGGAAATTAATAAAAAAATTTGCTTCTGAGTTGTTTAATTCTTTTTCGGTTTGCATATCTTCAAGCAGAGAAACAATAAAATATTTGAGTTATTTCAACGCCAAAAATATAAAGTATTTTGGAAATATTAAATTTTGTTCATCAGTTAATGAAATAAAAAAAATTGATGATAATCAATTTGACCATGTTACAAAAAAACACGTGTGGTGTGCAGTTAGCATACATCCAAACGAAGAAATTTTTTGTGGAAAAGTTCAAAAAATAATAAAAAAAACTGATCGCAATACTCTTCTTATTATCATCCCGAGGCATACCAACAAAGTTAAAAAAATATATTCAAATTTAAAAAATATGGGATTTAAGATTCAAATAAAAAATGAAAATGATTCTATAGATAAGTCTGCCGAAATTATATTAGTGAACTATTATGGGTCAATTCCAAAATACCTAAGAAAGATTAATCAAGTTTTTATTGGAAAATCATTATTAAAAAAACTGAAAAATGTCGGAGGACAAAACCCTATTGAAGCTACAAAAATGGGCTGTCATATATATCACGGACCATATGTTTATAATTTTCAAGAAATTTATGATTATCTAGATAGTAAGAAATTTTCTGAGGAAATAAATTCACCAGAAATTTTAGCTGAAAAAATAATAAAAAACTTTGAGACAATTCCAGAAATAAAAAGTAGAAGTTATGATAAATTAAATTCTTATAGTAAAGAAATTTTTGAGAATGTAACTAATGAATACCAGAAATTATTAAAATGAAAATTAAAAAACCTAAATTTTGGGATAAAAAATATCCTACTCTCTTTTCTGTAGTATTGTGGCCTTTATCTTTTTTTTACCAAATTCTTTTATCTTTTAAAAAATTCATTACTAAAAAAAATAAATTTTCTACGCCTATAATATGTGTTGGAAATCTTTATATTGGAGGCACAGGTAAAACACCAATTTCGATTAAAATATTTGAAATATTTAAAGACAAAAAGCATCCAGTGATAATAAAAAAAAATTACAAAGACCAAAAAGATGAGATAGATCTATTGTCAAAATACAGCAAGGTTATATCCCACGAGAAAAGATCTTTTTCGATAAACGAGGCTCTTAGTAAAAAATTTGATTTATTAATTTTAGATGATGGTTTTCAAGATTTTAGCATAAATAAAAATTTAAGTATTATTTGTTTTAATGAGCGACAAAAAATTGGTAACGGCCAAACTATACCATCTGGTCCTCTCAGACAAAATCTTTCTGCTCTTAAAGATTGTCATATTGTTTTAATTAATGGAAAAAAAGATATTGAATTTGAGCAAAATTTAAAAAAATATAATAACGATTTAGAGTTTTTTTATTTTAATTATTACACAAAAAACATAAATGATTTTAAAAATAGAAAATTAATCGCCTTTGCTGGTATAGGAAATCCAGAAAATTTTTTTGATATTCTAAAATCAAACCGGTTAAATGTGGTAAAAGAAATAAGTTTTCCTGATCATTATAAGTACTCACAAAAAAATTTGGATAACCTGATCGATTTAGAAAAAAAATATAACGGAAAATTAATAACCACAGAAAAAGATTATTTGAGAATCAGTCCATTTGAAAGAAAAAGGTTTGGAGTGCTGACTATAAAAGTAAAAATTGAAGAAGAAGAAAATTTTGTTAAATTAATAAAAAAATTTATAGAATGAAAATATTCAAATATCTTATCGAAGCCATTTTAATATATATTCTATTTTTTGTATTTAAAGTTTTTGGTTTAAATTATGGAAGAAAAATATCTTCTTTTTTGTTTCTAAAAACAGGTTTTCTCTTTAGAAGAAAAAATTTAATTAAAAAAAATATCATAAATGTTTTCAAAACAAATTCGGATTCTGAAACAAAAAAACTGATCGAATCTATGTGGAAAAATTATGGCTGTATATTTGCAGAGTATATACATCTAAATAAATTTCGTTTGAATAAACTTTCTCCAAAGCACATAAAAATCGTAGGAGAAGAAAACCTTGATAGGATCATAAAGCTGAATAAGCCGGTGGTATTTATTTCTGGTCATTTTGGAAATTTTGAACTAATGGCAATGGAGTTAGAAAAGAAAGGTATTAATCTTGCAGCAATTTATAGACCTTTGAATAATATATTTTTAGATCCCTTCATGGTTTTTTTAAGAAAAAAATATATCTGTAAAAATCAGATAAAAAAAGGAATAACCGGCACAAGAGAAATAATCGATTTTGTAAAAAAAAAATATAGTATAGCTCTTATGGTTGATCAAAGAGTGGGAGAGGCGGAAAGGATTCCGTTTTTTAACATTCCAGCCCACACAACAACTATACCGGCACAGTTAGCTTTAAAATTTAACTTAGAAATTGTTCCTATTTATTTGGAGAGAAAAAATGACAATTCCTTCGTTATGGAAGTTTTGCAACCTATTGCAATAGATAAAACGGATAGTCCAGAAAATGATAAGAAAACGATAACCATTAAAATTAATCAAACAATTGAAAAAATGGTGCTAAAAAATCCAGGTCAATGGATCTGGACTCATAGTAGGTGGAAATAATTATTTGTTTTTATTAATCTGATTAAATCTTATTTTTACTTCTCTTGGAGAATAGTAAGCTTCTTGTAAATCTACATTCCAATAGGTTAGTTCGTTAATAGGTATATTTTTTCCAGAAACAGCACAGACAACATAATCGCCTTCCTTAATAACTTCAAAATTGTTTTGATAAAATTTAAGTTTTGCTTGATTTCCGTTCATGTTAATTTACTTTTTAGATTTTCTACAATATATGAATTTAGCAGTTATAGGAAGTGGTGGTAGAGAACATGCAATTTGCTATAAACTGTGCCAATCAAAAAAATTAAAAAAGCTAATATGTATACCTGGCAATGCAGGAACTGAGAAAATAGCAGAAAATATTGATGAAGATTTAAAAAATTTTGATTCAATTTATAAAATAATTAAAAAAAAAAATATTGATATTGTTGTTATTGGTCCGGAACAGCCATTGGTCGATGGAATAGTAGATTATCTAAAAGAAAGATCTGTTAGAGTTTTTGGGCCAGATAAATTTGCTTCCCGTTTAGAAGGTTCGAAGGCTTTTATGAAAGAACTTTGTAAAAAAAATAATATCCCAACTGCAAATTATGGGATCTTTCACAATTTAAACGAGGCTAAAGATTTTATAAAAAAAAACGGCGTACCCATAGTGGTTAAAGCTGATGGTTTGGCTGCAGGCAAAGGAGTAGCCATATGTGAATCCGTTGATAAAGCTATCAAAGAAACAAAAGAAATTTTAGAGGGAAAATTTAAATCTTCAAAAAAAGTAGTTTTAGAAAAATTTCTTGAGGGAGAAGAATTGAGTTATTTTGCAATAGTGGATAAAAATTCTTATCATTTTTTCGGTTCGGCTCAAGACCACAAAAGAGTTGGAGAAGGAGATACGGGACTTAATACTGGCGGTATGGGAGCTTATTCACCCGCAAGATTACTAAGTAACAGACTTGAAAAAAAAATTAAAAAAAAAATTATAGAACCCACCTTAAAAGCAATGAAAAGTTTGGGTCATCCCTATGAAGGTTTTTTATATGCAGGCTTAATGATTAACAAAGATGAACCTTATTTGATTGAATATAATATTAGAATGGGTGATCCAGAGTGTCAGGTTTTGATGATGAAATTGGAAACAGATTTTCTTGAAATTCTAGATCGTGCAACAAAAAACAATTTAAATAATTTGAAAATAGAATGGAATGAAAACAAATGCATAACAATTGTTTTGTGTGCAAATGGCTATCCTGGCAGTTACATTAAAGATAAAGAGATTCACAACTTATCTAAAATCATTTCAGATAAAAATAATCAAATATTCCATGCAGGAACCTATAAAAAAAATAATAAAATTTTCTCAAAAGGAGGTAGGGTTTTAAATATAACCTGTTCGGCCAAAAGCCTACATGAAGCTAGGGATCAGTCTTTAATTAATTTAAAAAAAATAAATTGGACCAATGGTTTTTTTAGAAAAGATATAGGCTGGAGAGCTATTAAAAAATAATGAGAATAATAGGTGGCAAACTTAAAAATAAAAAGCTTAGCTTCCCAGCAAATCTAAAAACAAGACCATTGAAGGATAGTGTAAGAGAAAATATTTTTAATATTTTAAGCCATTCAAATAATGTCGGTGTTGATATAAAAAATTCTGAAGTTCTAGACTTATATGCTGGCACAGGCTCTTTTGGTCTTGAGTGTATTTCTAGAGAAGCGTCTGGGGTTATTTTTGTCGAAAATGACCCGGATGCTTTAATAAATTTAAAAAAAAATATTAAAAATCTAAATTCTCAAAACAAAACAGTCTTGCTTGCTCAAGATGTTCTGGAATTCTTTAATATTTCGGCTTTAGAAAAGTACAGGGAAAAATTTAATATAATTTTTTTAGATCCTCCATATCGAGACAAAAAATGTCTTGAAATTATTAAAATAATAAAAAAAAAAAGCTTACTAAATAAAAAACATATAATTGTAATTCATAGAGAAATAAAGTCTGAAGACCAAATAGAAAGATACTTAAATATCATCGAAAAGAGAATTTATGGTCGCTCAGAAATTTTTTTTGGAAGATTTTTTTGAAATTAAAAATTTTTTTGTTAAGATTTTAACTTTTTCAACCGCCGGCTGATCAAAAGGATTCACTTTTATCATTTTGCTAAGAATAATGGTTTCAAAAATGAACAACAAAAATAATTTTCCAAGAGTATCCTGGTTAAATTTTTTAATAATTATTTCTCTAAAAGGAGTTTTGTTCTCTTTTAGAACCTGTATAAATGCATTTTTTTGTGAAAGTTTAATATCATGATAGTTTTTTTTATTTATATATCTAGCTTTTTCTCCCAAAAAACTGGAATTTAATTTCAAATTGTTTGTAGACTTTGAGCTAAAAACATAAAAAATTTTATCTTTTGGTCCGTCCAGATATAGCTGTAGCAGGCTATGATGGTCTTTGGGAGCATTAGAAACAACCGGTATAAATCCTTTTTTATTTTTCCCTAGACTCTCTGCTAGAAGTTGTTGGCACCAAAACATAAAATCATTTAATTCTGGTACATAATTGAAGAGAATTAAAATTTTAGATCTTTTGATTTTTATTTTTGAAAGCCGCTTAATAGAATCAGATAAAATTTTTCTATTGTTTAAAAATTTAGGAAGATTTTTTTTGAAGTCCCCAGGTTTGAATCCCATTAAATAAGCTGGCAACATACCTACTTCTGAAAATACAGAATATCTCCCCCCAATAGATGGTTTGTGTTTGATAAAATTAAATTCATTTCTTTTCGCAAAGCTAGATAAAATGTTATTTTTGTTCTCAGATATAATTATAACATTTGATTTTTTTAAAAATGTCCTAAAATAACTAAGATTTATTATTGTTTCGTTAGTATTTCCAGATTTTGATACAATCAAAAAAAGAGCGTTAGATAATTTATATTTTTTTTTTATTTTATTTAAAAAACTCTGATCAAGATTGTCGATAAAAATAAATTTTTTTTTAATTCTGTGTTTCAAAAATGAATATATGGCCTTAGCTCCAAGAACTGAACCTCCCATTCCAATTACAATAACTGTTTGAAACTTCTTAAATTTTTTTATTTTTTTAAAATCAAAATCGTATTTATAAGTTTGAAAGAAAGAATTATATAAACTACTTTTGTTTTTTTTAATCTCATCTTTGATTTGTGTAGCTGAAAACATGCTAGTTTTTCTTCTTTAATTCTTTTAAAATCATGTTTTCTAAGCTTGATTTATTTTTTGAATCGCCAGTAGATTTTCCGGTTGAATCAAAAACTGAATCTAGTGAGCTCTTGCTCTCAGCGTTTTTTTGGCTATCTGGCAAAGGCAATTCTTCAAATTCAGGAGGTAAAACTAAGGGATCTTTTTTCTTCACCAAAAACTCATCGGATGTTTTTTTATCTGCCACACAGTTACTGAGAATAACTACAGACAGCATCAACATAATTTTTCTTAGCTTTTTCATGATTCTTTTTTTAAAAAAAATTCTTTAATCACCATAAATAAAATACCTATAGAAATAAAAATATCCGCAACGTTAAATGTAAACCAGTGAAAATTATCTATGTGAAAGTCAATAAAATCTGGCACAGCAAAATAGGTTAGTCTGTCATATAAATTACCAATTGCACCTCCAATAATTAAGGATAAAATAATTTTTCCAGGATTGTCTGCTATCACCATTAGATATATTAAATAGGCAATTATTAACAAAATTAAGGCAGACACCGAATGATACAAAAGATTGGCGTTAGAACTTAATAATCCAAAAGCAATTCCTGTATTCCAATTTAGAGTTAAGTTTAAAAAATCATACAAAAATATTTCTTTTCCTTGAGATTGGATTAGTTCGATAACATATATTTTTGATAATCTATCCAAAACAAAAACCAATAATACAAGAGTAAAACTATAAATATCAATTTTTTGTATTTTTATTTTATTTTTGAACATCTTGTACACTTATTCTCCTTAATTTGTTCTACAATCTTCCAGCATCTAGAACATTTTGTACCTTTTGCTTTTTTTACAATTACAGATATATCTTTTCCTTTAGAAATATTTTGTATCACATTGGAAGTGATAAAAAATTCTTTTGCATCTACTTCTTTTAAAAGATCAAACTCGGATTTCGGTAAAGAAATTTCAACATTAGCTTCAAGACTCGATCCAATTATTTTGCTTGACCTTTTTTCTTCTATTGCAACGTTAACTTGTTGTCTCACAACTAATAGTTTTTCCCATTTTTTAGATAAAGATTCGTTTTTCCAATTATTGGGAATCTTGGGAAAGTTTTCTTCGTGAATACTTGTTTTTTTTTCTTTTTGCGCTAGCTCAGCAATTTCTTCAGTGGTAAATGAAAGGACTGGTGCATACCATTTTATAAGGCATTCTAAAATTACGTTGAGTAAGTCTACACAGGACTTTCTTTTTTCTGAACTTAAATCATCGCAGTATAAAATATCTTTTCTTATATCAAAATAAAACGAGGATAGATCTAGAGCACAGAAATTTAAAAGATCCTTCTGTAATTTATGAAAATTATAGTTTTTTAAATTATTTTTAATTTCTGAATCTAAAACAAAAAGTTTGTGTAAAATTAACCTTTCAAGATCGGGAAAATCTTGATGTTTGATTTTTTTAAAGTCCTTTGGGCTAAAACTATCTTTTAAATTACCTAATATAAATCTAAAGGTATTTCTTATTTTTCTGTAGGACTCTGCATGTTGTTCTAATATGGAGTGATCTATCCTCAGGTCTTCAGCATAATCGGAAGAAGCAACCCATAACCTTAAAATATCTGCACCATATTTTTTCAAAATTTCTTCGGGTGAAATAATGTTGCCTGAGGATTTTGACATTTTCATTCCTCTTCCATCAACAACGAAACCGTGAGATAAGATGCTATCAAAGGGAGCTCGACCTCTGGTTCCGCATGATTCTAAAAGGGATGAATGGAACCAGCCTCGATGCTGATCCGAACCTTCAAGATACATAGATGCCGGCCATTTCAAATCTTTTCTCTTCTCTAAAACGAAAGAGTGTGTCGAACCACTGTCAAACCAAACTTCAACTATATCGTTTGACTTTATGTAATCTTCTTTTTTATATTTTTTTCCCA
>TARA_B100000686_G_scaffold354384_1_pt1 | contig 10855 bp, 19 predicted proteins | sample TARA_B100000686 | Tara Oceans TARA_B100000686 (sample SAMEA2622733) | marine metagenome | biome: marine biome (ENVO:00000447); feature: marine epipelagic mixed layer (ENVO:xxxxxxxxx); material: "saline water (ENVO:00002010), including plankton (ENVO:xxxxxxxx)" | depth 150 m
GGAATATCTACACTATTGCTCGCTACCGAGAAGTAAAGTGGACTTGGCCAGTGCCCAGTGGGAACTTAGTAGGAATTAGACACAGTAGGATCTCGCATAGTGGTGATGTTGAACAATGGTTGGACATTTTAGATTACACGAAGAAACCGATCGATATATTTGTGGGCACGAATCAAATTGATTGGACGTTGCTCCCCAGCCTACCACCTCGACTTAGAGTGAGAGGTGAATCGGGCTTCGCTCTCAACCGTTTTAGGGAATATAAAGAAATCTGGGATGATTACACTACTCCTGAAGGGTGTGATTACAGGGGTATTGATTTTCACAAAGTTTGGAAAGGGAAAAACTTGGTCTGGGATATTGATACTGAGCAGTATCCTATGGATGCTTATGTGTCGGCAGAAAGAATCGCTAATCACTTGACTGAGTTGGGTTACCATCCAACTATTGTGTTCTCTGGATCGAAAGGTTTTCACGTATGGCTAACGGCTGAGGAATCAGAAAGTTTGGCAGGGGAAAATCTACGATCTGTGGATCAGCAAGATCCGCTCCGAGCATTAGGGAGGGTATATGCTGCTACTGCCCAAAGGATTGCTACTGAAGCATTGGGCCAAGAATTACCTCTCTTGGATTTATCACCTTGTTATCGACAAGGAATTATTAGGATGCCGTATAGTATCCACTCTAAGACCAAGCAAGTGGTGTGGCCGTTGAGTGACGAGGATAGAAAGAAGTTAGGTATCCTAAGAATGAATAATCCAGAAGCCTCAGCAAAGGATATTGCTAAAGAATTACACCCTTGGAATAGAGGATCCACCCATATTACTCCGATGAGTCAATGCTTCCGTCGCATGGTCGGAAGTTTTATGTAGTTGCAGAGATAGATGAATGCTATGGGTCTAAAAGAATACGATGAACGTATGAAGATTTGTCGTGAGTGTCCACAACTAAAGGTTAAACTAACAGGGTCTTACTGTTTGGTTTGTGGATGTAATGTAAAAGCAAAATCGACCTTTCCTAATCAATCTTGTCCGTTGGGCAAGTGGTAAACTACATATAGGTAACACATCTATTAAGCATCATGGACTTGCCAAAAATCTGGGATATTCCCCAAGGAATGGCTCGAAGTGGTGGTAAATTATACCGTCCCAAAATTGATACTAATGTTTACGAAAGATCTTGGGGTAAGAAAAAGCAAATCGTGCCGCACAAACTTTTCTGTCCTAATTGTAGCAGCCTGACAGAATACGATCAGAAGTGGGGTGAGGTTCGCCCCAAACGTTTTATTGAGGAAGAGGATTATGTCTTTGACTTAGAGTATTCAGAAGATGAGTCAGGAGAATCTCCCAGTGGATATTATGTGAAGTGCAAGTCGTGTGGATTTGATCTCCGAGAGATAGTGGACGATAATGTTTGGAAAAAGGATTCGGACTCATCTGAAGATTCTTCTTCCCCCTGTGGGGAAGAGATTGTAATCGAATGGATTGCAGAGTCTTATTACAGCAACGGTCATTATTACCTCACCATGAATGAGTTCAAAAGAATTGTTCGTATGGCCTATGAGAGTGATGAAGTTCTCAAATTAGGTGTGGTCGTAGGTGGAGGAGCATATACTGTCTCCTATACTGATTTCGATAAGGCTATGAGGGCAAAGAAGTATCTCCAAGAAAGTAAAAATGGTTCTGATTGGATTGGAATCCCTCGTCATTACTTTAGTGAACTATAAATAGCAGCAGGTTGAATGAAATTGTATGGCTGGCGGATCTGTTCTTACCACGATCGACGCTGATTGGTTGGAGAAGTGGAAACTTCGTCAGGCAGGTAGTCCAATTATCAACTATATGTTTGACCCTCCCGTAGAGTGGTTCTACGAATTAGTTCAAGAAGGATATGGTATCGAAACTGAAGGTCGCATTCTTCCACCAAAGTTTGATCCCAAGACAGTAGAGGATCCAGGTATTGGTGAAAGTGATTACATAGGCGTTTCTGTGAAGGCTAAGAAAATGCCTCGCACCCCTAAAGGTGGATGGGCTTGTTTGCAAAAGATTTATGATAAGTTCAAGAAGAACAGAGATTGGGCTTTCAAGAATAAGAAACGTCCTATGGCTGGAACAACTTTGTATAAAACTCAATTCCGAGTTACTGATGGGCGAGGAATGAACACAAGTGAGTTCGTGAGTGGACCTCGTGGGGAAGATATTGAATATGATCAGTATGAACGTATCTGTAATGCTTGTAGCCAAAAATGGATTGCTTCTCAAAAAGCCAAAGACGACGGAGATGCCCACAAAGAAAGATGTTGGAAATGTGGTGCCAAGAACAATTATTCTGAAAAGAAAGTGAATGTAAAGTTCCGTGCTCTCACATTCCCTGTAACTTGTTTGGGAAGTAATGAAACCCGTGCAATAGTGCAATTGACTGGATCTGCAGCCAAAAAGTTTGAGAAGATCCTAAAACCCGGTGCTAAGATCGAGATGAAGGGATGGATTAAACCTTCTCCTTTCTATTCTGGAGTAAGTCAAGCCGGAAAACAAAATTACATTGGACAATACTTCTTGATTACTTTGGGAAGTCCTAAATACAAAGGATATATCAAATTGATCTAAACCGTAGGCTTTATATAGGTGCAAACACTATGAGTGATTATGCACGAGGAGCATTCCTTTATTTTGAGACAATGGGAATCATTCCAAGAAACTAACTTGGATCTTTGGGAAGCCATGTATCCTCGCTGGGTTGAAGCACTACCAATTGTTTGTTATCATCCAGATTGGTTTTTCGGCACTCCCTTCATTGTAGGGGCATGTATAGTATATCCTCCAGATGCAGGGATATGCACAGATATTCATCAGGATTTTCATTACGATCAGGATTTAGCCATGACTAAATGGTTAGAGTATTATTCAGAACACGATGATGGAACTTACAATCTACATGGAGAGGGAGAGCAAGACAACTTTGCTATCGCTGCTTTAATTCACAATCACGCTACTATCGCTACACCCGAACAGATTGAGTTCGCTGAAATGAACGGATGGAAAGCAGTCATCAAAGATGTTAGAGAAGGCATATTTGATAATAACTACGAGGCTTTAGCCATGTATGGAACACAATACGACATTGAAGAGAATTGGGTTGACTTAACTCATTCTGGAGAATTGGCTTTAACTGCTGAGATGTATGCTTCCGAGAATGTGGATCCGCTTCAATTCCATAGTTCTGATGAAGATTGGAGCAATATGATGAGGGAATATAGGTGAATAGAAGATCCTTTTACCGCCCGATCTGGGGAACAATAGCATTACAACCATTAGCATGGGTCTGGTGTATTGCAGGAGATCTGGATTATCTTACAACAGTTGGGCCGATGACTATTGCTGCCACAGTCTATTTGATGCCTATTTATCATTGGTATGAACAGTATTGGGATCAACGAGAGCAAAGTATTAGTAGCAAAACGATGGAGGCATAGACATGGGCTGGGAAACCTACGATCCGCATCCACCTGACGGCAGTAGCCTTCAATGGTTAATCATGATGGGTCTTAGTGTTGTAGCAACAGTCCTTCTATGGACGCTGTAAGCATGGTAGTTAAGTCAGCCACTAAGAAGAAACTAATGGATTTGGGTGTGCCCGAACCTGCAGCCCATATTCTTTCTGAGGATCGAAAGTGGGATGATGTGAAGCAACTACAACTTGTGGATTTACCTTTTGTTTTATCGAATATCAATCCTACCTCTACTGAACTTGAGGCCATTCATTCTATTATTCAGGGAACTTATCAGAAACCAGAGGTCCAGAAATGGTCTTGGTGGACTCCGATGGCTATTCAGGATTTATTGCACAGTGTGCCTGGAGAGACGTGGAAAAATGAAACCCTGTTTAATGATATTTTCATTGGTGCGCCTCTCCTTCATTTCGGATATGTTTATCGAGACGGCATTGATAGTGAAGAACCTCACAAAAGTCCTATGTTCCAATTAGGTATTATTACTAATTTTAGCGAAGAAACAGGTCAGTTAAACAAGCGAAATGGATACACTATTGAAGTAAAATGGCTTCGATCGGTTATCCCGTCTGACTTCTCCTACTATACCTTTTCATCATTGGTTCCTTGGATTCAAACGGAATTAAACAAGGGTGAGATTTTTTCTGGAAATAAACTGATTTGGGATCCAAATCCGATACCCAAGGAGTGGAAAAAGTCTTATCCACAGTGGAAACAAAATAAAGGTGGCTATGGGCCACAAAGACTAATCCACAGTAAGCAATTTAATGAAGGTGAGTCCCAACTGGCTGATGTCTTTGTAGTATTATTGAATGGCCATCCCGAAGTTAAATGGGACGCTAAAAGACTCGAGAATCCATCTACAATGAAAGTATTTACTCAAGAAAGGCAACTACAAACAGGTGATCCTCTTACAATACCCACAGACGTGAGAAAAATGTTTGAAGGATTTGGGCAACAATATGCTTTTGATGATGCCATCCATGAGATCTTACCTTTTCTCAAGCACTCACAGGCACGCTTTGCTATTAACTGGCGTTGGTTCCTTGAACATATTGGGGTTTGAAACCGATAAGTATATAAAGGTTGCAGCATCAATAGAAACTTAATGGCGAGAGAGAGCATTCACAAGAGAGCAGCCCAGTTGCTGAACGATGGTATGGTTGAGCAAACCCGACCAGATACATTTGTAGTTCGTAGTTTAACGACTGACCAAGCATATCGTGTATTGGTGTGGGACAAAGATACCTTCAGGTGCAACTGTCCTGTGGGAACATATCGTCGTCAAATGGAATGCCACCATGTAATGGCAGTTAAAATGTTGCAATCTCAAGCCGAGACAGGGATTCGTTTGTGGTGATAACTATGTATGCTATTGGACAAATGGTTATCGCAACAGCAGTAGTCACCGAAGATGGTGAATCCGAAGGATCTGCAGAGGCTGAGTTCCCAGATGGGAATTATATTCATGCCGTTGGTGGAGATCGAGGAGAAGTATTGCACTTGAATGAGGGTGGTTTGCCTACAGTTCGTTTTGAACGCACAGGCACAGCCACGTTAGTAGGGTTGGATGAAATCCAGCCAATGGGTAAGTTGCATGAAGAATTGGCTTACTTAGAAGGTGAAGGATACAACAGACTCAAGCAAGCATTAGCCGATCGGTTAAATGCTGATCGTCCTGACGGTGAAGAAATTGATCCCGAGGATCCTGAACTACAAGGGATGTCTATTATGCTCACTCGTATGTGCATGGATGTATGCTTGATGAGGGATAGATTCGAGAAAGAACCTCATTTGTTGGAACTTTCTGTTCAAGATCTGATTGCTGAAATGGTTAAAGATCCCCAGTAAGCGGGGTCATTGGCGCAGTCAGGTAGCGCATCGGGCTTTTAACCCGATGGTCGTGGGTTCGAATCCCACATGACCCTCCATATTTACATAGGTCTTGAAACCACCGAAACCTTTATATATCATCACTGTATTAGGGATATTTGGTGAGGCAGCATGGCTAAAACAGCAACATGGATTAACAGAGGCAAAGGTAATTTGGTAGATATTTTGACACAACAAGGTCGTCTAATGACGACTAAGGAAGCATCAATGGCTATGCAGGACGCAGGCCGTAAGTGGGCAGCAACGCCCCGACAAATCTGGGCTCAAGCACGCAAACCCCGAACTGCTATCAAGTTGGTAGAACGCATTGCAGTTAATTCAATGCTACGCAACAACAGCCATGAAAATTGGTTGATCGGTTTAGAAGGTGTGGAATACGAATCAACATATCCATATCGTGCAAGAAATCGGAGTGAGTAGGCATGATGGGTTACGATTCACATCCTGATTGTGATTGTAATCATTTGCATAGGATCCGTAGTTTCAATCAATGGACACGCACCTACAAGTGTATGGCCTGTGGAAAGATCTTCAATATATCACATGGATCTGGTGGGGTCAGATGAATCCCATAACTACAGGCTGTTGTGCTCAATGCAATCGTCGAACACTTAATAGTGTAGATGGATTGGAGAGATCTTATTTTGTTTGTGTGGAATGTTTAGGTTCCGATCGAATGGTGCAAACCTACAATGTCGGCATGGTTCACCCAATGGCATTTCTAAGAGATGTGTGTAATGCCTTGAAAGGTGCTCCTATGGACTGGTTAGAAGAGAACGATCTGGAAGAATTAACTAATTCCCTTGAATATATTGTTCAAAGAGAGGAAATAATGGTGTAAATCACCGAAACCTTTATATACTGTAAAGAACATAGGGTTATTGCGGAGAGAGAAAAATGGAACTAACGAATGGGCAAATCCACGACGCTGTGGAAGAACTGTTAATGAGAATTGACGCACGGGACAATGATCCCAGAGTTTACAATAGATATGTATCCTTCTGGCAAGGTCGTGGCCGATGTATCTTACAACGAATCGCAGATCGTCAAGGAGCCGATATAGAGAACTTAGTGAGAGGGATGATTTATTCCTTGAACCGAGCCAGCCAATTGGGTGGACGAGACCCCGTCTATGAGGGTATATAAAACTACCGTAACCTTTATATAGGTAGTTGTAGAATGATGCAGTTTGCAGAGGTGAAATAAATGTCAGATGAAGATAAACAAGTAATCGAAGATCCTATTTGTCCAGAATGTGGATCCAAAAACACAGAAGAAGATGAGAGTCGTGGTGAGATTTGTTGTGTAGATTGTGGTTTGGTAATTGATGCCAATATCATCGATCAAGGCAAAGACTATCGAGTATTCTCTGATGGTGAAGGCACAAACAATGAAAGACACGGTATGGGTGCTACCTATACCCTGCACGACAAAGGTTTGTCCACCGATATTGATTGGAGAAATCGAGATTCAAGTGGTGCACCCATTTCAGGTAAGATGGCTGGTGTGTTCCGCAGATTGAGGACACAGCAACGTCGCACTATCGTCAAGGATTCTAAGGAACGTAATTTGGTTCAAGCATTAGAAGAACTCCGAAGATTGGCTGGTCAAATGGGACTACCTGCATCCATCCGTGAAGAAGGTGCATACATTTACCGAAAGGCTGTTGATGCAGGCTTGGTTAGAGGACGATCTATTGAAGGTGTCGTGGCTGCCAGCATTCATGCTGCTTGCCGACTACACAAAAACGCATGGACTCTCGACGAGATTGGACGATTCAGTCGCACAGGTCGTAAGGAGATCGGTAGAACCTTCCGAAACATTGTTCGCAGGTTGAAGTTGCCGGTTTATCCAAGCAAACCTGAAGAGTATGTTCCCAGATTCTGTGCTCAGTTGCAGTTAGCACCAACCGTGCAAGGTTTGGCTCTCCAAATCCTTAGTGATAGCCGAGTCATCCGAGTTAGTGCTGGTCGTGGACCAACAGGTATTGCAGCCGCAGTTGTCTATATGTGTGCTATGATGGAAAAGAGCAACCGAACTCAACGTGAAGTGGCTCAAGCCGCTGGAGTGACCGAAGTAACTATCCGAAACCGATTCAACGAGATCTGTGAAGCACTGAAGATGGATCGAAGTAACCCATCCTATGAAGCCTGATTCTACATGGCAAGATCAAACGGCTACATAGCAAACTAATATATAGGTGATGCACACATTACGGATGTATGTGGAATTGGATCTTAGGATTCATCGTATTCTTTGGTATCACTGGTGTTGGTGCATGGATCTTCCATGGAGCATGGGTTCAGATTAACGATCTGAGAAATCAACTACGAATTATTGTAGAGGATAGTGAACAAACAGAACGTAGGCAACAGCATTTGGAGGGTCAATTAGACCTTGCTAACAATGCTATTGCTCTCTATCGGAGTGAAGCAGAACTAAAATCAGAGAAGATACATGAGTTAGAGGGTTCATTAGAACAACAACAAGAAGAAACACTCAAACAAAAGGGACGGGCGCAATCAGCGCATACTTCCAAAGGTCAGATTCTGGAGAAATGGGCTCCCTTCGTAGACCATGAGCAAATCGATCCAGAATGGAAAGCAGAAGATTGGTGCTTTCTCGGACAACCAATCGATTATGTAGTATTTGATTGGCACAAAGATAAAGAAACTAATATGGGCACAGGCAAAGTAGTGTTATTAGATGTGAAGGCGGCTAAAAGCCAATTGACTACTAAACAACGTCGGATCCGAGATCTGGTGAAGGCTGGTCAAGTTGAGTGGCGAGAAATTAGGTTGGATTGATAGTGTGGGAATTATTCTGCATTCCGATCGGGATACTAATCATAATGATGGGAATTGAATTATTGGAGGCTTGGAACTAATGGTGAGACATTTTCATGAATGTTTGTGGTGTAATGCACCGCTAACTAAGCCTGAAATCACCTTCCGAGGCAACTATTTTTGTGATCAAAAGTGTTACCGAACTGCATCTCGCAGTATTCGCATGGGTCTCGCTCGTAGAAAATCCGGTGGGAAGTCAGGGATCCAACCTATGTTATTGGGATTATGCCTGAAAACTTTGGAACAAAATCCCCAAGGACTCGTGCTCAAAGATGTAGTAGCCATTTCCCATAGTAACTATACAGACTATGGTAAGTTACTCAACGCTGCCAAACTTCATCACTACTTACGCATCTATGTTAATCCAGGCTGTTACACGAAGATCCCTCATCGGGGGCCAGCAATCTACAAAGTAGTCAAAGGTAGTTGCTTGAAGGACTGGTTAAAACCAAAGTATGTAGAGTATCTTGAAAATTATGAGGCATGAGGGTTATGGGACTCTCAGATCTTCGATCGTGGGTGCAAACCACAGCCCCTCCTTGGTTCGCAAACTTTCTGAGGTGGGCAATCGGGCTGGAGTTTTGGCTTCATGCGGTGGAATTAGTAGCAGCAATCTATGAAGAAGCATGGATAACTGCCAGTCTGCTGGTAGTCTCCACCTTAATTCTATGTTTTACATGGATTTTCCTACCTGATGGGCATAACCATCAAGTATATAAAGGTAACAACAACCATGGAGAATTGGACGTGAACCAAAATGGTAAAGATTGATATTGATTGCTCAGAAGGCTACGGATACAAAGAATACGACAACGCACAGAGAGGTGTGCTGGCATACTACTTCAAAGGCCCAGCAGATGTTTCTAATTCCAAAGGTGAAATTGGACGATATGATGTGAAAGGCCCATGGTCTGGTAAGTTTAAGATTGCTGAGGGTAGCACTACTACCTTTGGTGTAGTCAAAAAGGCTGAAGATGCCAAGATCACTATCGGTATGCCTGATGGAACTAAAATCTACATCGGCTCCGTGCCAGATCCAAAGATTATCACTCAACGCAGAATCATTCTGGGTATGGGATGTAATCACGCTGTTCAATACTTGCTCAACCACGATTCTGATGCCAACCTCGATGAAGGTGCATTCCAAGATCGTGTGCTCGCTTATGCAGACAGTTTCCTCGCCAAGTATTTGGAGAAGTTTGACCTCGGTGAGTAATCATGAGAGTTGTTGTCCCTATTGGACAGAACCGAGAACTCGTTTTCGAGGACTATGGGGCAGGTAATACTCACATGAAAGTCTCGTTAGAGGATGTTATCAGTAATTCTGCCATCACATTAGGTCTGTGTCTAAAGGACGACCTCAAAAGAGTGGGTCGCTCAGTTTGAGAGCAGATACCCACAAAAGTGACATTGTTGGCATTTGAGGCAAGCGAGTTCCTTGCATCGAGGACAGTCTACGACACCATGACTACTATGCACATTGGTCAGCATAGTATCACTTAATCTTGTTCTTTTCTTGATCCATGGCTTCTTTCAGGCCAGGAATATCAAATGCAGTTGCTAATTGAGATACTAACTCTGCTTCAGACACACCTGCTTTATGGCCACCAATACTTTTATCCTTAGTTAAATCTTGTTGGCCAGCACCGGGGTTGGCGTTGTTAGTCATCCACGCTAATAAATCGATATCGTCAAGTGTGGGTGGTTCGGGATTAACAGCACCAGATCTCATCTTAATCTTCTCGGCTGCCAAAGCCTTTCTAATATCATCCATTGAAGTCATGTTCACAACTCGCTATCGCATCCTGGATCTGAACAAGAAGGATCCCCACATCCATGATCGTCCATTTCAAAGGGTTCATCATAAGCAAAGAACAAAGAAAGAGAGGGTCTCCGATCTAAATTACCACGAGAAATAGCCAAATCCACTTGAGCATTCAGGAGTCGATCAAACTCTTTAGCATGATCTGCCAAACCTTTGGGATCAATCTGCATCATGCAATCATAACAAGCGAACTTTGATCCTTCGTGGTCCAAAAGATTCTTGTTAGCCGACATTCCCAAAGACATGAGAATGTTTTGAAGTGTGCCTTCAAGGGTGTGTTCACCCGCAATCATTAACGGATCGCTGAAAATAACTCTCACCATATACCCTGCGGGTGGTGAATCTGCTGCTACCATTTGATCAACGGCTTCTTGAATACCGATAGGTTCTGGAACTTCGTCTGTTGCTTCGTCTGTTACTTCTTCTGTCATTAGGCTACCCCCAATTTGGCTTTTTGTTCTGCTATGAATGCGTCACCATCAAAGGTTTCCCATTCTTTAACAATCCCCAACATTTGTTGAAGATCCGGGAGCATCCCTTCGATCGGGACTTTTTGACCTCGCACTTGAGGTTCGGACTCGCCAGGAACATGATAAACAGTGATTTGATTGAAATATCCTTTACTAATCATAGAAGTTAGGACACTACGGGCTTGGTTAGCCGCAGTTGTGCTACTCAAAGGGATCTTGAGTCTTTCTTCTGCAGCGGTCATAATAACCATTTGGTTTTCTCCAACCTTTTGCATAAACTTGAGGCCATCTTCAGCCATGAGTTTTTGCATCT
>TARA_B100000686_G_C16804636_1_pt1 | contig 10852 bp, 13 predicted proteins | sample TARA_B100000686 | Tara Oceans TARA_B100000686 (sample SAMEA2622733) | marine metagenome | biome: marine biome (ENVO:00000447); feature: marine epipelagic mixed layer (ENVO:xxxxxxxxx); material: "saline water (ENVO:00002010), including plankton (ENVO:xxxxxxxx)" | depth 150 m
GGAGGACTGTAGTTCCTTAGGTCGCTGGTTCGATCCCGGCTGTTGAGAAATTGGTTTCGTGGTGCAATTGGTTAGCACGTTGGACTTTGAATCCAACGATCCGGGTTCAAATCCCGGCGAAACCTTTTTTTATCCTTAATTATTAAAATTTGAAATAGTTGAATAGGATAACTATTAATTAACTATTTCATTAATCATGCCATCTATGGCAATTGCACTCGCAAATAATAATAGACAACAAGCTATGTATGGCCGTATATATTTTCATTCTAAAAAAAATAAGAAAAACAAAATAACTCCTATTAAAAAGAAGAAGAAGAAGTATGTTTCTTTCAGATTAAGTGATTAGTTCATTTTCTCCCTTTCTCCTTCTTCCCCCCTTCTTTAATCATGTGAACATCTACTTTATCTGAGAATCTAACGCGTCTTTTGAAACGTTTTTTCCCTCGTATTGTTTTAATCATTTGTTTCCTATTCTTCTCCCATTTACTTTCATTGTCCATTCCCTTTTTGATTATTTTTTTCTTAATTGTCTTTTTCTTTACTTTTTTCTTCTTTTTCTTCGTTTGAATTCTCTTCATATATTCACTTTTTTGTATGATTGTTGCTTTTATTTTAGGAAAAAGAATTTGAAAATGTCCACGATCAGATCCTCCACTATGATGAAGATAAATATCATTCATAATATCCATAGTATTACCTATCCCTAAATGCATTGCACTATATTGGGTTGGATTATCTGAATCTTCATATGTTCTAATATTTCTTTTAAAAAGCTTGTGGACAGCATACATCTCAATTTGTCCTGCCCATGCTTTTTTTTTCTTCATATATTCTAAATATTCATCGACTGTTTTTGCAGGGATTGTTGAATATTTATTTGTAATCTCTTCTCCGATTTCATTCTCAATGGACATATTAATATTTGGTACGATCCATTTTTTATTCTTACTTAACCAATTAACCACCTTTAACCGCAATCTATATGCCTTTTTTTTACCTTCTATTTTATTCACTCTTTGATATGTTATCCTTTCTCCATCTACATTCTTAATATTATTATTTAAATGGATAATACCTACAATTGCATGAAAAAAACAAGCCCCGTCAGGAGGTACACTTATTTCATAAAAATCTTTTTTATTAATAAAAGGTTGATAATTCATTATAATATATTAAAAATATTATAAATAAATATAATTATTAAAATGGGATGCATATTTTCAATGCATAAAAAAAAAAGAAGAACAAAGGATAACCTTATGAAAAATCTACTACTTGATAGTTCGAATAAATACTGTTTCCTATGCAATAAAACATTTAGGAATACTAAAAAATACAATAAACATATTATTGACTGTAATAAAAAATATAGAGATACATCTCCTTCATTTATATATTAAATAAATATATACACAATTATAATGAATATAAAAAGTTATAACTATCTTGAATTCAATAATATAAACTCGTCCATTACCTAATATTTAATAACTCCAATAAAAATAAGAATAAATTAACAAGGTCCAAAAATATATTTATAGATGCTATTGCATAATCATTATACTCATAGTTAAACTTATTTTTACTAATCATTAACTGTGTATCATATACTACATAGAATGAAAAAATTAATGAACCTAATATAGGATAAATAATTTGCATAAATGGTATTCCAGAAGGTAAGGAAACATTGAAAATACCGATCATAATTAATCCTAATAATGAGAGCAATAATAGGTTACCCTTCATTGTAAAATCTATCTTTGTCTGCCATGAATAAATAGTTAATCCACAAAATAATAACAATGTTGTAAGTCCAGCTATTAATAACATTTGTCCACTATATCCTAAACTTATAAAACTTAAAAAGTATGTTATTATTAATGTCATTGTTATAATATAAATCCAATTGTAAGGTCTCCTTCGGATCAAATCAAAACAACAAAACGTTGCTACTGTGAATATAATGAATAAATTAAATAATATAAATAAGAGACCAAAACCATTTGAACTAACCATAAATGTTGAAATATCTCTATTATTCTTACATAGAGCTATAAATAATCCAACAAAAATAATCTGAAACCATATGGTTGTATATACCTTTGAAATAAATGTTTGTTGTTTTTCTTTTTCTAAATACTTAACGTTATTATCAGGTACTAAATTGTAAGCAGTATCAATTACCATTATTCCTATTTATGTAAATATTTAAACATTTAAATATTTATACTACTATTATTTTAATGAAAACTCTCTATTTTATAAGACATGGTATATCACAACATAATGTACTCTTTCATAATCTAGGTAAAAGAGTTTTTTATGATAAAAGATATTATGATACAAAATTAACAAGCCAAGGAATTGAACAAGCTATTAAACTTAGGAATACATGGGAAAAATTAAATGAAATTGAATTAGTAATATGTTCACCTCTTACAAGAACGATACAAACTACAAATCACTTATTTAATACTACAAATGTTAACATTATTTCACATGATATGCTAAAAGAATTCCCACAAGGATTACAAACCATTAATAAAAGAAAAGAAAAAAGTGAACTACAAAAATTGTTTCCAAATATAGATTTTACAGAAGTAAATCATGTGAATAATATATGGAATCCAGAAAGGGAAGAAACAATCGATGAATTAAATCAACGTATTGAGAAATTTAGAGAATTTATTGAAACAAGAAATGAAACAAATATTGCTATTGTTGGTCATAACTCATTCATAGGTCAATTTATTCATCAAAAAATTCCGTTGATGGAAAATGGAGATAAGGAATTACTACATTGTCATCCTTATGAATATATATTTGAATAAATTTGAAAATAATATTTAAATATTTATAATAATAATGGGGTGTTCATGTTCAAGAGATGGAGAAATATGTTTTAATAATTTCTGTAATGGATATGATTGTTGTGTTGCAGAATGTAAAAATATAAATAACCAATCAGTTTGGTTTATGGACCAAAAACCTCAACAATGTAATAGTTCATGTATCATATATAGCTATAGAAGTTCATATTATTATCCCGAAAAAGTTATCACAAATGATCTATGCCTTACAGATGGTTTAGTTTATAATGATGAATATTATAATGTATATACTTCTACAATATTCTTTCTATTCTGTTTAACAATCATATTCTGTTTTAGTATACATCGTAAGGAAAATACTCCATATATAGTTAATGCAAGATTAATTGATGATAACACAAATGTCTGTATGGCAAGATATATTGAAAGTACAGATAGTGATGCAGAAGAAGCTATATCTGTTACCATTGTTCAATCAAACCCAAGCAGTATTCATACAAATGAGAATGCAAATGAGAATGCAAATGAGAATGCAAATGAGGATACAAATGAGGATGCAAATGAGGAAACAAATGAGGATACAAATGATAGATAAATCCCTACATAATCCATTCAGCCATAAAATTTGAAAGGTATATTATTTTTTTGTAATAAAAATGGCTATTTCAGCTTGCTTCTTGATTAATACGATTAGAGAAAATAATAATATTCAAAAAAATGATGGTAGCTTATTTATTGAAATATTAAAATATATAAAGAACTTTTATGAATAAATAGAAAATGAAAATTATCTATTATTATCAAACATTTGTAGGGTTAGATCAATTATTAACTCATCCAAAGGATATTGATGTTATTATTGTATCTTCGATACATTTTGGAAAAAACATTCATAATAACCCAGATATCTTTCTAAATGATAATAATCCACATGATCCTAAATTTAATCAACTTTGGAATGAAACAAAAGAAATATCAGAACAAGGTGTTACAATCACCTGTATGGTGGGTGGAGCAGGGTTAGCTTATCAAGAACTTTTTTCTAATTTTGATGTATATTATCAATTATTAGTTAATTTTATTCGAAGTAAACCATGGATTAAAGGAATTGATTTAGATATTGAAGAAGATGTCCGTCTTGAAGATGTACAAATGCTAATCCATAAGATTAAAAATGATTTTGGTAAGGATTTTATAATCACAATGGCACCATTAGGTACATCATTATCTTATGATGGGGGAAGTATGGGAGGTTTTGACTATAAAACCTTATATTTATCAAAAGAAGGATCACAAATTGATTGGTTTAATTGTCAATGTTACGATTCATTTACAGTTAATTTACTCAAACGAATTATTAAAAATGGATATCCCGAGAATAAAATTATTATGGGTATGGAATCAGGACAATTTACAGATCAAACATTTATTGAAAATATTAAACAAATGAAAATAAAATATCCAAATTTTAGAGGTGTCTATGATTGGGAATATCTAAATGCTCCACCCAATTCAAAAGATCCTTCTGAATGGGCAAAATTAATACGAAAAATTAATTAATTGGATCAGAGCTACTACGATAAATATTTATAAAATTAGAAAATCCTGTTTGTCGTTGATATAAATCAAATCTGCCATTTGGTAATCGTTGTTGTTTTTCTATCCTCTTCTGTATTCTATACCATGTATTTGGACGTCTATATTGTATATTATACAATAATATACGTATATCTTCTTCTGAAAGATTAATTAAATAATGCCAATTAATCTCTCTTATTTCTTGAATTGTTTCACACATTCGAAGAGAGTTCCATATTTCATGTGTATTTATTTTTTTTTTTTTTAATTTTTTCCATAATCCATGATCCCAATATGAATCAAGGTCATTTAAGAATTTCGTATTTTTAGAATCATATGAAATATCGATATCAGATGCCAATTGAAAAGATCCTCCTTCCAGATATTCATTAAATTCAATTGTTACATTTGATTGTATCTCCCTCTTCTCTATTTCTTCTTCTTTTTGAATCAGTATATTTTTCATAGTATTTCTATCTCAAAAAAAAAGAAAAGAATCAAATTTAAAAATATTATTAACAAATAAATTAATGGAATATTACAATATGAATAAAATACCTATTAATCATGATTTTTTCAACATCGCTGTGATTCAAGATGGTATTCTGATATTAATCTTGAAAATGAAAGATGAAATGAATACATTAACAATACCTTCTGCATCTTTTACATCAGAAGAATTAATTAAAAGAGATTATTCTTCTTTTTTTAATATTCATACTACTAATGAATCCATTGAATTATTCATTATTTCTAAAAAAATTAATAAGGAACAAATTGATACAATTAAAGAACTATGTATAGAACATTTTCATGATTATAAACTATCTACATTTGAATATGATGATATTTTAAACAATAATATATATATATATTATCATAACAATACAATAATGATCTATGGTAAAAAGGATGAGAAAGAAATTACATTCTATAAATTATATGACAGATGGTATGAATTAATGAATCATTGATTTATAAATATGTACATAGTAAATATATAAAATTACCCAATGAAGTATATAAATCTCTAAGGAACGTTTTCCTATCTTTGCAAATGTATTCATGATTGAATGTTTTGATATATCTATACTTGATGTATAATTTGTATCGACTAAATAATGACCAATATAAACACCTGATAATACTACGAATATCCAGGGAAGAATTGAAAAATGATCAATTGAATAATATCTATCGTTATAAAATCCCATTATAAATGCAAAGGGTTGCTTAACTCCTAAGAATATTTCTGGTTTTTTTTTCAGAAGTAAAAATAAGATACCAAAAAAGAATGTAATACGATGTATACTCTCTATATTATTAATAAATGGTAATAAAAGGATCGATACAAAAGCTATAAAATGTAATATTCCAAACTTAATATATTTTGATTCAAAAATAAAATAACTAAATAGACTCATACATGATGCTAAGAATACTAAATTTAATATCCTATTCCAAGGATATACATCTTTTTTCTGATTTGATAATACAAGGTTTATCCCAACACATGTTATGAATATTAATTGTGCTATCTTTGCTATTGTCTGTAAAGGAAATGTTTTGTAATCAAATTCTCTATAACCATATTGGTTCGGAAAATAATAAATATGAAAAATTATCATACAAATAACTGCGATTCCTTTGAGAATATCAATTTCATGGAAATATACCATTTATTTATATTTACTTCTTATATTTAAATTTGAAATATTTAAAAGTTATTATTATAATTATTATAAGTATGGAAATACATGATGAATATGAAGAAAAAGATCTTCGGACGCATATTTATGAAACAACAGATACATATGCCGGTTCAGATCAATTAATAAAGTCTACATTAGCCATTATTAAAAATGAAAATATCATACATGAAGAAATAGAACACATACCTGTGATTTATAAAATGTTTGATGAAATAATTGTCAATGCAAGAGATCAAAGGGAACGTTTAAAGGACCGAAAAGGTGCAACATCACTTACTGAAATCCGTATTAATATTAACTATGAAACAGGTATGATAAGTGTTTATAATAATGGAGATGGAATTCGTATTGAGAAACATAGTAGTGGTTTATATAATCCTCAATTAATTTTTGGAAGATTATTAACTTCTGGTAATTACAAAAAAGGTGAAAAAAGAACCGTTGGTGGTAAAAATGGATATGGAGCAAAAATTGTAAATATATTCTCTAATTCATTTGTTGTTGAAACAGCAGATCGTTTTAATAAAAAAAAATATACACAACACTTCTATGAGAATATGAAGAAAGTTGATGATCCAATCATTGAAAAATATAAAGGACAACCTTATACAAAAATTTCATGGCAAACAGATTTTAATAGATTTGGTATCAATGGCTTTTCTAAGGATATGATCTATCTTATGAAAAGAAGAATCTATGATATCGCAGGTGTAACAGATAATAGTGTAACTGTTTATTATAATGATATTCCTATCAATGTTCGATCATTCCAAGATTATATACAATTGTATCCAAGTAATTCTTCAAAAATATATAGAAAAATATCTGAGAGATGGGAAATAGGTATATGTGTTTCATCAAATGATAAATTTGAACAAGTATCATTTGTCAATGGAATATCGACACCAAATGGTGGAACACATGTCGATACAATTACAAAATTAATCACAAAGGATGTTGTAACGTACATTAAAAAGAAACATAGGAAAGAGGTACAAGAAAAATATGTTAAAAATTATTTATCTGTTTATTTAAATTGTATTATTGAAAATCCGAATTTTGATTCACAAGCAAAAGAAAGATTAATTACACCCAAATCTAAATTTGGATCAAAACCCGAAATGAATGATAAGTTTATTAAAGAAATTTGTGAATCAGGATTATCTGAAAAAGTTATGCAATTTTCTGAATTTAAAGAAAATACGCTTGCAAAGAAAACAAATGGTACTAAAAAAAATAAATTAAGAGATATCCCAAAATTAGATGATGCAAATTGGGCAGGTACAAGAAAATCAGAACAATGTACACTAATCCTAACAGAAGGAGACTCTGCGAAATCGATGGCTATTGCGGGATTATCTATTGTAGGTAGAGATAAATATGGTGTATTCCCATTAAAAGGAAAGATCCTAAATGTAAGGGATGCAAATATATCACAAATCATAAATAATACAGAAATTACAAATATAAAGAAGATTATTGGACTAGAAAGTGGAAAAAAATATAAAAATACGAAATCATTGCGTTATGGTAAGATTATGATTATGACTGATCAAGATCATGACGGTTCACATATTAAAGGTCTAGTCCTAAATCTATTCCATAGTCTGTGGCCTGAGTTATTAAGGCTTAATTTTATTAATTGTATGGTTACACCTATTATAAAAGTAACACTTCATTCGAAGGTAAAATCATTTTATACATTGACCGATTATAATCATTGGAAAAATAAAAATGATAACCATAAATGGAAGACAAAATACTACAAAGGATTAGGTACATCTACATCAAATGAAGCAAAAGATTATTTTCGAGCTTTAAAAATTAATCAATACATAACAAATGAAAAAACAGATCATTCAATGGTTCTCGCTTTTAAAAAAACAGAAGCAGATCAAAGAAAAGAATGGTTGAAATCATACAATCCAGAAGAAATACTTGACTATAACAATGAAGAAACAAATATAGATGATTTTATTAACTTTGAGTTTAAACATTTCTCCAATTCAGATAATATGAGATCAATTGGATCATGCATTGATGGATGTAAAACATCACAGAGAAAGATTTTATTTTCATGCTTAAAAAGAAAATTATATTCAGAAATTCGTGTTGCTCAATTATCTGGATATGTAAGTGAACAAGCTTCTTACCATCATGGAGAAGTATCACTTCAAGGAACAATCGTTGGTATGGCACAAAACTTTGTTGGAACCAATAATATTAATCTACTACAACCAAATGGTCAATTCGGTACAAGGATTATGGGGGGAAGTGATTCAGCTAGTGCAAGATATATTCATACACAACTTAATCCACTTGTTGATAATATCTATCCATCAGAAGATTTCCCTCTCTTAGACTACATTAATGATGATGGTATAATTGTTGAACCAAAATGGTATTGTCCTATTATTCCAATGGTACTTGTCAATGGAATGATAGGTATTGGTACTGGATTTAGTACAACTATTCCACAATTTAATCCTCTTGATTGTACAAATAATATATTAAGAAAAATGGAAGGATTACCCTATCTCTCTATGAAACCATACTACAAAGGTTTCAGAGGAAAAATTAAGAAACAAGTTATTAAAGGTACTCATAGATCCGATAAGTATATGACTAGTGGTATTTATAAAATAGAAGGTGATAAAGTAATTATTACAGAACTCCCCATTGGATTTTGGATTCATGACTTTAAAGAATTTTTAGAAAAAATTATTCAAGAGGAAGATTCATGGATTCTTGATTATGAAAATCATTCTACCGATGAAAGAGTACATTTTATCATTAAAATTAATGATGAAACTATCTTTGATAATATATATAAAACAAAAGATATAATTATGGAAAAATTAAAATTAAAAAAACCTATCTCTCTAACAAATCTACACCTTTACAATAAAGAAGGTGTAATTCGTAAGTATGATACAATCTATCAAATCATGGATGAACATTTCTATACTCGATTATCAATGTATTCGAAGAGAAAAGAATTTCAACTCAATAACTTAGATCAAGACATTTCTTTATTGGAAGCGAAAATGAAATTTATTCAAAACGTAATGGATGAAGTAATTGTTATTTATAAACAGAGTAAGTCCTCTATTATTGAAACATTAAGAGGAATGAAATTTCCATTCTATGAAAATAATCAAATTAATGAATATGATAATGAAATTACTATCACAAACCAATATAATTATCTATTAAATATCTCAATCTACCATTTTACACTGGAAAAAGTGGATGAACTTGAACAAGAAATAATAACAAAGAAAAATGATTATGAAACTCTACAATCAAAAGATTGCAAAGACATCTGGAAAGAAGAGATTACTCTCTTTGAAGAAAAGTATAAATTATGGCTTAAAAAATAGAACTGAATTAATACTATCTATTATGAAACTTGAATTAAATAATGATCAAAGAATATTTTTACTTTTTTTAAATTTTTTACCAAATGAGATTATTCATAAAATTATCTTTTTAAAAAATGAAAAAGAAAAAAAAGAAACCCTTCAATATCATATTGAACGATGGGAAAATATCGCTGGTGCACACCTATTCTTAAAAGATAATCATATTGATAAATTTTCATATGTACATTCATCATCCAATCGCAGAGATTACATTATTAAGAAAGATCATCAACCGATATTCTATAATCTAACTGGTCTTTCTTATCAAATCATTGATTTGATTCATGAATTAATTGAATTAAGGTATGAAGTTTTTCATATTGAATGGTTAAAAGAAAATGATAGATGGAAGATAGAATTAAAAGAAGAGGATCAAATGTATAGTGAATTATCAAAACGATTAATGATAAAAATGAAACAAATTTAAAATCGAATAATATAGTCCTTCAATATTAATAGGTTAAAATATTTAAAAAAATATAGAATAATTTATTAAAATGAGTAATGATGAAAAAATAGATTATCTTGAAGTAGATGACCCTATTCCTGGACAAAATTATGTATGTTTATCATTTGTATCACCAGATAGTTTAATTGAATCAAAAGAAGCATTTAAGGTATCCAAATTCTTACAAGCTGTCTGCAAGGATAAAGATATGGATGTAAAACGCACTATGGAACAATATAAAGACTTTACATACAAATTTGCCGATGAGATTCAAAAAGATTTTGATGAAGAAAATAACTTTCAAACAAATATTCGTGGTGTGAAGGTAAGAGGATGTTATAATACACGAGAGGAAGCAGAGAATAGAGCTAAAAAAGTTCAATTAGTAGATAGTGATTTCCATGTCTTTGTAGGACAAGTTGGATATTGGTTGCCCTGGGATCCTTGTGCCGATAAGGTTGAAAATGAAAGTTTTATAGATTCACAACTAAATGATATGATGGAAAAATACAAAGAAAATACAGTTAATAAAGATATATTCTATGAAGAACAAAAAAGAGAAAAAGTTAAAGCAGCACGTGAAGAAGTTATTCGTAATAAAAAGAAACAAATGGAAGAAGAACTAGCATCGAAACAACTCGAAAATGTGAATGAAGGAGAAGATGAGGGAGAAGGAGAAGATGAGGGAGAAGGAGAAGAAAAAGAAACGATAACAGAAGTAGTTGGTGATTCTGAACCTGAATCAAAACCTGAATCAGAACCTGAATCAAAACCTGAACCTGAACCTGAATCAAAACCTGAACCAGAACCTGAACCGGAAGCTGTCTCAGAACCTGAACCGGAAGCTGTCTC